>Ga0190311_1000072_pt1 | contig 36257 bp, 35 predicted proteins | sample 48700789_MG_FD_165037 | JGI IMG/M metagenome (GOLD analysis project Ga0190311, IMG submission 165037) | Hydrothermal vent sediment bacterial communities from Southern Trench, Guaymas Basin, Mexico - 4870-07-8-9_MG | ecosystem: Environmental > Aquatic > Marine > Hydrothermal vents > Sediment ...
CTATGGCTCAAACCACGTTAATGCAACCGTAGTTGATGGTGGCACCTACGCCTGGGCCTTCAGGAGCTTCGCCGCCTGGCCTCCACCGCCACCTTAGTGGCTTAGCCGCTAAGTTAATTAGTGGCTTTTTTCCCTCAAGCAGAGGTGAGGCGAGGGGCTTGGAGCTTCAGAGGGAGATATTCTACATGCCTGGCGCAACTACCGTTGGCTTAGTCTGCTCCGATGGCGTAGTGCTAGCTGCTGAGAAGCGTGTTTCCTATGGCTATTACGTGCTCAGCAAGGCAGGGAAGAAGGTATTTAAGATAACGGACCGAATAGGGGCTGCTTGTGCTGGCATGGTAGCCGACATGCAGATACTCGTTAGGCGTGTAGGGGCCTACGCAAGGCTCTACGAGTACGAGGTCGGTAGGCCAATGCCAGTTAGGTCGGCTGCTAAGCTCATGTCAAACATACTATTCAACCAGAGGTCATCCCCGCTCCTAACGCAGACCATAGTAGGTGGCATAGATGAAGAGGGGCCCGTCCTATACGTGCTAGATCCACTTGGCTCTATCGTGCCAGATAAGTATGCTGCAGTTGGCTCTGGTGCTGAGATAGCAGTTGGCGTCCTTGAGGCTGAGTACAAGGATGGGCTCCCCATCTCAGATGGCCGTGAGCTAGCCCTCAAGGCCATTAGGTCAGCTATAAGCCGTGATGCCATAAGTGGCGATGGCGTTGATATGCTATTGATAACGCCAGAGGGGACTAAGGAAGAGAGCATTAAGTTCTAGGCAGGGGTGGTAGCTAGGCCTTGGCCCAGCGCCAGGTTAAGGCCCTAATGCCAGGTATCCCAGAAGAACTCATTCGGTTATTGAGGAAGCAGGGATATCATTTGGTTGGTCGCCACTCAGCTGTTAAGAGGTGCCACTGGCTGTACGCAAGCCTTACATCTGGTCGCTTCTGCTACAAGCAGCGATTCTACGGCATAGCATCCCATAGGTGCGTACAGATGACGCCTGCCCTCTTCTACTGCACCCAGCGCTGTCTCTTCTGCTGGCGTGTCCAATCTGGCGATCAGGGCCTAAGCTGGGCTGAAACCAAGATGCCAGAATGGGATGATCCAGAGCTAATCGTGGAGGGCTCAATAAGGGCTCAGAGGCAGATACTAAGTGGCTACAAGGCCAACCCAAAGGTAGAGCCAAGGAAGCTGGAGGAGGCCCTACACCCAAGGCACGCAGCCATAAGCCTGGCAGGTGAGCCAACGCTCTACCCAGAACTCGGAGCTCTAATAGCAGAGTACCATAGGCGTGGCTTCACGACCTTCTTGGTAACAAATGGCACCCTACCAGAGAGGCTAGCAAGCCTTGATGAGGAGCCAACCCAGCTCTACGTATCCCTTGTAGCACCAAACGAGCGCATATACAAGGCCCTCTGTAGGCCCCAGCTACCAGGCCTATGGGATAAGCTCATGGAAACGCTTGAGCTCCTACCGAGCCTCTCCTGCCGTAAGGTGATAAGGATAACCCTCGTTAAGGGCTGGAACATGTGCGATGAGCCCTCATACGCTCGCCTAATAGAGAAAGCAGAACCTGACTTCGTTGAGCCAAAGGCCTTCATGTGGATTGGCTTCTCAAGGCTGAGAGGCCTAAAGTACGAGAACATGCCAAAGCACAATGAGGTAAGGGCATTTGCAGAGAGACTAGCATCAGAACTTGGCTATAACGTAGTAGATGAGAGCATACCCTCACGGGTAGTCCTAATAAGTCGCTATGAGAAACGCTGGCCAATAGGTAAGCCAAGGCCATCTACATCCTGAGGCCCCTAAGGTCGTAGAGGGGCTTAGTAAGGCTGGTCAATAGCCGTGAGGGGTAGGGTCCTATGCTTTATCTGTGGAAGGCCCTCTAAAGGCCCGCTGGTTTTACACTAGCCAGGGGAAGCATGCTTTAAGCTCTACCTGGCGGGCTTACGTTGGTGGTAGCCTTGTTAGTGAAGGTCGGCTGCTGTGGCTTTGCCGTTAAGGGTGGCATGAAGGCCTACTACGAGCAGTTCAAGCTAGTTGAGGTCCAGAGGACATTCTACAAGCTCCCAAGGCTGAGCACAGCCCAGAGATGGCGTTCTGAGGCCCCTCCAGATTTTGAGTTCACCGTGAAGTGCTGGCAGGCAATAACGCACCCACCTACTAGCCCAACCTGGCGTAAGGCTGGCCTAAGGGTGCCTGAGGAAGCAAAGGACAGGTATGGCTTCCTAAGGCCAACAGAGGAGAACTTCAGGGCCTGGGAGGAGACGGCCAACATCTGCAAGGCCCTCAAGGCCCGTGTGTGCGTGGTCCAGTGCCCACCTAGGTTCAAGTACACGCCTGAGAACGTTGAGAACGTAAGGGCCTTCTTCAGCTCTGTTGATAGGCATGGCCTCCTCGTGGCCTGGGAGCCAAGGGCAGATTGGCGGGAGCACCTAGATGCCATTAGGCGCTTGTGTAGTGAGCTAGACTTGATATACGTAACTGATGTTTTAAGGCATGGGGATGCCATCATGGTCCTTGGGCCAGTGTTCTACACACGCCTCCATGGCCTAGCACCAAGGGAGTTTGACTACAGGTATAAGTACACGGATGAAGATCTAAGGTGCCTGAGGGCCATACTAAGGCGTGTTGAAGCAGATGGCGCTGAGGAAGCCTACGTGCTGTTCAATAACGTGCACATGGCCGACGATGCTAGGAGGTTCATGGAAATGATGGGGCTCTAGGCAGCTATCACCTTTAGCTCCTGTGCTCGCCTCGCCAGGGCCTTTAGCTTCTCCTCTACCTTCCCAGCCACATCCATGGCCCTTGCGAACAGCGTGTCCCAGGCGCCTAGCTCTACGACACGCTTGATCTCAGAGCGTATCTGTGATATGAAGGCAGGTAGCATCTTGCTCGCTTCCTCCTCGGTGGCCCAGAATAGGGCTTCCGTTGGACAGAACTCCATGCACTTTGGCTCCCCATCACAAGTATCACATATGAGGACGGTTGTCCTCTCTGTATCAAGCACTATGGCGCCGTACGGGCAGGCCTCTATGCACCAGCCGCAGATATCGCACTTCTCATCCTCAACCCTTATGATGCCCTTCTCATCCTGCCAGAGGGCTTCCCTTGGGCAGGCCCTGACGCAGGGGGCGTTCTCACACAATCGGCACGCTACGGCCATGTTGGCCAGTGGCCCTAGGTGGACGACCTTTATCCTGGACTTAGTAGCATCAAGGCTCTTCTCCTTCTCAATAACGCAGGCTAGCTCACATAGGCCACAGCCAATGCACTTACTTGGATCTGCAAACACGAACTGCCTCGCTGCCTGGCCCATAATGCCCACCGCTCAGCATGGCCATCCTCATTGGCCATATAAGCCTTGTGGGCTAAGCCTTACGCCTAGCTAGCTTCTCCCTTATGCTTGAGTAGGCGTATAGAGCTGAGAGGGCACGTATGGCCCTGCTTATAGATGGGTATGTGGGGAAGCCAGCCCCCTCAAGGGCACTTACAACGGCCTCAACGGCCTCCTTATCACCTCCAACACAGATGGCTATGGGCTTGTGGGGTGCTAGCTTCCTAGCCGATGAGAAGTAGCGTAAGAAGTCATCTGGGCCAGCGTAGAACGTTGCCCACATCAGGCCCTCTGGTAGGGCCATTATGTTAGCCATTATGGCATCTACACCTGGGTCGGAGGCTAGGACCTCAAGTGCTAGGCCGTAGGCATCTGGCCCCACGCCCTCGTGTAGGGGCTCAAGGTCTATTGGGTGGCCAACCCTAGCCCAAGGCGGTAGGGCCTTAGCAAGCCTATCTAGGCTCTCCTGGGAGAGCTCCGCTAGCCTTAGGCCCTGGAGGGAGCACTCATCCGAGGCTAGCACGCAGCCAGCCCCTGAGTAGGAGGCTATCCCCAGCCTAGGCCCCCTTGGCACGGGCTGCATGGCAAATGCCTTTGCTAGGTCAATTAGCTCCTCAAAGTCCCTTACCCTTATCATACCGCACTGCTTGCAGGCTGCATCAAATACCTCATCACGCCCCACCATGCTGCCAGTGTGGGAGAGGGCTGCCCTTAGGCCAGCCTCAGTTCGGCCCGACTTGAGGACCAGTATGGGCTTATCAAGCCCTACCTCCCTAGCTACCTCCATGAGCTTACGGCCATCCCTAACGCCCTCTATGTACATGGCTATAACGCCCGTCTTCTCATCCTGGCCTAGGTACTCAAGCACCTCAACCTCACTTAGGTCGCACTTATTGCCAAGGCCAGCTACCTTGGCTATGCCGAACCTCTCCGCCGTTAGTATGTGGAGGAGCAGGATGCCTGCGAAGAGGCCAGTTTGGACGATGAAGGAAACAGGCCCCTCCCTAACTGGCCCCTCTATGGGCATGAAGGTGGTCGTGAAGCTGGCCTCTGGATTTAGTATGCCAGTCGTATTCGGCCCAACTATTCGTGTATCCGTCCCTTCTACGAACTTCAGCATGGCCTCCTGGAGCTTCTCCCCCTCTGGCCCAGCCTCCTTAAACCCAGATGAGATGATGACAACGAACCTAACCCCCTTCTCAACGCAATCCCTTACGGCCCCTGGCACCTTTGGGGCGGGGATCGTTATCACGGCTACATCTACTTGGCCAGGCACATCTAGTATGCTTGGGTAGCACTTAAGGCCCAGGATCTCATCTGCCCTTGGGTTGATCGGGTAGATACGGCCCTTAAAGCCCATGCGGAGGAGGTTGGCCACCTGGATGTGGCCGAACTTGTGTGGACTCCTTGAGGCCCCTATGATGGCTACGGCCCCTGGGTAGAACAGCCTGTGCAGGGGGTGCTCTTCCCTTGGCATGGCTTGCCAGCTGGCCTAGGAGGAAGGGAGTAAAAAGCTAGCTCCTTCCCAACCACCCAGCGGTGCCAGCTGGTGGTGCTCACTCACCCTTGAACTCTGGCTCACGCTTTGACATGAAGGCCTCTATGCCCTCACGCATGTCCTTGGTCGTGAATATCACGCCGAAGGCAGTGGCCTCAAGCCTCTGGCCTATCTCAAGTGGGAACTGGCTCCCGAAGTTGAGCAGCCACTTCGCATACTTAAGGGCAATCGGTGGCCCCTTGCAGAGCCTCTTGGCCAGAGCCCTTGCCTCCTTGCGTAAGTCCTCAAATGGGACGACCTTGTTCACCAGTCCTATCTTAAGGGCCTCCTCAGCTGATATGCGGTCCCCAAGCATGACGATCTCCTTGGCCTTGGCCAGCCCAACGAGCCTGACCAACCTCTGTGTGCCACCCCAGCCAGGTATTATGCCAAGCCTTATCTCTGGGTTGCCTAGCTCAGCGTGCTCAGCAGCTATGCGGAAGTCGCAAGCCATAGCTAGCTCAAGACCACCGCCAAGGGCATAGCCATTTATGGCAGCTATAACTGGCTTGGACATACGCTCAATCTTCGTGAATACCTCCTGGCCCATGCGTGAGGCTAGGACAGCCTTATCTGGCGTTAGCTTTGGGAACATGGTCACATCTGCGCCAGCGCTAAAGGCCCTATCGCCCTCGCCAGTTATTATCACGCACCTAACGCCTAGATCTTCCTCAGCCTTGTCCAGGGCCTCGGAGAGCTCCGAGATCATTACGTCGTTGAAGGCGTTGAGCCTATGGGGCCTGTTGAGCACGATCCACAGGATGTCCTCGTCCCTCTCTACCCTGATGGTCTCGTACTCCACTGCCATGCCGACACCAGCCTGAGGTACCCAGTCGCCTTATAATGATTAAGGCTTAATAAGCAGCACACGAATGTATTGTGGTGCCAGGAGCGGTGCGGAACCCATGAAAGGGATTGAGAGGTAGATAACTTCCTATGCTACTGAGTTTCATGCACCGCTCCTGGCACCACAACGTTTATATACAACCTGCCTTTCTACTTACTCGAGGTGAGAGTGCATGAAACTCAGTAGCATAGGAAAAGTGATAGCATTAGTCATCCTAATGAGCGTCATAATCCTGACAGTAATTGGACAAGGTACCATGGCCGCTGTCCTCGTGTATATATTCGAGATGGTGCAGCTCATGGTGGATTGGAACTCACAGCGAGGCTCTTCAACGCGGTCGTCCCTGCGTTCAAAGAGGACATAAGAACAAAGCCGTTTGAGATGAAGAGAGCTGCGCAGACAGGAGGAGTAGCCTAGATGAGCGTAAGGTACTAAGCAACCCGCTACTGCCTGCTCAAGGCACTTAGCGTATCCCAGCAAATTATCCAGATGTTGTTCGTAAGAAGTCTTTTTTTCATCTTCCGTCCATTAAGTCCAACAAATACACATGTTCATTAAGAGATTCCTCGCCTAAGAGCTACCTAACATTATCCAGACGCTAAAAGGACAGAATCAGAGCAAAAATATTATCCTTGTGTTCAGAGGCGTCTGAGTAGGTAGCGGAGCGTGGTTAGACGCTGAATCTCGTTCGTGCCCTCGTAGATGGTCGTTACTATGGCATCCCTATGGTAGCGCTCAACCCTGTAATCGCCGAAGTAGCCATAGCCACCTAGTATGCCTATGCACCACTCAGTTATGCGGACGGCTATCTCGCTGGCAAGCGTCTTGGCCATGCTTGCTATAAGTGGATCTGGCTTGCCTTGGTCTATTAGCCAAGCTGCCTTGTACGTCAGCAGCCTAGCAGCCTCTATGAGCGTTGCAGCATCTACTAGCTTGAAGGAAACCCCTTCAAACTGTATTATCGGCCTGCCGAAGGCCTCCCTCTCCTTAGCGTACTTGTAGGCTATCTCAAAGGCACCCTGGGCTATGCCAACTGCCTGGGCTGCTACACCAACACGGCTCTTATCAAAGAACTCTATGGCGTAGTAGAAGCCCCTGTTCAGCTCGCCAAGCAGGGCATCAGCAGGCACCTTTGCATCGCTGAAGGCTATCTCGCCAGTAAGGGAGGGCCTAATGCCCATCTTGTCCTTTAGCTTTGAGACCTCAACGCCCTCCGTTTCCCTATCCACTATGAATAGGCTCTGGCCCCTGTGCGGTGGGTGGGCCTTTGGGTCCGTCTGGCATAGTACCACGAAGAAGTTGGCTACTGGCGCATTTGTTATGAATGTCTTAACACCATTTATGTACCAAGTATCGCCATAGCGGACGGCCCTGGTATCAAGGCGTGATGCTAGGTCGCTGCCCCTAGCTGGCTCCGTGAAGGCACCTGATGATATAAAATCCCCCCTACAGATGGGCGGTATGTACTTCTCCTTCTGCTCCTCAGTGCCATGTAGCACTATGAGGTCGCTAGCGAAGGTAGCAGCCGTTATGGCTATGCCAAGGCTTGAGTCAGCACGGCACATCTCCTCAATTACTATGCAATCCTCAAGTATCCCGTACCCCTGGCCACCGTACTCCTCTGGGAATCGCATGCTCGTGAATCCTAGCTTAGCAGCCTTCTTGTAGAGCTCCATTGGGAACTCCTCCTTCCTATCTAGCTCAAGTGCTAGCTCTGGGTCAAACTCCTTCTCGCAGAACTCACGGACAGCCCTCTTGATGTCCTCCTGCTCCTCGGAAAGCTCAAAGCTGAGGCCAAGCATCTTGGCCATGCTCCCGACCACGCCTTAAGGGGGCCTAGGGCTTAAATGCCTTAGCAGGCCTCACGCTCGCTAGTTCAGAAATCCACATGCCTTCCCCCGTAGGCATACGTGAAGAGCCTAGCGTAGTCGCTACGCCCTAGCTCCCTTGGGTTAGCTACCGTGCCAGTAGAGCTCATGGCCCTATCCACTAGAGCCTCAAGCTTAGCCTCGTAATCTGCCTGGCTTATGCCTAGGTCAGCGACCTTAAGGGGCTCGCCAACATCCGCTAGCAGCTGCCTAACGGCCTCAGCAAGCCTCCTAGCCTTCTCCTCGCTCGCCCGACCACCGAGGCCAAGGGCATCTGCTATCTCAGCGTACCTGCTGGCTGCCACACGGGCGTTATACTCGATTGTGTAGGGCAGGAAGACGGCCACTGAGCGACCATGCGGTATCTTGAATAGGGCGCCAAGGGCGTGGCCCATAGCGTGGGCTGCACCTATCTGCGAGTTGCTGAAAGCTAGGCCAGCCATAGTAGCTGCATTATGTAGCTTCTCACGGGCCTCCATATCGCTGCCATTACGGTAGGCCCTCGGCAGGTACGTGAATATGGCCCTTATGGCCCATAGGGCAAGGGCATCTGAGAAATCATTATGCCACTTAGATGCATAGGCCTCTATGGCATGCGTTAGGGCATCTAGGCCAGTATCAGCCGTTAGGCGTGGTGGCATGGAGGATGGCAGCCTTGGATCCAGTATGGCTACATCTGCTACGATCTCCCTTGAGGCAAGCTCCATCTTGAGTTCCTCAGCTTCATCTGTTATCACAACTGCCCATGTTACATCTGCCCCCGTCCCACTGGTGGTCGGTATGTTAATCAGCTTGGCCTTCTTCCTAAGGCCCAGCTCTACTAGTGGCACGATCTCATCAAGCGTTAAGTCAGGCCTCTCGTAGAGGGCGAAGACTGCCTTGGCAACATCCATGCAGCTACCACCACCAAGGCCGATTATTACGTCTGGTCCGAAATCACGGGCTACCCTAACGGCCTGCTCAACCACACGCCTGCTTGGCTCAGGCTCAACGCCATCAAAGACCTGGACCTCAAGCCCAGCTTGCTTGAGGAGCCTTACTACTTGGTCGGCTATGCCCAAGGAGCAGATAGTCTTATCAGTTATGATAAGTGCCCTCTGGCCCTTGATCTGCTCAAGGTAGCTAAGTGCCCCCTCGCCTATGACTATGGTCCTGGGGAAGGTTATCTCCCACAAGCCCTACCCCATCAACTGGCATGCACTCTACCAGTAAAAAGAATAGCTCAGCACAGTACTGGCCTACGGGCTTTGAGGACGACCCTCCTGATGTGTTCAGAGAGAAGGCAGAACCCCAATACTGGGCCTAGCCGTCGCCCTGGCGATAGCAGAAGTGGGAAGCTTTAAAAATGTTTATCAGCCACTGGTGCCGGGATATGGAATGAGGGAGGAAGCTCTTGAAGTGCTCTGCTGCCCCCTATGTCATGGAGCTCTTGAGCTTGAGGCTGAGGAAAGCAGAGGATCTAATATCCTATCCGGCTACTTGACATGTCGGGCGTGCAAGCGCACCTACCGAGTGAGAAATGGCGTGCCGGATCTGCTACCGCGGGAGGTTTTGCGAGGGCAGGATGAACGTTGGATGAGGGCCTATGATAGGATGGCCGGGAGCTATTATATCATGATGCACGGTCTCATACCTGCCCTCTCGCTTGGGACAGAGCCGTTAGCGAGGTCTAGATGGGTGAATATGTTGGGCCTGAGACCCGGCGCCGTGGTGTTAGACATAGCCACTGGCACAGGTCGAAACCTACCCTTCCTAGTGAGGCGTGTGGGCCGGAAGGGGCTTATATTCGCCATGGACATATCGAAGGGCGTGATAGCTTATGCCGCTAGGCTCATCAGAGCTAAGAGGTGGACGAATGTGGAGTTCCAGAGGGCTAACGCCTCCTGCCTGCCATACAAAGATGGCGCCTTCGATGGCGTCCTCCATGTGGGGGGCATAAACACGTTCGAGGATAGACGCCGTGCGTTGGCCGAGATGCTCAGGGTCGCTAAGCCTGGCGCCAGGGTGGTCATAGTTGATGAAGGACTCGAGCCCAGTCGAAGGAAGACGCTCAGGGGGCGCCTCCTGCTAAGGATGAATGCCCTCTATGCCAGCGAGCCGCCCGTAAATGAACTCCCGGAGGATGTCAGCGACTTAAGCGTTGAGTGGGGGTTTATTCCCTCATGGGCTATCCCGATGTGGCCCTTCTACGTGATGTCCTTTAGACGTCCGAGGTCCCTTCTCCCCCAGGGGACAAGGTTACAGAGCAATTGGGACCAGCCCCCTCGGGGGAGAACCTCTAGGCCCCTTCAGGCCAGAGGGGCCTGTGAAGTATGTATTGACTTTGCCAGAAAAGTGGCGCACGAGGCTGAAACTTACATTCAAAAATCAGCTTGTTAAGATTACAGAGCACTCGGCGCTCTGTAATCTTAACCAGGCTTTATAAATTTTAGGTTCTACATAACTCTCTGAAGCCACGAAGGAGGCCATAAAACCCTTGTTAATGGCCCTCACTTAAATTCCGTTGGTACTCTAGTAGCCGTCTTCACTAGCTCTGAGGCAGCCTTAGTGTAGCGCATTATCTTCATCAGGCTGCCCTTCAACTTGAACTTCCTCGTCATTACGCCAGTTATAGGATCCAACTCGCCCCTTATCAGCTTCTTCCAATTTGAGTATGGCCCCTCAAATATGAAATCGGCCTTCTTCGCATCCCTGTTGGGGACCATGTAGGCATCACGGCACTTCCCATGCCATAGATCCACGTAGAAGACGTACTCCCTATCTAGCCCCTCATCTGGCGTTATTATGAATAGGAAATCGCCCTCCCAGTCCTTAGCAGCTTCCTCATACTCCTTGTTCTTATTTACCTCCTCCTTAAAGCGCTTTATCCACTCCTCGCTCGGGAACAGGACCATGTTCTCCCCGTCATATCAATGGAGCTAGCTGGCTCTTTAAGCATTTCGGGAAGGCAAGCTAGGCCCTGGAAAAAACACGTAGGGCTCCTAAGCAGGCTGCTAGCTCTCCTTAGCAGCTTCCTGGGCCTTCTTTCGCTCTTCCTCCTTTAGAACACGCCTTAGGACCTTGCCAGCAGCTGAGAGGGGTAGCTCCGTCCTGAACTCAAGCTCCCTTATGCGCTTATAGGGTGCTACCCTCTCGGCCACGAACTTCAGCAGCTCTTCCTTTAGCTCATCTGAGGGCTCGTAGCCTTCCTTGAGCACTACGAAGGCCTTTGGTATCTCACCAGCAACTGGATCTGGCTTGCCCACGACAGCACAGAGCTTTACGGCTGGGTGCTCGTAGAGGACGTCCTCAAGCTCCCTTGGGTAGACGCTGTAGCCCTTGTACTTTATGAGATCCTTCTTGCGGTCCACTATGTAGAAGTAGCCATCCTCATCCATCTTAGCTATATCGCCAGTGTAGAGCCAGCCATCCCTGAGCGCCTGGGTGGTCTCCTCAGGCATCTTCCAGTAGCCCTTCATTACCTGTGGCCCCTTCACGACCAGCTCGCCTACCTCGCCAGGTGGGAGCTCCCTAGTGCCCGTCTCCACATCTACTATCTTGGCATCCGTATCTGGCCAGGGCACGCCTATTGAGCCTATCTTGACCGTCCTCATGGTCTTGTCGAGCGGGTTACAGTGGGTGACGGGCGATGCCTCCGTGAGGCCGTAGCCCTCCACGAGAACGCCACCGGTTACATCCATGAAGTGCCTCTGCACTTCAGGGGGCAGGGGCGCAGCGCCGGAGATACAGAACCTGATGCTCGTCAGGTCGTACTTCTTCAGCTCCGGGTGGTCGAGCAGCATGGCGTAGAGCGTGGGCACGCCACAGAACACGGTAGCTTTGTACTTCTGTATGGCCTCAAGGACCTTCTTGGCGTCGAAGCGGGGTATGAGCACCATGGCCCCGGCCCCGTAGATGGGTGCGTTCATCACAACTGTCATGCCGTAGATGTGGAAGAGGGGCAGGACGCCCACGTGCACCTCCTCGACCTCTTCCGCATTGAGCCAGTAATGGGCTTGAACAGCATTGGCCACTAGGTTGTAGTGTGTTAGCATGGCGCCCTTTGGCACGCCAGTCGTACCACCAGTGTACTGGAGGCAGGCTAGGTCCTCCTTTGGATCTACCTCAACCGGCTTGGGCTCAGGTGGGTACTTCTTAAGTAGGTCCTTGAAGAAGTACACGCCTGGTGCTGGCTCTACCTTAGCAGTCGGTATCTTCCTCAGGAGCGTGCCGAGTATGGCCTTTGCCCTTGGTAGGTAATCCTTTAGGCGTGTTACGATCACGAACTTAAGCCCAGTCCTATCCCTTACCTTCGCTACCTTCTCGTATAGCAGGTCAAGCGTTACGATGCCTATGGCCTCTGCGTTGTTAAGCTGGTACTCTAGCTCCCTCTCCGTGTAGAGCGGGTTGACGGCCGTTACCACGCCCCCAGCACGTAGGATGGCGTAGTAGGCTATGACGAACTGTGGGCAGTTAGGCAGGAATATAGCGACCTTATCGCCCTTCTTCACGCCTAGATCCTGGAGGGCAGTTGTAAGCCTATCTACGGCCTCATCCAACTCCTTGTACGTCATTTTGTAGCCCTCAAATATAATGGCTATGGCATCTGGGTGCTTCTGGGCTGACTCCCTCAGGAGCCTATCCAACGGGACCTCTGGGTAGTCTATGCTGCGTGGGACCCACTCTGGGTAGAACTTATACCAGGGCTTCTCCGACATAACGGTCTCCTGGCCTACCAAGGGCGCTCACGGGCTTATTAGGCTTTCCTTAAGCTCAGCTAGCTAGCAGCTCCTCGGCATTTAGGGCCATGACCTGGGCTTTCTCACCATCCGAGAGGCTTGGGGAGCATAGGACCTCGTATGCTACCTCTGCTATACTGGTTCCGATCACTGGGTAGTCAGAGCCGAAGAGCACCCTGCCAAGTAGGCCAGCCCTCCTTAGGGCCTCTACGAACCTCGGCTCAACTAGCAGGTAGGGGACGGCTGCTACATCTAGCCATACGTTGCCGTACGCCCTCGCAAGCTCAACTGCCTCATCAAACCAGATGCCAGGGGCCCTAGCCGAGTAGCTGCCAGCGTGGGCGAGTACGAACCTCACTTCTGGGAAGGAGCGTATGAAGGGCTCCAGCAGGGAAGGCCTAGCGCACCTTGATAAAGCAGGTGCCTCCCAGGGACCTGGATCGCAGCCTGTGTGGAACATAACGAGCATGTTAGCACGCCTACAGAACTTCAGCACCTTATTAAGGGCCTTCTTGGCCTTGTGGGGGCAGAAGAGCTGGAGCGTTGGTATGAGCTTGATGCCTGAGAGGCCTAGATCCTCTATCTCCCTTAGCCTCTCAAGCACATAGCCCATCGGCTTTGATGGATTTACAGAGCCAAAGCCCATGAAGAGACCAGGGTACCTCCTGACCATGCTTGCTACCCGCTCATTTGGCGTTAGTGCCTTCCTCAGCAGCTCCTTGGCCATATCAAGGGCCCTCATATCCCAGATGCCAGCATTGAGCATTTCCTGGACAAAGGCCCTGGCCCTACGCTCATCATCAAGCTCACCTGGATCTACATCTAGTGCCAAGAGGACACACAGCTTAACGCCTGCCTCCTCAATGGCCTTCAGCAGGTCCTGCTCTGATAAAATGGTGAGGGGGTGGACGTGTGCATCAACTATGCCATCTAGGCCCAAGCCCCTAATGAGCTCTTGGAGCTCCTGTGCAGTAGCCAACCTCATGCACCTACTCAGCTGGGACGAGGAACCATGTCCTACGGCCCTCCTCTGTTACCCGCCCCTCAACCCTGACCTTCATGCCCACCTTTATGGCCCTCTTAGGCACCCCTGGGGCAATCCAAGCTAGGACACGAACTCCTTCCTCCTTGAACTCTGCGATAGCTGGCGTATAAACGGGGTTCTCCTGGAAGGATGCTGGCCTAACGACTATATGCGTGAAGGCAACGACCTCGCCCACGCTCTTTATCTCAAACCACTCTAGGTCGTCAGAGTAGCACCTATCACAAACTGCCTGTGGTGGGAACATTCGCCTACCGCACTTCCTACACCTAACGGCTAGGACCTTGCCCTCGCCTAGTGCCTCCCAGAACTTAGCTATCTTTGAGACAGGTATCTCGTACGTGAGGCTAAGCGTCCTACTCCTTATAGTGCCAGTTCTAGGATCATAGGCCATCACGCTCACCTCCTCAGTATGGTTACATAGCAGTAGTGGCCAGTCCCACCTACGTTATGGGCCAAGGCCACGTAGTTCCGCATTGGCGCCTGCCTCTCACGTGGCTTCACCTCCTCCCTCAGCTGCCGAGTTAGCTCTACTATCATGGAGACGCCAGTAGCACCTATTGGGTGCCCCTTGGCCTTTAGCCCACCATCCATGTTCACTGGGATACGGCCTCCCACGTACGTCTCGCCCTCACGGATCAGCTTGGCCCCCTCGCCCTTCTTGCAGAAGCCGAGGTCCTCGTAGGCCATTATCTCAGCTATGGTGAAGCAATCGTGGACCGTGGCACAATCTATATCGCCTGGCCCTACGCCAGCCATCTTGTAGGCCATCTGGCTTGCCCTAACCGTCGCTAAGAGGCCCACGTAGCTCTGGCGCTTAGTTAGGTTCCCGCTATCAGATGAGTAACCCACGCCAGCAACCCAAACTGGCGTATCAATGCCGAACTCCTTTACCTTATCCTCAGAGGCCAGGACCACGGCAGCAGCTCCATCGCAGATGGTACAGCAATCGTAGAGCTTTAGTGGCCAAGCTACTACTGGTGATGCAAGTGCCTTCTCAACCGTTATCTCCTCGTGTAGGTGGGCGTATGGGTTCATGTTCGCATAGTGGTGGTTCTTCACGGCCACTAGGGCTAGATCCTCTTCTGTCGTGCCGTAGGCTGCCATGTGGGCTGTAGCGTGTAGAGCGTAGTAGCCTGGGAAGGTAAGGCCGAAGTTCTCAAACTCCCATAGGTAAGAGCCAGCCCTGCCTATGAGCTCTACTGCCGTTGGCGTATCTACCTCACGCATCTTCTCAACGCCAACCACGAGCACGATATCTGCTACCCCACTGGCTATGGCCGTGTACCCAGCTAGGAAGGCAGCACTACCGCTTGCACAGGCTGCCTCAAACCTAGCTAGGCCAGCCCCAGATATGCCACAGTAGTCCGCTATCATAACGGCTGGCAGCCCCTCCTCGTACCACATGCCTATGGTGCCTACTGGCATGAACTCTACATCCTTGGCCGTTATGCCTGCATCCTCCATGGCTGGCTTGATGGCCTCAAAGGCCAGCTCACATACATTTACATCCTGCCTTCGGCCAAACTTTGAGTGCCCTATGCCTACGACGGCTACCCTCCTCATGCCGAGCCCCTCCCGTAGCTGCTAATGGTATCTTAAGCCTTTGCCTCAAGCTTTTTTACCTAGTGATGGTAATGCCAGGTCGGCGTGGGAAGATGGGCGTTGAGCAGGTGAAGAAGGTCGTTGTGGTTGGGGCAGGCACCATGGGGCACGGCATAGCACAGGTGTGCGCCATGAGCGGATATGATGTCGTCCTCATAGACATAAAGCAGGAGATACTGGATAAGGCCATGGAGAAGATAAAGTGGTCCTTAAACAAGTTCGTTGAGAAGAAGCGCATAAGGCCCGAGCACGCAGAGGCAGCCCTAGCTAGGATAAAGCCAACTACGACCTACGAGGGCTTCGTTGAGGATGCTGACTTCGCCATAGAGGCTGTTATAGAACGCATGGATGTGAAGAAGCTCGTCTTCTCAAAGCTAGATAGCTTAATGCCAGAGCACGCCATACTGACTAGCAACACCAGCAGCTTGAGCATAACTGAGATGGGGAGGGCTACAAACAGGCCCGATAAGGTAGCTGGGATGCACTTCTTCAACCCACCACAGCTCATGCAGCTCGTTGAGGTCATAAGGGGCGAGGACACAAGCGATGAAACCGTACAGGTCGTCATGGAGCTGGCCAAGGCCCTTGGGAAGACGCCGGTCCTGTGCAAGAAGGACGTTAGGGGCTTCATAGTGAACCGTGTGCTCATGCCAGTCCTGCTGGATGCCTTCTGGGCGCTGCACAAGGGCGAGGTAGATGCAGAGGGCGTAGATGCCTCCATGAAGTACGATGCTGGCTTCCCAATGGGCATATTTGAGCTAGCTGATTACATAGGCTTGGACATAATCTACGAGGTTGGGAAGGTCATGTACGAGGCCTATGGCGATAGGGCTGAGCCATGCCCAATCGTTGAGGAGATGGTGAAGGCTGGGAAGCTAGGCCAGAAGAGCGGTGCTGGCTTCTACGATTGGTCGGCTGGTAGGCCACGTATACCATTTGATAAGGTCGGTGAGTGGGATACTGAGCGCTCCTGGGTAGTAGCCATAAACGAGGCTGCCTGGCTAGTACATGAGGATGTAGCTGAGCCTAGGGACATAGATACGGCTATGAAGCTAGGCACTGGCTGGCCACAGGGGCCATGTGAGAAGGCAGATAAGATGGGCCTAGATAAGGTCGTAAGCAAGCTCAAGGAACTCCACGCTAAGTACGGCCTAAAGCTCTACGAGCCATGCCCACTGCTTGAGGAGTACGTGGCCAAGGGCTGGACTGGCAAGAAGGCTGGGAGGGGCTTCTACCAGTACTAAGGCTGGCCTTCATCAATCATCAGCTCTTTATTTATTGTGGTCTTTAACGTTTTCATGGCCTGAAGAGTACTAAGTAACAAGGTCCATGGTGTGAAACCCCGTAAGACTTATAACCACAATGCATGAGGAAGCCGTGGGTGATATCTTGAGCACCCAGGGGGTAGTTGCAACAGCGGTTAAAATAATCCTCATAAGAATAGTTGTAGAGGCGATAGGGGTCCTTGCCATCTACATATACAGCCAATACGGTACCATAGTTTACTTTTTAGCTTGGATAGCTCTAGCATTTATCTGGGACGCCATCGCAGTACTATGGCTTAAATCAACCAGTGTGCGTGGAGGGGCGAGGATTTTAGCTCTTCGTGGCTTCTTATCCTTCATAATTCTCCTCCTTTCAAGGCGTAGCGAGTTATTCACCATATCTTTGTTGGTAGGCATATTGCTCGCTGAATCAGCACTCATGATATATTTAAGAGCGAGGAATGCTCGTTTGGCTAGAGTTTAACTTACTACTAAGGGAACACCTAGCCAGGAGCTAAGTACGTAAAGACATACTCCCCTAGCCCTGAGAGTCAGTGTGCAACAACGAAACGTGCTTTTTCTGTCCATACCAGGCCAGTTGGTTCTAAGGGCTTACATACCTCATAGGAAGAGGACGAGAAAGCCGTGAAACTATCTGCAGAAAATCTCTTATTATAGTGATCACTGCGTGAGCAGCCAGCTGGAAGCCAGGCTTTTGCATAAAAGAAGACGCACCCCTTAGTTAAATTGCTCATTCAGGGGCATTTCACTTGCCCATTGGCCACTCCTCAGTGATCTCCTGAACTATGCCAGCAGCTATCGTCTGCCCCATGTCCCTTACGGCAAAGCGCCCTAGCTCAGGTATCTTCCTGTACTCCTCAAGCACTACTGGCTTTAGGGGCTGGAACCGCACAACAGCACCATCGCCAGTCTTGAGGAAGCTTGGCTTCTCCTCAACGACCTGGCCAGTACGTGGGTCTATCTTGGCTATGAGCTCGGCGAAGCGGCAGGCAACGTGGGCCGTGTGAGCGTGTAGCACTGGCGTGTAGCCAACTGCTATGGAGGTTGGGTGCCATATCACGATTATACGGCCTATGAACTCCTTCACCACCGTGGGCGGGTTGTCCTCGTGGCCAGCTACATCTCCACGCCTTATGTCCTTGCGTGAGATGCCACGTACGTTGAACCCTATGTTATCACCTGGAACGGCCTCTGGTATACGCTGGTGGTGCATCTCTATGGACTTTACCTCTCCCTTCTTGTTAGCTGGCATGAAGATGACTATATCGCCTACCTTTAGCTTGCCCGTTTCAACACGGCCAACTGGCACAGTGCCCACGCCGGTGATGGTGAACACATCCTGTATTGGTATCCTGAGGGGCTTATCTATTGGCTTCGGAGGTACCTCAAACGTATCAAGGGCTTCAAGGAGGGTTGGCCCCTTGTACCAAGGCATCTTCTCACTACGCTTCACTAGGTTATCGCCCGTCCAGCCTGAAACAGGCACGAACGGTATCTTATCCACCTTATAGCCAATCATCTTTAGCATCTCAGCTACACGGGCCTTGACCTCCTCATACCTCTCCTCGCTCCAGTTGACGGTTGGATCATCCATCTTGTTTACGGCCACGACCAGCTGGCGGACGCCCATGGTGAAGGCGAGGAAGGCGTGCTCACGGGTCTGGCCCCTAGGCCCTATGCCCGCCTCAAACTCGCCCCTCTTGGCGGAGACGACCAGTATGGCTGCATCTGCCTGGCTAGCACCAGTTATCATGTTCTTCACGAAGTCCCTGTGGCCAGGTGCATCTATGATGGTGAAGTAGTACCTCGGCGTTTCGAACTTAAGGTGCGTTAGATCTATGGTTAGGCCTCGCTCACGCTCCTCCTTAAGCCTATCCAGCACCCAGGCGAACTTGAACGTCTCCTTGCCCAGCTTCTTCGCTTCCTCCTCGTACTGCCTAATGGTCCTATCATCAACTGCACCACAGAGGTAGAGCAGGTGGCCTACCATCGTGGACTTCCCGTGGTCAACGTGCCCTATTATGATGAGGTTCATGTGTGGCTTCTCAGGCCTGCTCACTCCCATCACGCACCTCCTAGCTCGGTGGGGTAGCCGTGAGCTCCCTTATTTAGCTTTTTCGCCCCACGTGGCCTAGCCGATAATGGGCAACCAGCCCAGTGGGCAAGCTATTGGTACGTGGGCTTGTGCAGCAGGGACCAACCAGCTTATCGCCTAGTAGGCCTAGTCGAGGCCTAGCGTACCTTCTACGCTAAAATTGTCATTCTACTCTCAGTTAAGCCCTCATGCAGCGTGTAGCTGGGCAATTCTTATTAAAAAGAGGTAGTCGGGATGGCGGTGGGGCTGGCGATGGGCATGGGTGGTGAGGAAATCATAGAGGGCCTTAGGAGGGCCGTGAGGGAGTACGACCCGAACATGGCTCGTGAGTATGCCAGGAAGGCAGCTGAGGCCGGCATAGACCCAGTGAGGGCACTTGAGGAAGGCCTAGCAAGTGCCCTAAGGGAGATCGGCGATAAGTTCGGGAGGGGCGAGATATTCCTAACGGAGCTGGTGGCTGCTGCTCAAGCTATGGAGGCTGGTGCTGAGGTCTTGAAGAAGAAGATACTTGAGATGGGCAGGGCTGAGTACGTAGGGCGCTTCCTCATAGGCACGGTTGAGGGCGATATCCATAGCCTGGGCAAGGGCATAGTAGCTGCCATGCTCATGGCTGCTGGCTTTGAGGTCATAGATCTAGGTGAGGATGTACCTACTGAGGTCTTCGTGGAGAAGGTACGTGAGTTCAAGCCAGATATACTAGGGCTAAGCGCCCTCATGACCACTACCATGGCCAAGCAGAGGGAGATCATAGAGGCCCTGAAGGCAGCTGGCTTAAGGGACAAGGTAAAGGTAATGGTCGGTGGGGCACCAGTTACGGAGGAGTGGGCCAGGGAGATAGGTGCTGATGCCTGTGGCTTAGATGCAAATGATGCTGTTAAGAAGGCCCTCCAGCTCGTGGGCAGGAAGGTGGATTGAGATGTGCCCCTTCCCAGGACGAAGAATGCTGCAGCTCCTCAGCAGGGACGACATGGAGGCCATACACCTAGCAGCCATCCAGCTCCTTGAGGAGAAGGGCGTTATAGTGAAGAACGAAGAGGCCTTCCGTGTCCTTAAGGAAGCTGGCTGTGATGTAGATGAGGCTAGGAAGGTAGCTAGAATACCTGAGCACCTCGTTAAGGAGTGCCTATCTAAGGCCCCATCCGTCATAAGGCTGTACAGCAGGGATGGGAAGCACGATGTCATAGTAGGTAAGGACAACGTGATATTTAACCCAGGCTCAACGGCCCTCTACATCCTTGATCGCAAGACGGGTGAGATAAGGGAACCGACCACCAAGGACTTCGTGGAGTTCGTAAGGCTGACGGATACCCTAGAGTACATACAGGCCCAGAGCACGGCTATGATACCTGCCGATGTAGATAAGCGCATAACCGACCTGTACAGGCTCTACATAGTGCTGAAGAACTCTACCAAGCCGATAATAACAGGTGCCTTTACGAAGGAGGGCCTACATGATATGGTTAAGATGCTTGAGATAGTAGCAGGTGCTAGGGCTGGCGATAAGCCCATGGCCATCTTTGATGTCTGCCCATCTGCACCGCTGATGTGGAGCGATATAACGTGCCAGAACCTAGTTGATTGCGCTAAGTACAAGATACCAGCCGAGATAGTCTCCATGCCACAGATAGGTGCTACTGGCCCCATAACGCTTGCTGGTAGCATAGCCCAGCTGAACGCAGAGGAGCTAAGTGCAATCGTCATATCACAGCTCGTTAACCCAGGTGCACCAATAATATACGGTGGCTCACCAACCACATTTGATATGCGCTATGCTACCCCTAGGCTTGGGGCTATAGAAACCATCATGCTCTGCTGCGCCTACGCTCAGATGAGCAAGTTCTACGGCCTACCTAGCCATGCCTACCTAGGCCTAAGCGATTCAAAGGCCCTTGATGCGCAAGCTGGCCTTGAGAGCACTATGGGCATAATACTAGGTGCTATGGCTGGCGTGAACGTCATATCCGGGCCTGGCATGCTGGTCTCGGAGAGCTGCCAATCCTTTGAGAAGCTCGTCATAGACAACGAGGTTTGTGGCATGGCCCTTAGGCTTGTGGAGGGCATAGAGGTAAATGCCGATACGCTAGCTATTGATGTCATGAGAAAGGTATGCCCAGGTGGCCACTACCTAGCTGAGAAGCACACTAGGGAGTGGCTGAGGAAGGAGGTATTCATGCCATCACCCGTCATAGATAGGCTAAGCCTAGATGGCTGGCGTAGGGCTGGTGCCAAGGACATAATAGCTAGGGCTAGGGAGAGGGTGGATGAGATCCTAGCTACGCATGAGCCAGAGCCACTACCGCCAGATGTAGAAGAAGGCCTAAGGGGAGTGCTAAGGACCGTCATGGAGCGATATGGCATAAAGGAAGCGCCTATCCTCTAAGCCCCAATTTTTATAGCCCCGTTTCTATGCCAAGGTAGAGCCTACTTAGCCTCGGGTGGTTTAGGAGCTCCTCAGGTGTTCCTTCAAAGTTCACACGGCCATCTACGAGCAGGTAGGCCCTATCGCCAATTTCAAGGGCCTTCCTTGCGCTCTGCTCAACAAGTATTATGGCTATGCCAAGCTCATCTCTTAGCCCTACTATGGTGTTCAGTATCTCCCTGGCTATCCTAGGCGCTAGATCTGTAGTTGGCTCATCAAACATCATGAGCTTTGGCTTCCTAAGCAGGGACATGGCTATGGCCAGCGTACGCCTCTCACCACCGCTGAGGGTCCTAGCCCTCTTATCTATGAGCGGCTTTAAGATCGGGAACATGCCTACTACCTCCTCAATCCTATCCTCTACCTCTTCCTTCTTGAGCGAGTACGATGCCATTATCAAGTTCTCACGAACAGTTAGGTTCGTAAATACATTCTCTGTCTGTGGCAAGTAGGCTATGCCCTTCTTAGCTATCATGTGGGGTGGGTACTTTGTTAGCTCTTCTCCATCAAACCTTATGCTACCTGAGTATATGGTCGTTAAGCCAAATATGCTCTTAAGGAGCGTTGACTTGCCACTCCCATTTGGGCCAACTATGACCGTTATCTCCTTATCCCTTGCAACCATGTTCACATCGTAGAGGACGCTGAACTTCCCATAGCCAGCGTTCAGGTCCTCTACGACCAGCATGCTATCCCCTCAGGCCGTGGGCGTGCGAGCTTATAAGTAGGCCTCAACCACCCTTGGATCATCTATGACCTCCTCAGGTCGCCCCTCGGTAAGCAGGTGCCCCCTATCAAGCACGTAGACGTAATCAACGTACTTCAGGGCTATTTCAAGCCTATGCTCAATTATGAAGAAGGTAACGTTAAGCTCCTTCCTGAGCTTAAGCAAGCGTGAGAGTATCTCGTGGGCTAGCACGGGGTTAACGCCAGATATAGGCTCATCCATCATCACCATTTTTGCATCTGTCATAAGGGCTCTTCCGATTTCAAGGAGCTTCATCTGGCCACCGCTTAGGCCATAGGATGGGTGATCCCATAGGTGATCTAGCTTAAGCAGCTCTAGCAGCTTAAAGGCCTTCTCAACGAGCTCTTCCTCCTTCTTAAGCCAGGCCCTCCTAAATGGGGCCTTCAGTATGCCCTCACCAGGGTTATCCCTAGCAGCTACTAGGAGGTTCTCAAGGACCGTTAGCTTAACGAAGGGGAGCGGTATCTGGAACGTCTTAACCAGGCCAAGCTTGTAGATCTCATGTGGCTTTAGGCCAGTTATATCGTGGCCATCAAAGACTACCGTACCTGCATCTGGCTTGTACATGCCACAGACGACCCTCAAGAACGTGGTCTTCCCAGCTCCATTGGGCCCCATCATGAGCGTAACTGAGCCCCTCTCAACATCTATGCTTACGTTATCTAGTGCCACCAGGCCCCCGAATGCCTTCCTGAGCCCCTCAGTATGCAGTATCACATCCCCTGCCATTCCACGCACCACCTCAAAAAATAATGAGGTGTTATATAAAGGGCCCCTTACTCGTAGATAGGCGTGGTCCAGATTATGGTATCCGTAGCATAGACCCACTTGCCCACGTACTCCCACTCATAGGTTTCTGGTGAGGTCTCTACGATAGCACAGAGGTCGTAGTCCGAGGCCTCCTTATCGCCAGCTGGGTTCATCTTCATCCAGCCAGTAGCACCAAAGTAGTTCTCAGCTATCTTGGGTAGCACCTCCTTTACCTTATCTGGATCGTAGGCACCTACGTGCATTATGCTGTGGACTATAAGCCAAACGGCATCGTACAGTGGGTAGGCATAGGCATCTGGCTCCTCACCGACCTCATGGTATATGTAGCTCCTAACGTGCTCAAACTTCGGGGACTTAGTTGGGGCGAAGACCGTGCAGACCATGCCAGTATCCAACACGAAGTCCACGACAGCGGGGTCTAGGAGCTCGGTGCACATGACGAAGCCATCACAGCCAAACCACTTCACCTGCCTAAGGGCATCGTAGTCCTTTGCTGACTGGACTATGGTAGCTATCTCACCAAAGCTTATGGCTAGCACGCCTACTTTCTCAGCCCCGTAGGCTGAGATAGCAGCACTTACCTGGTCGTTCAGCGTGCTGACCTCTAGGCTATAATCTGGCTTCTCAGTGTAGGGTATAGTGGCATAGACTGTCCCGCCAAATGCACCGCTAACAGCATCCTTTAGGCCCCTACCCCAATCATCATCCCTGTAGAGGATGATCAGCTGGTCAACACCAACGTCCTCGATCATGCTAGCTATGGCTGGCCCCTGGGCAGCATCATTTGGACAGGCCCTGAATACGAAGTCGCCTGGCACGGCAAGGCTTATGGCCGTTGAGGCATGGGAGATGACCAGCAGGTGGTTTGAATCACAGTACTCCTTTATGGCGCTTAGCTCAGCACTTGACGTAGGGCCAACGAAGAATAGCACGCCATCAGCGTGTAGGGCCTTTACCTTATCTAGGCAGACGCTTGGGTTGCTCTCTATATCTTCAATAACGATGTCTATGGTGAAGCCAGCACCTATGTCCTCTAGCCACGAGTTTATATCGCTCTCGGCTAGCTCAAGGGCAGCCCTATACATTGGCCCCCAAGGGGCCAGGTCGCCCGTTAGCTCAATTAAGCCACCTATTTTTAGCGTCCCAGAGAGGCCAGGGGCACCAGGGGCACCAGGCCCTGGAGCCGTGATGGTGCCAATGCCATAGCCAATGCCTATGCCAGCTAGGAGGCAGATGATCGCTATAATGATAGCAACGGTACCCTTAACCTCCATGCCTTTCACCAAGCTGGGCAGGGGAATGCCCAATTATTTAAAGCTTTCTAGAAGGCGCTGTTGCTAGGCTCCTAAGATGCACTGACCACCTTATTACCTATGGACATGGATGATCTACTGGAGATGGGCTAGACGGGTCTTAAGCAGCTCGAGGAGCCATGAACACTTAAATAGGCTGTTCTTTTCCCACGGGGCTGGGGAAGGCCATGTGGATGCTGCTGAGAGATGCCATCACCTACGCCTGTATGCTCATACTACTTAGCACAGGCCTAACGCTTACGTACATCACGACTAAGGTACCTAACTTTGCTCATGGTGAGATAGCCGTGATAGGGCTCTTCGTGGCCTTCACGTTCCTTAAGATATTTGGCCTCAACCCCTACCTAGCCATACCAGCTGCCTTCGCTCTAAGCGCCCTCACTGCCCTAGGCCTCTACAAGCTGGTGCTAAAGCCACTAATGAAGAGGGGGGCTACGCTTGACCACCTCATGATAGCTACACTTGGCTACGACATACTCATCTTCGCCATCCTAAATGTATACGCTGATGTCCTAACGAAGGTATACAAGGTGAAGACAAGGGGCTTCATGCCATTCAGACCCTACGACTTCACGGTGCTGGATCAGCCAGGCATATTCCTAGTATCCGTGGTGGCAGTTGTCGTGCTAATGGTAACCCTCCACCTACTCCTCACCAAGACGAGGTTTGGCATAGCCATGAGGGCAACAATAGAGAACCCGAACTTAGCTAGCGTCTGTGGCGTGAACACCGAGCTCGTTTACACGATATCCTGGATCCTAGCTGGTGGCCTGGCTGGGATAGCTGGCGTCCTCCTGCCCTTCTACTTCAGGGGTAGCCCCTGCCTTGGCTTCGTGCTTATAGTACCCGTCTTCACCGCCAGCATAGTCGGTGGCTTCTACAGCATATATGGAGCCATGCTAGGTGGTGCCATAGCTGGCCTATCGGAGTACTTAATAACATATGCTATTGCATCAGCCGTTGGCCCCTGGTTCCTAAGCTACAGGGTAGCCGTTCCACTGACAATGCTAGCCATAACGCTCTTAATAGCTCCTGAGGGCCTGACTGGCATTAACTGGCGGAGGGCAGGTAGCCTGCTCAAGCAGAAGCTATCTGGCCTTTGGCTCCGCCTTGCCTCCCTAGGGGGCGTGAGGGCATGATGCTCTTACCACCCCTCCTGCTATTCATAATGGATACGATAGCCATGATAGCTATCTACCTCATAGCAACTCTCAGCCTGAACATCCAGTACGGCTACACTGGCATAGCTGACTTCGGCAAGTCAGCTGGTGTAGCCGTTGGTGCCTACGTGGTGGGTGCCATACCAGGTAGGGTGCTCATGGCTCTTCTAGCCATAGAGGGCGATTACATCAAAGATAACACGCCCATAGTTAGTGCTATAAATTCGGTCCTAAGTGTTGATATAGCCCTGGCCATAGGGACGCTCATGCTTGGCCTAGCGCTAGCAGCTGGCCTTGGTGCCCTATTTGGCTACGTGGCCTCGTACCCTGTCGCTAGGCTTAAAGGTGAGTACCTAGCTATATTCATGTTGGCCATATCTGAGGCCATGCGTTATATTTTCAACTACTACACGCCCGTCGTAGGTGGCCCCTACGGCGTTACCGTACCAGATCCATTTAAGTTCATTACCAGCGCCTACGGTGGCCAGCTAAGGCTCATCTTTGCATCAGTGGTCATACTAATTATATCAATAGGCATGTTCTACTACGCAGAGCGCCTTGCTAGATCCCCACTTGGCCGAACATTAAGGGCCATAAGGGATTGTGATGTAGCAGCCGAGGTCCTCGGTAAGGATGTAGCTAGCTACAGGATGAAGATAATGGTGCTTAGCTCTGCTATGGCTGCTATAGCAGGTGCCCTCTACGCTTTCTACACGCTTTACGTAGCTGCCATAGCCTACGATAGGGTAACGTGGACCTTCTGGCCCTGGACTATACTCATACTAGGTGGCATGGCCAATAACGTAGGCGTGGTCATCGGTACCATCCTGTTCGTAGTTGTAACAAGGCTCATAATAATATTCAAGCGCTCACTTGAGCCCATACTGCCATTTGATGTAATCTGGCTTGAGTATATACTATTCGGCCTCATGCTCATCCTCGTGTTGATGTTCAGGCCAGAGGGCATACTGCCTGAGAAGCCAACTAAGACCATAGAGTTTGAGAAGATCAAGGAGCGTAGGGCCAGAAAGGGAAGAAGTCATGGTAAGGCTAGCAGTTGAGGTCAGGCGAGGCGATAGGCTGCTAGAGAAGCTAGCCAACCTAGGCCATGTATTTCCCTCCAACTGTGGTGGCAGGGGTCTATGCAGTAGATGTAGGATCCTAGTGCTAGAAGGTCGTGAACTCCTCTCTAGGCCTACTAAGCAGGAGCTAGCCTTGCTCTCAAGGGAAGAGCTAAGCGGTGGCTGGAGGCTTGCCTGCCAGGCCATAGCACTATCAAGTGGCTCGCTAGTGCTTGAGCTCCCCTACCTAACTTATAGGCTAGTCGTAGAAGGCGTGGAGGGGCCCGTAGAGCTCTCACCTGCTGTAGTAGAACGGCAGCTAATAATTGAGAGGCCTAGCCTAGCCGACCTAAGGGCTGATGAAGAGAGGATCTTAAGCAGCTTGGGGGCTAACAGCATGGATATTGAATTACTCAGGGAGCTACCCAGCTTGCTAAGGCACGGGCCTAGTAGGGCTGAGGCCATCGTGAGGGGAGGGGAGGTACTAGATATTAGGCCACCTGGAAGGCCACTGCTTGGCATGGCCATAGATATAGGGACAACGAAGATAGCTGCCTATCTAGTTGACCTGAGGGTGGGAAAGCTGCTATCTACCAGCAGTGATATAAATCCGCAAGTTGCCTTTGGTGAAGATATAATGTCCCGTATAGCATTCTCTATGGAGGGGCCTGATAAGCTCATTAAGCTTTCAACAGTACTTAGGGATGGCATAAACAAGCTCATACGTGAGGCCTGTAGCTCAGCTGGGGCTTCACCTAACGATGTATACGAGCTCGTCTTAGTCGGTAACACCGTGATGCACCACTCCCTCCTTGGCATATCCTTGAGGGGGCTTGGGCTAGCACCATATACGCCAGCTACTACTAGGCCACTCCAGGTTAAGGCCAGGGACCTTGGCCTTGAGGCTGGCAGGGGCGCTTATGCCTACTTGCCACCGCCCATAGCTGGCTTCGTAGGCTCGGATGCCCTTGCCGATCTAGTGGCCAGTGGCATGTACGAGCTAGGTGGCACCTGCATGTTGATAGATATAGGGACCAATACCGAGATATTGCTTAAGAGCGGGGATGCCTTCTGGGCCTGCTCCTGTGCCTCAGGGCCTGCCTTTGAGGGCTGGAGGATAAGCTGTGGGTCTAGGGCCGTGAGGGGGGCCATAGATAGCGTTAGGATTGAGCCAGGCACGTATGAAGTAGCCTACACGACCATAGGGGGAGCTAAGCCCATAGGAATCTGTGGCTCAGGCCTCATAGATGCAGTAGCCGAGCTCTACCGTGCTGGCATCCTTGATGCCTCTGGCAGGATGCGTGAGGTAGGCACCCCTAGGTTGAGGAGGAGACAGGGGGTCCTTGAGTTCGTATTAGCTTGGGCAAGCGAGGCTGGGGCAGGGCACGATATAGTGATAACGCAGAAGGACATAAGGGAGATACAGCTTGCTAAGGCTGCTATAAGGGCTGGCTCCAGGGTCCTCATGGAGAAGGCTGGCGTAGGGCCTGAGGACATAGACGTGCTGTTCATAGCAGGTGCCTTTGGCTCCTCGCTCAACCTAGCAAGTGCAATGGCCATAGGCATGTGCCCAAGCGTCCCCTTATCCCGTGTTAGGTTCCTTGGGAACTCAGCGGGGGCAGGTGCTAGAATGATGCTTAAGAACGTTGGGCTCAGGAGGAAAGCAGAGGAGCTGGCTAAGCACATCAAGTTCGTTGAGCTAGCAGCTGAAAAAGAATTTAGGGAAGAGTTCCTAAGGGCACTCTCCTTTCCAAGACTAGGTGCCTAGGGCCTCTAGGCTATCTTATACAATGGGTGATCTTTACCTATCTTTATGCCCTCCTCCCTCAGCAGGAAGCCCAAGGCTGCATTTACCATTGCAACAGCTGGGAAGATGTACTTAGCTGCTTCAATTGGCCCGTAGAGTAGGAAGTCAGCACCAACAGCAGCAGCTAGCACGTTTGCACCAGCCATGCAGGGCTTAACAGCATCCTTCCCCATCTTGGTCTTCAGGCCACGCCAGGTATCTATGGCGTTGTGGGGAGAGCAACCAATAGGCCACTCTACTTCCTCCCTTAGCTTCAGCAGTGCCTTACAGGCCATGCCAAGGCTAGGTATATCCATAACGCAAGTATCTATCAGTGGCTTCTCTATGCCATTTGCAAGTGCTACATCAAGTAGCTCCCTAACTGCCTTTACCCTACCAGCTGTGCTGAACTCCCTCATGTTAAGGGCTAGCAGAATGGCGCTTCTAAGGCCGATCTCCCTTATGCTCTCAATCTCCTCTCTTGCAAAGCCTGGTGAAAGCGAGTTGTAAATGATCCTATCTAGTAGGCCAACCTCAGCAGCGTGCTTTAGGCCAGCTAGCCTTACCTTGGCCGTTGTCCCATCTATCAATATGGGCCTATCCGTCCTATCGGCCACAAAGTCAAGGAACCTCACCATGGCCCTAGGGCTCGATGCTAGCACATCAACCATGCATGGGTTGCCAGTCCTATCTGAGAGCTCCTCCTGCATCGCTATGAGCTCCTCAGCCCTCCCGACATCAAATACGCCCTCATTGGGATCCCTAACGATCTTATGGCCATGGTAGAATATCGTGCCTATTAGGACCGTTGGGTTCTTGCCCACTGGCCCCCCTAGCCTAATGCCAGCGATTTCAACCTCACGGCCACCGAGCTTAGGGCCCAGCATGACCATGCCCACCGAGGGCCTTCCCCACGCCTAAAAAAGCATTAGCCTAGGCCAGGGGCTAGTAGGAAGCCATAATGCCTTTATAGGGGGCCCAGGGCTAGAAAGCGTGGAGCCGGGGTTCCCTAGCCTGGTAAGGGGTGGGCCTGGAGAGCCCATGGGCCGAGAGGCCCTCGTGGGTTCAAATCCCACCCCCGGCGCCACATATAGCTGAGCTTTGTGCTCAAAAGGCCCTATCACGTTCCTACTTAAAGCTGGGCGCTTAGGTGGCGTTTTTAATGCCTGCTTCTACAACAAGCCCTTAACACGCCAGTAGCTAGCTAGGCTAGGTGAGGTGGCCTGGCCTTCCACAGGTACGCAGCCGTGGTGAAGAACCTAAGGGGCGTTATATACTCGTGCCTTGACGAGGGGGCCTTCTCAAGCAAGCTATCTTGGCTTAGGAGGCGCTTTAGGTACCGTAGCCTTGGCCTCCCACCCTGCATGCTTGAGCGCTACGGCCAGGTCGTGAGGGGCATGCTTGGGCCTAACCTAATAGAGCTCCACGCCCCCTTACCTGGCCTAGAAGGCCTCATAAGTGCGTACTCAAGGATCCCCAAGCTAGGGCAAGATGTTATTGAGGCCTACTGCTTTGCATCCATCTACGTATCGCCATTAATGGTGCTTGGAGGAGGCTGCCTAGGTGCCCTAGGCCCCCTCATCATTGATAGGGTCTTAGTCGGTGGGGAGCTCACCGATAAGGATTACAAGCTACACATGAGGATAGCAGATTACACGGTCCTAGACTTCTACCTATGGGCTACCTCCTCTGCTCAAGAAGCAGTAATGGCCCTTTCTAGAGGCGAGGATATTAAAAGGCTGCTTGAGGAGCGAAGGGAGCGTATTGAGAAAGACAAACATCGCTACTGGCGTATTATATCAGAGCAGAGGAGGCCATTAGTGCTATACCTTGATTTGCTCCCGCTCCTAGCTGCTAACCTAAGCCCTGAGGAAGCAGGCGAGCTTGTAAGGAGCTATGAGAACTTGGTCCCTGCTACGTTAGCTATTGTCTCCGCTATTGTAATCTAATCAGCAACTCGGCTGAGGAAGAAGGCCAGCATCCCTTAGTGCTTTTCTAGTTACGCTCATTAACCTTAGCTCCTTCAGGGCCTTAAGGTCATGCCAGCAAGCATCTTCAACATCTGGGCCAGGCCTAACGGTTGTACTAAGGGGTGCAGCTCTAAAGCAGATGACGATGTAGTGATAATCAGGCCCTATTAAATTATAAACCCCAAGTAGCCTTTGTATTTCTATCTTGATCCCAGTTTCCTCAAGTGTTTCCCTTCTCGCAGCTTCCTCTGCAGTTTCCCCTAGCTCTATTAGGCCAGCAGGCAGGGACCAGCTATTTACCTCTGGCTCACGACCACGCCTTACCAGTAGCACGTGCCCTTGGTAGACGACCAGGGCTGATGCAGAGGGCACTGGCCTCCTCAAGGCACTAGGTATTCTGCTCAGAAGCCTTATAGGCCTCGCTAGGATGCCCTACTAACGGAGGGGTTCAGGATGCTTGGTCAAGCTACGATGGGGCTTGCCCTCTTAATCGCCTGGTTAGTTATGTACGTACTCCTACTGGCTGCCTGCGCCATGATATACAAGGCAGCTAAGGCTAGGGGATCAAGGGCTGAGGTCTGGCTCCTTGCCACGCTTATACCAGGCATCGTGGGGCTAGCTATCATGCTTGTCCCATTTATATTCCCACAGGTTCCAAGCACCATGTTCTGCACTATATTCGGCGTTCTCCTAACGGCCCTAGGGCCAATACTATACCTAGTGGTCGGGGGCGTGGCTAGCGATGCTGAGTAGGCGCCTCTTCGGCACGAATGGCATAAGGGGGGTTGCTAACGTAGAGCTGACGCCTGATTTCTGTGCTAAGGTTGGGCTAGCCGTGGGGACGTACTTTGAAGGTGGATCAGTGCTCATAGGGCGTGATGCTAGGCTAAGTAGCCCCATGATAGCCAGCGCCGTCATATCGGGCCTGCTAGCTGCTGGCTGCAAGGTCTATGATATGGGCCTAGCCCCCACGCCCATGATCCAGTTCGCAGTAAGGCACTTCGGGATGGATGGTGGCATCGTGATAACGGCTTCACATAACCCACCTGAGTACAATGGCATAAAGGTCCTAAGGCCAGATGGCATAGAGCTAAGCAGGGAGCAGGAGAAGGAGGTAGAGGAGATATTCTTTGAGCAGAAGCTAAGGCCTGCTAGCTGGTCTTCCCTAGGGGCCGTGAGGGCCCTCAAGGGTGCCCTAAAGGCCTACGTAAGGGCCATAGAAGAGCACGTAGATGTAGAAGCCATAAGGAAGGTCCACTTTAAGGTCGCATTAGATCCAGCAAATAGCGTTGGCGTACTGCCAGCCCTAGAGCTGCTAAACGACCTAGGCTGTAAGGTGGCCCTGGTAAATGGGGAGATAGATGGTCGCTTCCCAGGTAGGCACCCAGAGCCGAAGCCAGAGAACCTAGGGGCACTATCACAGCTTACTAGATCCTCAGGGGCTGATTTTGGCGTAGCTTACGATGGTGATGCAGATCGCTCCATATTTGTAGATGAGCTTGGCCGTATTCAGTGGGGCGATAAGTCCTTCGCCATAGTAGCTAAGTGGTTCTTAGCTAGGTGGCCTGGCGAGGAAGTAGTAACGCCAGTTAGCTCCTCAAGCCTCATAAGGGATGTAGTTGAAGCACATGGCGGTAAGGTAGTTTGGACGGCTGTTGGCAGCGTAGTAGTATCACATAAGATGTTGGAGATAGGCTCACGCCTTGGTGGTGAGGAGAACGGCGGCATCTTCTTTGGCCCCCACCAGCCAGTTAGGGATGGCCCCATGAGCACTGCCCTCATGCTCCAAATATTAACTGAAGAGCGCAGGTCCCTCTCGGCCCTAATGGATGAGCTACCTAAATACTACCTCATGAAGTCGTCTGTCAAGTGCCCACATGAGCTAAAGCCCGTAGTGCTTGAGAGGCTTAGGGAGGAATTTAAGCACATGAACCCACTTACGATAGATGGCATTAGGATCTGGTTTGATGATGGCTCTTCCATCCTCATGAGGCCCAGTGGGACAGAGCCCATATTCAGGCTTTATGCTGAAGCTAGGAGCGAGGAGAGGGTTAAGGAGGTAATGGAGGAGCACATGAGGATCGTAGAGGGCATCATTAGGGAAGCTAGGGTGAGGTGAGTAATTGGGCGCTAGGGGGCTTTACGTAAGGCCTGAGCGCCTAGCTAATGAGGATGAGCGCTCTAAGATCACGATCTGCGTCGTTGGCCTTGATAGGGTAGGCCTCTCAATGGCCTGCCTCTGGGCTAGAGCAGGCTTCTCCGTCCTAGGTGCCGATATCAACCCAATTGTAGTATCAGCCGTGGCCTCAGGCCAGCCCCCTCTTGAGGAGCCAGGCCTTAAGGAGGCCTTAGCTAGCGCTACTGCCTCAGGGAGGCTTAGGGCCACTACGGAGGTAAGGGAAGCTGCTGCGAGGGCGGATCTAGTGGATATAACTACCTCAGCCCAAGTAGATGAGCTTAGAAGGCCAGATTACGCCCCCGTGGTGAGGGCGTGCCGTGAGGTAGGCCTTGGCCTTAGGGAAGGCACCCTGGTCCTCCTAGAGGGCGCCCTAGCACCTGGCACGACAGAGGAGCTCCTGAAGCCAGTGCTTGAGGAGGCCTCTGGCCTTAAGGTAGGCCAAGACCTAGGCCTTGCCTATAGCCCAGCGAGGGCTAGGAGCGGTAGCGTGCTAAGGGACCTAGCCTCCCGCCCAAGGGCCCTGGGGGCCTATGATAGCGGTAGCCTAAGGGCAGCTAGGGCATTCCTAGCGACTACCACACGAGGAGGGGTAATCACCGTCTCTAGCATTAGGGAGGCAGAGGCCGTGAGGCTATTTGAGGACCTAGCTTGCCTTACTGAAATGGCCTTAGCAAATGAGCTCGCCATGTTCTGCTACAGGGCAGGCTTGAACCTCGCTGAGATCGCTAGGGCAGCAGGCCTAGGCCCCCTTAGGCCAGGGCTAGCAGGTGGCCAGCAGTTGGTAAGCCAAGCCCTAATCCTAGCTAAGGCAGAGGAGCTTGGCCTTAAGCTCAAGCTCGTGAAGGCAGCTCAAGCAGTAAACGACATGATAGTTAAGCACGCCCTCAGGCTGCTAAGGGATGCGCTAAGGGAGCTTGGCTTAAGCATGAGGAGGTCGGTTGTAGCCGTTTTAGGCGTGAGCAACAGGCCAGATGTAAAGGACCCAGAGGGCTCAAGGTCAGCTGACCTAGTGAAGGCCCTCATGGGCAGGTGTAGGGAGGTCCGTGCCTACGACCCGTACTTCAGGAGCTCAGAGCTCAAGGCCCTTGGCTACCCAGCCTCAAACACGCTTGTGGAGGCAGTGGAAGGCGCTAACTGCCTTCTGATAGCTACTGGCCACACGAAGTTCAAGGAACTCCCCCTAGAGGGCATACGCTCCCATATGGCCGAGAAGGCTGCCATAGTAGATCTAGCAGGCGTAGTTGAGCCCAGCAGGGCCATTAGGGCAGGCTTCACCTACAGATCCCTTGGGCAGGGCAAGGCTGGGGATTAAGCTGAAATCCTTATATCAAGCCCCTCCGACCAGGAGCTTGGCTAGGAGCCCGGTGGTGTAGTGGAAGCATGGCGGGCTTTGGCCCCGCAGGTCGTGGGTTCGAATCCCACCCGGGCTACCACCCCTAAATCGTCGGTGCCTACTCCCACCATCCTGGGGGTAGGGGGCTAACCGTGGCCTTATTGGGCTAGGTGCTAAGCAAGGCTAAATAGGGTTTGTCAGCCCGCTCCTAGAGGAGGCAGGAGGGCTTGATAAGGAGGCTATCTATTAAGAACTTCAAGTCCGTGAGGCAATTATGGATTGAGTGTAGGCGTGTTAATATCTTCATAGGGGAGCCAAACACGGGCAAGTCAAACATACTTGAGGCCCTTGGCCTCATCTCCATGATGGCCTTCAGGGACCACTCGGAACTCTTCGTCAGGGTCAGGGAGCCACACCAGCTCTTTTACAACTACAACGTGAGGGAGGAGGTTAGGGTATCACTTGATGAGCATGAAGTAGTCGGGCGGTTTACCAAGGAAGGATATGCCTCCTTCTATGATGAAGGAAGGGGATTTCTGATGGCCATAAGGCCTGATGGGAAGCAGTTTTCAAAAGCCCCGCCCATTTCCTCATCCATTAGATTCTACCGCTTCAAATCTGATGTGAAGTTTAGGAAGAGCGATAAGGTATTCCTCCTCCCTCCCTGTGGGAGCAACCTGCCCTCGGTCCTGATGCTTAACCCCTCCCTACGCCAGATGGTATACGACATATTTGAGGATTATGGTCAGAGGCTGGCTGTGGACCCGCACGAGCCATCCCTGAGCGTGGCTTGGGAGCTAGAGGGCGTCCTCCAGCTCCTGCCATACGAGCTTGCCTCGGACACGCTGAGGCGCTTCATATTCCACCTGGCTGCCGTGGAGAGCAACAAAGGGGCCATAATAACCATGGAGGAGCCAGAGGCACACGCCTTCCCGACCTACACGAAGCTCTTAGCTGAGCGTATAGCCCTTGATAAGAGCAATCAATACTTCATAACTACACATAACCCGTATTTCCTGCTCTCCCTTGCTGAGAAGACACCTGCTAGGGACCTAGCCATTTACATCACATATCTACATGGCCGTGAGACCAGGGCAAAGCTGCTAAGCGAAGATGAGCTAGCCGACCTCATGGATTTAGCATCGGCTGTCTTCTTCAATCTAGATAGGTTCCTTAAGGATGTCCTGGAGGCCCCAGGGCCTTGATAGTGGTTGAGTGCTATATAGACCTCATCCTCGTTAGCTTCCTTGGCTTTAAGGACATTAGGCATGAAGAGAACAAACCAGCTGTTATTGAGGAGCTACGAAGAAGGGCAGAAGGGGGAATTCGTGTAGTTGGCTTAGTTGATGAGGACCCTGGAAGCCCTTGGCCTAGGTACTTTAAGGAGAGGTTCTCACGTGTAAAGCGAGCTCAGCATGGCTTTGATGTCTGGAAAGGGCCAGGAGGCGCTTATCTTGTAGTGCTCAAGCCCCTCCATGAAGCATGGATCTACGGCGTAGCTAGGTCATGTGGCCTAGATATGGCTAGGTATGACTTGCCGAGGAATTGGGAGCGGTTCCACAGCCTTATACACTCAGGTCGTAGGGGTAGTCGGGCCCTAAGGTGCTATATGAGGCTTCTTAAGGACCTTACGGCCTCTAACTGCCGTGCCCTAAGGGCCCTTAAGGATGTACTGAACACCTTGCTTCGTAGTAGCACCCCTAGCTAGACCTTGGTTAGGTAGGAAGCTACTGGTATTACCGCTAGATGGGGCTGGCCTCCCGCAGGGGCCGTGCTGGGCTGACCTAGCTGGCCCAGTAAGCCCCAGCCACATGGCGAAAGAAAAAGAAATCGGGTTGTAGGCTGCTAGGCTTACTCAGCCATCTCACTTATCTTCTTCAGGAACTCAGCCATCCTGCAGGAGTAGCCCCACTCGTTGTCGTACCAGGCTAGGACCTTAACCAGCCTCCCCTTTGGCGATGGCATGACACGGGTGCTTAGGGCATCTACTACGGCTGAGTACGGGCACTTCACGTAATCGCTTGATACTAGGGGCTCCTCTGAGTAGCCAAGTATGCCCTTCAGCGGTGGCCTCTCAGAGGCCTCCTTGAAGGCTGCATTTACATCATCAACTGTTACCTCCCTCTTAAGCCAGGCCGTGAAATCAACTATTGAGACAGTTGGCACGGGCACCCTAAGGGCTATGCCAGTTACCTTGCCCTGCATCGGCGTGTAGGTGAGGGCAGCTGCCTCAGCAGCACCCGTGGTGGTGGGCACTATGTTCCAGGGGGCAGCCCTAGCACGCCTCATGTCCCTGTGGATGCGGTCCAGTAGTCGCTGGTCGTTCGTTACGGCGTGGACGGTAGTCATTATGGCGGCCTCTATGCCGAAGGCCTCATCAAGGACCTTCATGACTGGTGCTACACAGTTAGTGGTGCAGGAGGCCAGGCTCAAGACCGTGTGCTTCTTCGGGTCATAGAGGTGGTCGTTGACGCCTGGCACTATGGTTAGGTCAGCTGCAGTAGCTGGCCTCATCGGGGCTGAGACGAGGACCTTCTTAGCACCAGCCTTTAGGTGCTTCTCGGCCTTCTCACGCTCCCTGAATATGCCAGTGCACTCAGCTACTACGTACACATCCATGTCCTTCCAGGGGAGCTTCTCTGGATCTGGCTCACTTAGGACCTGGATCTCATAGCCCTTTACCTTCAGCACGTTGTCCTCTACTTTTACCTCCCAGGGCAGCTTCCCGAAGTTCGTATCGTACTGGAGTAGGTGGGCAAGAGATTGTGGTGGTGCTAGGTCGTTGATGGCCACGAAGTTCACATCAATATCGTGCTCAAGGGCAGCCCTGAACAGCAGCCTACCGATACGCCCGAAGCCATTTATGGCTACTTTAGCTGCCATATCCTCCCCTCCCATGCCACCAGCTCCCTATGCGATATAAGAGTTGTGCTGCCCCTTTGGGCCCCAGGCGATCGCTAGAACCAATATCTCCCTGCGCCAGCTGGCATAGCGGTTTTTAACTATCACGAGGAATGAGATGGCGGTGGGCGAGATTGGCCGTTGTCATCCCTCAGCAGAAGACTGAGAAGCCTGGGGCTGGCGTCTTGTTGGCGGCCTGGATCGTAGGCTTAATATTCTTCATCCCCTTGTCCCTCCTCTACCTCATAATCCCGTTGATAGGCTGGGGCCTCCTGGCCATAGGTCT
>Ga0190311_1000073_pt1 | contig 36245 bp, 38 predicted proteins | sample 48700789_MG_FD_165037 | JGI IMG/M metagenome (GOLD analysis project Ga0190311, IMG submission 165037) | Hydrothermal vent sediment bacterial communities from Southern Trench, Guaymas Basin, Mexico - 4870-07-8-9_MG | ecosystem: Environmental > Aquatic > Marine > Hydrothermal vents > Sediment ...
TGCACCATAATAGGGTGCAACATACGTTACTAAATATGCTACTATAACTACTAAGAGAATGATCATTAGAGTTACATACTTCAATCTATCACCATATGTATATATGTCTATAACTTCTATTTTTTTACTGTATTGATTTTATAATTCTTTTTTCTAAATTTTTTATTATTTATAGTTTGAGTTAATTTATTAACAGTATATTAAACTGATGTATTTGTTAGTTAAACAATAATAGAAAGCTATGACTTATTATTCTACTGTAACTGTTTTTGCTAGATTACGTGGTTTATCTGGATCGTATCCTCTTTGTACAGCTGTATAATATGCTAGTAGTTGCATTGTAGGCGTATGTGTTATTGGCGTTAGTATCCAATGGGTACGTGGTATTGGGAATAGGTAGTCAATCTGATCAGCTAAATTAGTATCTTCAGGAGCGACTCCGATAATCACTGCACCCCTTGCCTTCATCTCTTGAATATTGCCTAGTAATAACTTCTCTAAATGATCATCTGAAGGAATAGTAAATACTACTGGATATCCATTTGTAACCAATGCTATTGGGCCATGTTTACTCTCTCCTGCTGGATATGCTTCTGCATGGATATATGCGATCTCTTTAAGCTTTAAAGCCCCTTCCATAGCAACTGGGACACCTATACCACGGCTTAAATAATAGGCATTATCTTTTCTACTAAGCCATTCTGCTAGTTTCCTAGCCCGATCCTCAGTATATGCTATAATGTTTGAAACGATCTTAGGCGCCTTAAGCAATTCATCCTTAAGCTCTCTAGCCTCAGAACTTGTTAGAGATCCCATGGCCTCGCCATGCTCTATTGCTAGCCATGCAAGAGCAATTGTCTGAGTTGTAAAGGTCTTGGTAGCAGCAACACCTATCTCCGGCCCTGCTCTAGTATACAATGCTATATTACTTTCACGGGGGATAGCTGAATCAATTATATTTGATAAAGCAATTATACGTGCATCATGTTCTTTAAAGGCGCGGAGAGCCATGAGTGAATCTATAGTTTCTCCGCTTTGACTAACAACAATTAATACATCACGGCTATTGACAGCTTTTTCATAAACATGATACTCACTAGCTATAAACGGTATAACTGGTACACCAACGATCTTATATGTTAGTAAGCTATAATATAATCCTGCATGATAGCTAGTGCCTGCAGCTGTAACATATATCCTATGTGCATCAAGCAATATTTTAACAGCTTCTTGAAAACTAGCTTCCTTTTCAATACCATACAATGTATCTCTTAAAGCCCGAGGCTGTTCATGTATCTCCTTAATCATAAAATGTGGGTAGCCAGCTTTAGTAGCATCCTCGATACTCCATTCAATAAATCTCATTCTACGCTTCCAATCAACTATGGCTCCTGTTAGAAGATTCTCTAGATGTATTTCTCTAGGAGATATATAGCCAGCCTCATGATCATGTACAACGATGGCTTTTCTCGTATATTCTAGAAAAGCAGGTATATCGCTAGCAACAATATTGTATCCATCGCCGACTCCTATTATTAATGGACTATCTTTTCTCGCAAAAAAGATCTTGTTAGGCTCAATGCTAGATATCATGACAACTGCGTAACTACCCTCTAAAATTCTAATGGCTTGTTTAAAAGCCTCATATAAGCTAGTAGTTCTTTTATAGAACTCTTCTATAAGATGAGGTATCACTTCAGTATCTGTTTCACTACGGAATACATGTCCACGTTCAATCAACATCCTCTTGAGTTCACGATAGTTCTGTATAATTCCATTATGGGCAACTGCTATTCGTCCATTACAATCAGTATGTGGATGTGCATTAACATCGTTAGGTGCACCATGTGTAGCCCATCGTGTATGACCTATAATAGTTGTTCCATCAACTTTGGAGAATCCGAGTTTAACTTCAAGTTCAGATATTTTCCCTTTCCCCTTCAAAACAATAATTCTACCACTAGAAATACATGCTATACCAGCACTATCATATCCACGGTATTCTAGCCTTACCAAACCCTTATACGTCATAATAGCTGGTTTCTCCGGAGTTTTATTCAATAAACATGTAAGCCCAATAATACCGCACAATTAGCACTCCCCAAATACACTATACTATAAATAAATGTAGAACTTGGCCTTATATATGCAGTCTTTAAATAATCCCTGCATGTACTAATGTAGCAAGTCTTTATTAATAATCCGCCATAGACTAGAATGCTTTATATAACGCTTAATCACTCCTATTTTATGGTGGGTAATTTATGGATAAATTTTTGGTCATAAAAATTACTGGTAAGGCCTTTGATCGTGATAATTATGAATTAATAAGAAGTTACTTAGAGGTCTTTAAGAATCTTATCAATAGAAATTATAAATTAGCTATAATAGTAGGTGGAGGAATGTTAGCAAGGAGATACATAGGCTTAGCACGAAATTTAGGTATAAATAACAATTACATTCTCGACATCATAGGAATATGGTCTAGTAGATTAAATGCCTTATTACTTGCCTCAGCCCTACATCCATATTCTTATCCGCTACCCGTAAAAGATCTTGAGACATTCAGAAGAGTTTTACCATATTACAAAGCATTCTTATTAGGTGGATTAATACCTGGTCAATCAACGGCAGCCGTGGCTCTTGAAACAGCAGAAGCTTTAGGAGTCGATATGGTAATTGACTTAGCAGCAATAGATCATGTTTATACAAGCGATCCTAAAAAAGATCCTAATGCAAAACCATTAAAGGAAATAACATCACTAGAATTGAGAAGGTACATGGAAACAGGTACATTACCTGGAGAATACAAGTTACTAGATAACCATGCTATAGATATAATGGAGAGGAGCGGTATAAAGATCTATATACTATACTATAGGAGTCCATGGAAAATACTAGATATAATTGACAAAGAAGAAAATCCTGGAACAATAATAAAGCCAGTAACAAAAGAATAAAAACACCAAACAATAAACATTCAATAATAGAAGCGGGGGTGCCCGAGCCTGGTCCAAGGGGGCGGACTCAAGAGAAGTCGGCGGTACAATAGCTATTTGCCGCCGCTGGGGGATCCGCTGGCGTAGGCCGGCGTGGGTTCAAATCCCACCCCCCGCACCATTCTAGATCGTTATTGGTAAGTAATTGAATCCCAATATTGTTAAGAAACCTACTAATGGCACTGTTATATTATCATCTATGATCCCTGGTATTTCGAAATGTTCAACTATACTTGCTAAGACTCCTGCAACTGCTCCAGGTAATCCTATTACTGCAGCACCTACTGGTACTGTTACAGCTATCATTGCTAGGTTTCCATACCATGATTTAGTCCTTCTACCATACATTATGTTTCTAACTAAGCCTGTTACTGCATCTCCAAATGCCATGAATGCAACAGGTACTACTCCATACCAGTATGCTTGATGGTTCATTCCAAATATAATCCAAGATACTGCGATAACTGTGCCCCACATAATGCAGAAGTTAACCTCATACATATTATCTTCAACTTGAAACCAGTACATTAACTTACCAGTTTTATGAGGTATATATGTTAATACGGCCAAGACAATGGAAAGTATAAATGGCAGTAATGGGGTTTCAAAGAGGAAGGGTACAAGTAGTGCTACAAGGCCTCCTGCAAGTATATGTATTATTTTACGATTATAATATATGATCTTATTTTCTTTAATGCCTCGTTTTTTAGCCCATTTATAAAAATTTAAAGTTACTGGCTGTACCACTATTATAACCCAAGTAAATAATACAATTGTCCATACAATTTCCCATATATTAATTAACATAATCCGATACACCAGAACTCAGTTTTCATCATACTGGTAAGGAGAAATTGTGGTATAAAAAATTTAACAATTAAACTAGTCTGAAGAATCATGATATAGACATTGGTCTATGTATTAGATTATCTTAATACAGAATCTACCTTAACTAGAAAAAATCTTTATAACATCTGATATACTATCCTATTGTTAGAAAATAGTCTAATACAGTTAATGATCACAATAAAATGTACCTAATAGTTCTATATAAAGGAGGTGAAAAATATGGTTTCTAGGGTATCAGACGATGAACTAAGGAAAGCACTTGAGGAAAAACAAAAGACTAAACCCGAGGTAAATGAGAAGCAAAAGTGGATCAATAGGATGCTTAGAAGCGCTAAACACCACCATAAGATCTGTCCATATTATGATAAGAAGACTGTACTGTGCTTTCTAACTCTGGGCTCAAAATGTGATCGTGATGGTAGATTCGATAACTGTCCAGTGTTTAAGTCATTCCTTGAAAGGAAATATGAAGAATATAAATCTAAAGGATTACCTCTTCCCATGGACTTTGCAGATATAACTATAGCTATTGTTTAGAATTCTTCAAATATTTTTAATAAGTATACTTTTTTCCATAAGACATGACTAGATATAGGTGGGTAGTTTAAATGAGTAGAGGAACTAATGAGAATAAAGAATTTAGAATTAGAGATCTAGATAAGATATGGATGGAATATGATAGACAAAACGATATACTCTATATAAATTTTGGCTATGATATAGAAGATGCTGACGAAGAATTCTTGTCAGGCCAAGACATTGTTGTTAGGATAAAGGGCGGAAGAGTAGTAAGCATAACGGTTATGAACTTTAGCGAGAAAGCAGGGATCATAGTATATTAAATTTCGATCGGAAGCTGGCTCCTATCACTATAATGTACAACATAATGTTTAGGCTTGAGAATATCAATCAGATACTTAAATGCTTTCCAAGGATCACTTTTTTCACCACATGTATAAACATCAAGTGTAGCATAGTTATTTAAGGGCCATGTATGAAGTGCTATATGGCTTTCAACAATGAGCGCAATAACTGATATACCACCATGTTCTCCACAGACTTCCCATGATTTGATTTCTAGAACCTTTGCATCAGCTACTTCAGCAGCTTTTTTAACAGCTTCAACTAATAAGTCCTTATTTTCAAGAACATCTCTAGGGCATCCATAAAGATCGGCGTAGACGTGTCTTCCAACTACAGGTGTAGGCACTATTAAATCACCTCTATAGTATCTCTTTTAGGAAGTCATTTACATTACCGCCAACGTTACTTATAACTTTAACCCCTGTCTCTTCAATAGCTAGTCTTAACTCTCTGCTTATAGATTTACAGACTAATACAACTGGATTGTGTTTTTCTAGGAAATCTTCTAAGTCATCAATTCTTGTAGGTTTTTCAAGGACTTTCTTAGAATTGGTATCTAGATCTACTAATAGAACCTTATCTCCTCTATCTATGTCCGTTATCAAGTATTTCTTTCCATCCCATTTTACTATGATGGCCATTATATACATCTATTGATCACCTTGTACTTGCATTTCATAAACACATTAATACCTACTTATACCTATCTATAATAGAAAAATCGGGATACTATGGTGCTTTATGGAAATTGTTTAAGATAGATAACTATAGAGCTAAAGAAATTGCAGAGGTATTTAAAGAGGTATTTAATGAGAACAGCTTAAATGCCTTTGTTGAAATAGATCCTCAATATAAGGCTTTAAAGAAGATCTATTTATCTACAAGAAATAAGGGTTTAACAGCTATCATCACTATTGCGAATTCCTTAATCAGCTATCAATTAAGTGGAAAAGGTGAAGATTATTGGAGTGAAGTAAGTAACTTTTTCTCTAAAACTAAAGTAGGAGATTATAAGAATCTATACGCGCTATTCACAGATTTTCTTACAAAATATACTAAATATAATAGAATACAGATACGTAATAAGCTTAGGAGATTAAGAATTTTTCTTAACTCAAGAATTATTGACAGGCTGTATATTAGCCCATGCTTATACAGTATTGATCAATATCCGCTTTTGAAAATATTATCACAGACTATGAAACAGTCGATGTATGCTAAAACTATTGTTTTTTCTGTCAAAATGTATTATTATATAGCTCGTATTATATGTAAAAATACAATACCTGATCCCAGGATTCCCATGCCTATTGATAGGAGAGTTGCTTACATGTCATTTACTAGTGGACTTATTAGTATATCTAATAAAATCCTTCTAAAAGATTTAAAGGATATAATATATAGACTTATGCAAAGCAAGTATAGAGATAATATTGTTAAAGCATGGTTTATATTGTCTAAATATTCAAGTATTCCATGTATATTACTTGATACTATAGTATGGCTCATGGGTAGATATGTTAGTCCCTTTAAGAACATTGATGAAATGACTGAGGAATTCATTAGTGACTATGGTCTAATCCTCTCTCCTGACTCTATTCGGAAGATTTTCGCCCAATTTGCCTACGCCTTTACCTCCTATAGCTGAACCTCCAATAGAATTAATCACTGGTACTGTCCAATTACCAAATATTATCCATGTAATACCTGCCAACCCTGCAAACACGTTACTAAGGCCCATAGCTATCCACAACCATTCAATACCCAATCCTATGACAACTGATAAATAGTAACCAATACCTATTCTAATACCCCATAATCTAATCAGTCCGATTAGTGATGGTGGTAGTGTATGACCGGATCCGTTGCCTACGCTCATAGATATAAAGAATGCTCCAAAGAACGGTATCGATAAAGCAAATATTTCAATAAGTTTAGAAGCCATCGATGAAATTGATGGATCGTTTGTAAATAAGGATACAAGTGGTTCTCTAAAACTGATGACAATAAATACGCCAATTATTGTCGATACTAAAACTATCATTAAAGCTTTATAAACAGCCTTTCTAGCACGTTCATAGTATCCGGCTCCAAGACTTTGTCCAACCATAATAGCTACTGCACGACTAAATCCCCATAGGATTGCATCAGATAAATTAATAACTATAAGGCCTATAGCAAATGCTGCAGCTGCTTCTACACCAAATCCGTTAACAATTATTTGTAATATAGTGAATGAAGCTACATTTGCTGCACGAAGAACCATTACGGGTCCACCGATCCTCAGACTAGCTAATAACCATTGTTTATCAAACTTGAATCCTGTAAAAACTATTCTTACTCCACGATAACCCTTAAATAATAGATACATACCTATCGAGGTAGTTATCATACGTGATATAACTGTAGCCAGCGCGGCACCAGCTACACCCATAGGATCTACTCTAAATACTATCCCAGCAAATTCGATCTTAAAGCCAAAGATCAATAGTGGATCTAAAAATATATTCATTAATGCTGATACAGATTGTAGTATAGTAGGTGTGCGGGTGTCACCTACGGCTTGTAATATAGTTGTGAATGCATATGACATCATACCGAATGGTACGCCAATACTAATTATAGCCGCATATTCAACACTCCATTCATAGATCTCCGGAGGTACATGCATTATATATAGTAGAATATACTCCTTAAGACTAAAGAATATCAGTCCAATGATTATTCCTAGAAAGATAAGGAAGAAGTATAAATTGCTAGCTACACGATCTGCTTCATCGTATTTCTTAGCACCAACATACTGCGATATAAGAGATATATTGGCTATGGATATCCCCATACCCATCATAAAAGTTAGGAATAGTAATGGCCATATCTGGCGAGGTACAGCTAAAGCTATATCCTGTAACTGGCTAAGCCATATAGAATCAATTACGTTATATGATACTTGTACTAACTGATTAACTAATGGTGGTAAGCCTAGCCATAGTAAAGCGGAGAGAATAGATCCTTTAAGGATTTTTTCACGATATTTAGCGTATTCTCTAGACACTATCGTAACACCTAATTATTTCATGTCCATAGATTTTACTTGTTAGGTGATATGTATTGATTATAGATTGTATTCATCACTTCGGCGAATCAATTACTAAATGTATAGATAAAGTGGTTTTATTACCTATCGGAAGCCTAGAGTATCATGGCTCCTATCTTCCACTAGCCGTTGATACGTTAATTGCTGATAGACTTATTAGAAAATATTTAAAGGAAGGGGCCATTAAAGAAGTAATCGACTCTAGTGAAAAATGTCTCATCCTATTACCGCCATTATATTATGGATATTCCCCTGAATGGATTAATTATGAAGGCACTATTAGTTTAGATAGGGAATTATTCCAACGGCTTATTGTCTATATTTACTTATCTACATCTAATATAAATGGATTTAAGGGATTGATCATAGTTAATGGACATGGTGGAAATACTTCTCTTCTTGAAGCAGTAGCTAGGGATATCACATATAATTATGGAGGTAGGATCGGGATAATTGATATTTGGAAGATTGCAAGTAAATTAGGACTCAAATATTGTCATGCATGTCCCTTTGAAATTGAACTTGCTAGGGCATTAGGAATAAATACTACTGGAAGAGGAGCTTTGAGTAAAGCTCATTTAAGGACTATTATAGAAGAAGGTATTTATCTCTATAATAGAAAAGGGACTTTGGGCTATGAAGGTATTTTACCTAAGCTTGATTTGTTTATTAAAGAATTTTACACGTCAATGAATAAATTATTAAGTATATTTCTTGTTGATGATGAAAATAAGCATTAATTATATAGTATTTGGATGATTAAATGATACTAAGATAGGGGATGTTTATATTGCCTGAAAAGGGCTCAACTAAATATTTATCTATAAAGACAAAAGTTATAGACGAACCCTTTAAAACCATGGAGCGACGAGGATATAGATGGTTTGGTATATTAACTGTAGATATAGATGGTAAACCAGTTAATCTTCTAATGACTGGTACTATTGCTCAATGGTTTAGTCGTGGCGAATGGGTAAGGATTGTGTTAAATGATGAGCCCAAGAAAGTAGGTAATACATGGATTCTTGGACAAAATGATTATGAGCTTTATAGGATATGGTATGGGGAAGAAATCAAAGTATGGCCTCCATGGAGGAAAGAGTTTAGGCTTACTAGAAAAGATCCTCTTGAAACAAAGACTGTATATGAATATACTGTTATAGCTCGTGAAGCTATATCAGAGGAAGATTATATGGAGATTGTTGGTTTAGAACAATACCATTATGCTAGTAAAGAAGAACTTGTGGCTGTATGGAGATGTCCGGTGTGTGGATCATATTACGAGGCAAATGTTCAGCCTTTATGTCCAAAGCATAAAGTACCTATGAAATTACAAGAGATCAGAGGTAGTCTGCCAAGTAGTCGTTTTCTGATTATAGAACTTGCTAGTAGGAGACCGTTTGAACCTAGGATTGTAGCTTACGTACGTGTTGATACACCGATACCTTTGATGAATCGCCGCCTACCAGATGGAAGAATTGAAAAAATGATACGAGAAAAGGTTTTTCCATATGATTGGTTCCATCCAACATATTGGCCTACGGCATTAGAGGAGAGAAAACATATTATAGCAAGATATCGTGAACTAGTAAAGATATATCGTAGCCGTAAATTAGCAAGAGCGATGGTTGGTGAAGAGGTTTCAGAAAAAGCTTTAAAGGTAGCTAATACTGCTGCAGCTCGTATAGCCCGTGTTGTTGTACATCCAGATTATCGTGGCGATGGACTGGGATATACAGCTGTACAATTAGCAATTGAATGGATACGTGAAAGACGAGTACCTGAGATGAAGCGTAATAAACATATAGTTGAAACAATTGCCATGATGGCACGTTACAACCCATTCTTTGAGAAAGCTGGTTTTAAATATATGTGGGATACGGGTAGTGGTAGGCCTGTTCTAATGTATCCTTTAACTAAGGAAGCTGAAAAATATATTCAAAAATATCTTGAGACGGATCCTATAGGAATGAAGCATAGAGGTAAGTTGTATAGAAGTAGCTATGGTGTTGTAGATAAATTATCAAAGCCTATAAAGATAGTTGGACTTACTAAAATGTTTTCAAGCGAATTAGACATCAATAGATTATCACCTATACTTCGCGATATACTTGTAGCATTTGGTGTTGAAAGGAGGGTAATTGAGAAATACGTGTTAAAGGATGTTAATCTAGTTATTGAGCCAGGCAGTATAGTTGCTGTTGTAGGTGCTAGTGGTGCTGGTAAGACAACATTATTGAGAATGATTATTGGAGCTATAGATCGTAATAAAGGGAGTGATCCTATGTATAAACCTACATCAGGCAAAATATATTTACCCGAAAATGTTAAACTTGCTTACCTACTTCCTGGAGAGCATGAACCTAAATATGGTTCTGAAACACTATTAGAACATATATATTCAAAGATAAAAGATCACGTGGCTGCCGTTGAAATACTTAACATGGTCGGTTTAAGTGATGCAGTATTCTATAGAGCACGGTTCAATGAGTTATCGACTGGCCAGAAAGAACGAGCTAAACTAGCTAGTTTATTAGCTGAAAAACCAAACCTTCTCATTATTGACGAGTTTACTGCTCATCTAGATTCTTTAACGGCGCAGCGTGTTGCTAGAAAAATAGGCGTTCTTGCTAGAAAGGCAGGTATAACATTGATAGTGGCAACTAATAGGGCAGAAGTATTAGAGGTACTAAATCCAGATAAGATAGTGTATGTAGGCTATGGGACAGCTTCGGAGGTTAAGAAGAGGTGAATAGTATGTATATGGAGATAGATCCAACTGACTATTACGTGTTACATCCTAGACCTGCATATCTGGTGGTAACACGTAGACCTGATGGAGGATATAATGTCATGGCTGTTTCATGGGTTTCGCCAATTAGTGAAGAACCGCCTTTAGTAGCTTTAGCCATTGGTAAGGAATCGTATACTCATGGATTAATTAGAGAGACAAAAGAGTTTACAATAAACTTTGTTGGAGAGGAACATATTGATTTAGTCTATAAAGCTGGAACATTAAGTGGACATAAAGTCGATAAGTGGAAACTTCTAGGATTAGAACCTATAGAATCTAAAGTAGTTTCCGTTCCAGGTATTAGGGGTTGTTATGGATTTCTTGAGTGTCAATTAGAGAAAATAGTTGATGCTGGTGAATGTTCTTTATTTATAGCACGTATAGTTGCTGGCTATGTTAAAAGTGATCTATATACTAAATATGGATGGGATCTTAAGAAGGCTAGGATACTATTGCATCTTAGAGGTAGGGCTTTTATATTGCCAGGAAAACTTGTACTTGCTAAGAAATGAATGTAGTGTTATATGTTTTGCTAGAATAAATAATTTTTATGCTATGGATACCTAGTTAGGCAAAGATCTAACTTATTATTTGAGCTGAGAATACATGTGACTTTGTTAGGAGTTATTTGTATATGGGCTTCTTAGACGGGAATAATGCCTATACATGAAAATATGTAAATGAGAGTACAGATATAATAAAGAAACAGATAACTCAGACATAGTAATTAGTATGGAGATTTGCAAGCCAATAGGTAAAGGAGTATATCGATGATGGGGTGATCAAATTGAAGAGGATAGTTCTAGTAACTTCTAGTAAGCGGCGGGTAGATTTACTAAGGAATTTGGGAATAGATCCTATAATTGTTCCACCTAAGAATATATTTGAGCGTCAAATAGGATCTCCGGAAAGAATTGTTATTGAAAATGCTCGTTCTAAAATAAGATCTGTACTTGGAAATAAGGATATTCCTCGTGATTCAATCCTTATTGCTGCTGATACAATTATTGTTGATTCCGGGAATAGGATCTATGGTAAGCCTAACTCAGTAGATCATGCTGCGAAAATGCTTAGGAAATTACGTGGTAAATGGCACCGTGTGATAACGGGTGTTGTAGTATTTGATCTAATGGATCATAGTATTGATGAATTTACTGTAGTGACACATGTTAAGATGAGAAATTTCAGTGATGAAGAGTTAAAATTGTATCTAGCAAGTCTTGAAGGACTTGATAAAGCTGGTGCATATGCTTTGCAGGGTCTCGGTAGCCTACTTATTGAAGAAATACGGGGCGATCCATATAATGTAATAGGTTTGCCTCTTTCACGTTTACATGAAGTTCTCCTTAAACACGATGTAAATCTACTTGGGCTTGGGGTTTTGAAGAGAATTGTTGGAGTTCATTGATCCATATACATTACTCATATATCGCCCCGACTCGTTTAGTGTATGGCATCATGATTTAATCAAAGAGAGACTTAATTGGTACTATAGCGTTATGAGGGGTGAGAAGCCTGCTAAATTCATTATAGCCAAACATGTACCAATAGATATCGATCCATACCATGAAGGATCCATTGAAGAGTTATGGAGTGTGCATAAGAAGGCGGAAAAAGAATTTCAAAAAATATTTAATGCGATCCGTGGAGATAAGCTATCAATTACTGAATTGGAAAAACCCAGATATAGCTTTCTAGATGTTAAGATCGTTATTGCAAGGAAAATACTTGAATCATGTACGTTATGTGAGAGAAGATGTCGTGTAAATCGTTTGAAAGGAGAAATGGGAGTATGTCATATGGATAAAGACTGTATAGTACATAGTTACTTCCACCATATGGGTGAAGAGGCACCCCTAGTACCTAGTGGTACAATATTTTATGGAGGCTGTAATCTAAAGTGTAGATTTTGTCAAAACTATGACATAAGCCAAGTTTATCCTAGGCATGGTATTAAGTTTAACCCACGTTCTCTAGCTAAGATTCAAGAAGAGCTTAGAAGGACAGGTGCTAGGAACATAAATCATGTTGGCGGCGATCCTACTCCCCATCTACCATTTATTCTTGAGAGTTTCCGCTATCTTGAAGTTAATGTGCCTCAGCTATGGAATAGTAATATGTATTTAACAACAAAGTCTATGGAGTTGTTAAAAGACGTTATTGACATATGGCTCCCAGACTTTAAGTACGGTAATGATGAGTGTGCTAAGAGATTATCGCTTGTACCAAGGTATTTTGAAGTTGTTACTAGAAATCTAGAGATAGCATATAGGAATGGAGACATGATCATAAGGCATCTAGTACTACCAAACCATATTGACTGTTGTACAAAGCCTATTCTTGAATGGATAGCTAAACATACACCTAAGGCTATAGTAAATATAATGGATCAATATAGGCCTGAACACATTGTGGCCCGTCAACCAGAAAAATACCCAGATATTGCTAGGAGGCTGACACATAAGGAAATTAATAGGGCTTATGAAATAGCTAAGGAGCTTGGATTTACAGTTAATGTAACTGATTTATGGATAAAGCCTTAGCTTAAATTATATACTTCTCCCACAATATTGTATTCATAGGCCTTAATCTTATGAGGTGTAATGTATAGGTTGGAGTCCATGGAGAACATTAGTGAGTATTGGTTTCATGATTATTGGAGGGTTCTTATCGTAGAATTGAGTGATCGATCAATTGTATCTGTTGATGTATATAGGGATGGGTGGTTCTGGAACACTGATTCTATGAAGTGTATTGACGGCGAAAATTATTGTGTACTTTACCACAAGGTTTCTTTGGATGAACTAAGTAGAGTATTTGGTGAATTATCAAAATATTTTATTAGTGTAGAAGTTGTTGGTATTAAAGCTAAGGATCGGCTTGAAACTGTTAATGTACGCTACACGGTCTCTGGCGATAAGAAACTAACATACAATGATATATCGGAACTATTCTATAAGTCATGGGTATTAATTGGATGTATCTTCAAGGATGTGGAGGATATAGAGTGTAAAGGTTAGCTATAATTATATCCTTGCTAAGATTTATGGTAAACAATTTTAAGGGTATCCATAATTCTTCAATATCAGCTGGTAGAGGTTATGTGGTGATACTTGTTTGTCGATACAGTTTAAGCCAAGGATTAGAGAGAAGCGCTGGAGTATAGATGAGGAGGAGAAGCTATATAGGCTTTGGGAGGAAGAGGGCCTGCATAAGTTTGTATTTAGTGAAGATGATCCTAGGGATATTATAGCTATAGATACACCGCCTCCTTATGCAAGTGGTAAGTGGCATGTTGGCGGCGCAGCTCATTATGCGCAAATAGATATGGTTGCAAGATATTTTCGGATGAAGGGATATAATGTATTAGTACCGTTCTACACTGATCGTAATGGATTACCTGTTGAAGTACAAGTTGAAAGGACATATGGTATAAATCCTCATGAGATAGCAAGTACTCCGGAAGGTAGGGAGGAATTTCTAAAATTATGCCGTGAATTCCTCGATCATGCTGAAAGGGAGATCGTGAAGATTTGGAGGAAAATGGGATGCAGTTTTGATTATTGGAGAAGCGGTACTGATTCTCCGGAGTATCGAAGAATTACACAGGCTACATTCATAGAACTTTACAGAAGGGGATTGATCTATGAAGCTGAGAGACCAGTTAATTGGTGTCCACGCTGCCGTACAACACTCGCTGATGCAGAGCTAGAGCATAAGGAGGTTATGGGCTACTTATATTATGTTAAGTTCCGTGTTAAGGAGACTGGTGAAGATGTTATTATAGCTACTACGAGGCCTGAAATGATCCGTTCATGTGCTGCACTTGTATATCATCCAGATGATCAGAGGTATAAGAGGCTTAAAGGACTTCATGCAATTGCACCAATCTATGGGCATGAAATGATCATTACTGAGTACCAAGAAGTTAATCCAGAGTTTGGTACTGGATTGGTTATGGTGTGTAGCTATGGTGATCAGGCTGATGTTAAGATGTTTCGTGAACTAGGCCTTAAGCCAAAGATAATCATAGGTAAAGATGGTAGAATGCTTGAGGAGGCTGGACCACTTGCTGGTTTACGAGTTGATGAAGCTAGGGAGAAAATGGCAGCGCTTCTTGAGGAGAATGGATTGCTTGTTAAGAAGGAAAGGATTAGACATAGTATACCTGTTTGCTGGAGGTGTAAAACACCAATACAGATCATACATACTAGAGAGTGGTTCTTGAAACAACTAGAGTTTAAGGAGAAGCTTAAGGATCTAGTCTATAGAATGGACTTTAGGCCTGAAATGCATCGTAGGAAACTCTTAGACTGGATCGATAGTTTATCAACTGATTGGCCTATTAGTAGAGATAGATATTATGCAACAGAAGTACCTATATGGAGATGCCGTAGATGTGGTGCAGTACTTCTGCCTGAGCCTGGTAAATACCATAGGCCATGGATAGATCCTGTCCCATGGGATAAATGTCCAGTATGTGGAGCTCCTAAGGAGGAGCTTATTGGTGAGAAGAAAGTCTTTGATACATGGTTTGATAGCAGTATATCAGTATTGTATGTAACTGGTTATATGAGGGATGAGAAGCTATTTAGGAAAGCCTTTAAGTATACCATGAGGCCGCAAGGCCAGGACATTATACGTACATGGCTGTACTATACTGTACTACGTGTATATCAGTTACTTGGTAAACCAGCGTTTAAATGGGTACGTATAACTGGTATGGGATTAGATGAGAAAGGCGAGGCTATGCATAAGAGTAAGGGTAATGTTATTGATCCAGAGCCTTATCTCGAGAAATATGGTGCTGATGCATTCCGTTTCTGGAGTGCAGCAGCCAGTAAACTTGGCTATGATTATCGTTTCTCAGAGCAAATGATACGTACTGGCCTACTATTTGCTACAAAGTTATGGAACATAGCTCGTTTTATATCGGCATTTCCAATGCCCGATAAGGAACCAGTTAATCTAAGACCTATTGATAAAGCTACACTAGCTAAACTTGCAAGGGTTCTTGAGAAAATAGATAATGCATATAATGGTCTAGATGTCTATGAACCTATTAATGAGATATACCAATTTACATGGAACTACTTTGCATCTCACTACATAGAACTTGTTAAGACACGTGCATATAATAGGGACAATAAGTATTCTAGAGAGGAACAAGAGGCTGCATGGTACACGCTATACACTGTATTAGACAATATATTACGTGCATTAGCTCCAATAATGCCATTCGTAACAGATGGTATATACCGTAGATTATATGGTAAAACAGTCCATAAGGAGAGATTTCCCGAGCCTAAGAAGGAATGGCTTGAATGGAGCCCTGATCTTGCTGAAAAAGTTATTGAGGTAAACTCTGCTATTTGGAGCTATAAGAAGAAGAACAATATAAGGTTTAGAGAGCCATTAGCTGATAAACTATATGTCCCAGAATATTTAGCCCCAGTATTAAATGAGATCATCGATCTACATAGACTTGACAAGGTAGAACTATACAAGGATAAGCCTCCTGCTGGAGAGGATCTTGGTGCAGGTCTTGTTCTTGTAAAATAATGGGATTTTACTATAAGTTTACTTTATTATTCTTCTAAAACTCCATGCAAATCTCTTAATAATATGTTTAAAAGGGGGATATCCCGGGCGAGGATGTACCCTGCCCTTTCTAATAGCTTCAAGTATGGCTTCAACACTGTAATCATCAATCTCTATAACAGTATAGGCTGAACCAATGTACTCAAGTATATGTGCATCACTATTAGCTAGTCCTGGTAATCCAAGTATCTTAGCAGCCTTCATAGCTTTCTTATTAGATCCGTGGGATGCACTAGCATTCCATATCTCTAATGCATCCCAGCCATTAAACTCATAGATCATATTACCTATTCCTAGACGGAATATATCGAATGGATGAGCTGGTACAACAAGACAATTCTCTTCATGAGCTCGATCTATTAGTTCCGGCAATGTATACGGTATATCTGGCTCTTCAATACAATAAACTAGTACGTCGCCATATTGTGTTCTAATCTCATTGCCTACGATAATAATTGGTGCACCATTAATACTTGATGCAATCTTCTTCGCTATTACCGAACCTTGAAAACTATTATGATCTGTAATAGATATTACATCAAGCCCTTTATCCATAGCTGTATAAATTATCTCCATAGGACTAGCCTTACCATCACTTACAGTAGAATGTATATGCATATCAGCAGCTAATCTCGGCATATATTATTCCCTTATACCCTTCATCCTTTCTTCATAAATTACTTATCATTTATTATAGATTTCCCACTACTAATAGATTTGTACAGTAGTATCTATAGGGGCTTGCACGGTATTGGTAAGGATAATTATTGATTATAATAAATGTGATCTATGTGGGTTATGTATTGAGTATTGTCCAGCATACGTATTCTATACTAGAGAAAGTAAGCTATATGCTAGGGAAGAGGATTGTATAGAATGTTATGGATGCATACCATTATGTCCAAAGAAGGCAATAAAGATAGAACCTATTGATCCTTAGTAATAGGGCTGTAGTTCTACACGGCAATAAGGACATCTATACTTTACACGCTTAGCATCAGCTGCACAGAAGAAACTATTGCATTTAGGACATACAAATGCATCTCCACTTTCAACTGCATCAAATAAGTCCAGTTGTTTCTTACAAATACTACACTTAACAGTTGTCCAACCCTTATGACCGGGAGCATTAATTCCCTTGAGCAATCCTATGGTCATATCCTTATCTACCCTTAGTACTCCTTACCTCTACATTCTAAGCTACTAGATGCTTTATAACTTTACTCACTAACCTATGTTAACCGGGGTTAATATTTTATGGAGAAACAATTAATCCTTAGTTAGTATATAATATAGGAATGAGTATATAGTCATAGGCTATGGTGCATTGTGTCTTGGATCAATTAACGATTGCTGTAACAGCTGATGTGCATAGTCCAAGATACTTAGACCTGTATTCTAAAGCCCTTAAAGCATTGAATATGAAACCAGATCTATTTATATGGGCTGGTGATATGGTTAATAAGAATGATATAGGTTCGCTAAAGCCTGTTATAGATGTAACATATAATGTACTCGGTGATGTAGAGATCATTGGCATATTTGGTAATGAGGAGTATAGAGGTTATGAGGATAGATATAAGAAGCTTTACTCGGGAATTAAATGGGTTAATGATGAATATATAATTCTTGAGAGGAAAGGCCTAAGAATAGGAATTATAGGTACTCGAGGAGCACTTGATAAACCGACTCCCTGGCAAGCAAAGAATATTCCAGGTATTGAAGAATATTATAGAAATCTACCATCAAAAATTAAAGATTTAGCTTTAAGCATACGGAATAAAGTTGATCAATTGATACTTGTATCTCATTATGGTGTTACACATAAGAATCTCTATGGGGAACCACGTAGAATATGGCCTTACCTAGCATCAAGGGCTATGGAGAAAATAATTGATCCAAGGCTGTTTAATATAGTGGTACATGGGCATGTACATAATAGTGTTTATGAGAAGATAATGATTAATAATGTTCCAGTATATAATGTAAGTTTGCCTGCGAGGAAAAAGATCATGTTAATAAAGATCAGTCTTGGAATACTTGGTTTTCTAAGATAAATATGTTTAGAGAACATGTTTATTTATAAAAGATAGTGATATAGTATATGTATCCATAGTAAGTAGTAGGTAATAGGCTGTAATGGTGATTATTTGGCTGCTGGAGTACCTATTGGTGTCGAAGGTATAAGGCTTAGGAGAGTACCTAAGGCAACGATACTATTAATAATTGTAAATGTTATCATATTCTTTATAATCAATGTCTCGCCATCAACATTAGTACCATATGCGCTAACGCCGGATGATGTCTATCAAGAATTAGGTGCTGTACCAATAGCTATTGTACGTGGTGAAAGGATATGGACATTATTTACTTCAATGTTCCTGCATGGAGACCTATATCATTTGATTGGTAATATGTTGTTCCTATACTTCTTTGGACTATATGTTGAGAACGCTATGGGTAGCGGGAGATACTTATTATTCTATATATTATCTGGTCTTGCTGCTCATTTATTCCATATATTGAGTATAATGGCTATTCCAAGAGAGTGGTTACTTACAAATTATGGTTATACACCATGGGTTGTTCCTGCCATTGGTGCATCCGGTGCTATAAGTGGTGTTATGGGCGCATATCTCATATATTATCCACATTCAAGACTAACGCTAGTTTACTTCTTTGTGTTCCTACCACTATTCATACCCCTACCAGCGTGGATGTACATATTATTCTGGTTCATAACACAACTAGCACTGGGTCTATTAGTACTAGCAGGCTATACATATTCATCAATAGCATTCTGGGCCCATATAGGAGGCTTCATAGCCGGAGTGGCACTAGCCCAATACTTCCTAGACCCAAGGATAAGGAGATACATAAAATATAGATTACTACTTGAAGAACAAGGATTCATTATAGAACCTTATGAGTATGGCTAGACCCTTAGCCCCTCATAGACAGCAAGTTGCATTACAGCTGTAAGTAATGGTATATATTCTTCAAATCCAAGGCCGTGTTTTCTAAGTCTTAGATCTAATTGGAATAATATCTTACTTCCCTCCTTGGAAGCCATTAGCCCCTGTTCAAAGGCCTTTCTGACTTCTTCCTTAGCCCAATTTGGCAGTCTATTACCGACTATATCTAGATAGAGAGCTATAGCTGTATTATTTCCATCACGATATTTCCTATAGTACTCCATAGCCTTCTTGACGAGATCAAATAATACAGTTTCTCTAGAAGATGATGCTAGAAAGCCAGGCCATCTACTACCAAGTATACGGAATGCTTCATCAAGCGATACCTCCTCAACAAGTGCTTGTGAATATGTTAATCCAGAACTACGTAAATGATCATTCATGTCACCCCTACCAATACTATTAAGTGCATTCATGAACTCTCTAACATCTCTCCACCGAGTACCGCCTATGAATAGTGATAAAGCTCTCCTAAGATCACCTGATTCCCGGATAATACTATCTGGTTCAACATAGGATAATATAAGTGCATTAGTTATTGTAGGCACAATAATGTCGGGATAAGGATGATAACTTGTCCATCTATATGCTTCTCTTAAAGCTTTTCCAAGTATCCTACCGAGGTCTAGTCCCGTAGCTGCTAACTCTCCTCTTCTAACACGTTGACCAAGTTCAATGGCTTTTATTATATACTCTGTAATGCCTATGCATGATGACATCATGTGTGATGCAGAAGGATCTATTCTTAGCCTATGGACTCCGCCAGGCTTTATATAGGAGTATATAGCTATATGGCAGCCTTCAAGAAGTGCCCTGGAGATCTCGTATACCATTGCCTCAGCACCTATGAATACTATTATCTACTACCCAGATATTTAATGGTGGTGTTAGAGTATAGTTTATGGTTGGTGTAGAGAACTGAATAAAATAATTTTCCCGGAATACCTTGTTAAGGCAATGGTTTCATTCCTATCAATTATAACTATATTCATGTGCCTATATATCTTGGGCATTTCATTCATTGAATCCATTACTATATCGATCCTGTACGTTATAGCGATAGTTTCCTCATCAAGATACAGTGTTAGGCTATCAAATAATCTATTAATGAATATAGGCGGTGCATTAGCTCCATTAATAATGGCTATTGCGCAAACAATACTATTGATCTCCATTATTAAATTATATGAGTATATTTTACTGCTAACACTATCTATCTTTATAGTATATCTGTCGAGCAAGTATATACCTGGTAAGGGTATTGGAATACCACTTATTTTACCAATAGTGGCAATAGCAGCACTTGTATGTCTTTACATAGAACTAATGGATCTACCAATACTATATTCAATACCAACTGCATATACAGTTGCAGTCTATAGTACGCTGATTGGAGCTGATACATTAAAAGCATTAGAATTAGTTAGGAAGAACATAAAACTAGAGATCGGGGGAGAAAAACTACTTGACCTAATAATACTTTCATCATCAACAACACCGCCATTAACAATAGCGCTATTAATCATAGGAAACCAATAAAAGCAGTCTAGAGTAAATACTGTAAATGAGTACAGCCCAGACACTCCCGAATGGGGGGTTACTATAATGGATGAAGGGCTGTCTCCCGGCCATTATCTCTTCAGATAGTAAATATATAGTTGTTATAGAAAACTTTAGTTTAATCTGTTAAAGACAAACTTGTAGAGTAAGATAGTTAATTATAATATACATTCATGGCTAACCATTATCTAGGTGATTACCGTCTTGAGTATATTCGGCGAATTAGATGATCTTGATCTAGAGATCCTTAGATTATTACAGATCAATGCTAGACTTAGTTATAGAAAGATTGCTGAGAGATTAGGTGTTAGTCCAGCAACAATACTTGTTAGATTGCGTAGACTTAAGAAAAAAGGTATTGTAAAAGGATTTACTGTAGAGATTGATCCATATAAGCTTGGCTATCAGTCACTAGCATATATGCTTTTGAAAGTTGATCCTAGGAAATTGCGCAAGGTTATTTCCCGTTTTATGAAGGAACCATATATTGTAGAGATCTATGAAATAACTGGAGATTATCATTTATTGATTAAGCTTTGGGCTAGAGATCCAGGTGATCTGGCCAATATAATTGATCGGATAAGGCTTATAGATGGTGTAAATGATACAAATACACTGTATGTACTAAAGATAAACAAAGAGAGTAAGAATCCTATATAGTTCAGTGTGAGAGCTCACGTTCACAGCCGTGTACTAGCCGGCTCACACGGTTTGCTTTTCATCATCTACGGTATGTTTCCTCCAAATACTCTATTATATGCTCTGCTGCATTAACACCTGTAGCCATCCATAAACCTCTCCATAAAGGCGATGCATTAGCTTCAATAATGTAGTAGTTACCATCGTGATCGACTATGATGTCTACACCAGTATAGTCTAGTCCAAGAACCTTTGCGGCTTTAATAGCAAGTTCAAAAGCATCTGGATAATCTTTCTCACTTATAGCAACACCACGTGCACCTTGAGCAATATTTGTCTTCCAACCACATTCAATAACACGCTTCATAGCAGAAATGACTCTATCTCCAACAACAAATACACGTATATCATAGCCCGGTTTCTCAATATATCTCTGGATATAAATTGGTAGTTTAAATGCATAAAGGCTACGGCTAAGCTGATATGCTGTATCTGGGTTATCAACTAATACGGAACCTAGACCAAGACTACCAATAATTGGTTTAAATACAGCCTTGCCAAACTCCATGAGAGCCCTCATAGCTGTATGCGGATTCTCAGTAATTATTGTTTCAGGTACAGGTAGTCCAGCAAGATATAGTCTTAATAGACTAAACCACTTATCACGTGCCAACAACATTTCAATAGGCTTATTAATTACAATAACACCCTTTCTTCTCAAAGCCTCAAGAACACCTATACGTTTAAGTAGTTGCTCAATACTGGGTGTTGATCCAAAACTACGCACAATTACTGCATCAACATTTAGTTCCTTACCTAGATAACCAAGAGAAACACCGGGTCTCATAATAGCGGCGTCAAGGCCTTGAACTCTATAATATTCTGCCTCATGCCCACGGTTTCTAGCAGCTTCAAGAAGTCTCTCAACACTCCATGTTGGGCGACTATAATAGTGTATTATAGCTATTCTCGTAATACATCACCTTCTTCTAGAATAGATGTGGCCCAGAGACTATTATCTATATATCGTGTTTAGACAAGATATTTTGATATCCCATAAGCTATTCCTAGAAGGAGAATTGACACAGTTAATGTATAGAGACTTGATGCAAGAATATTTTCTCCTCCAATTAATATACCAGTAACTGAACCCAATAATATTGCTACAATTGATAACACTATAGCTGCTACTCCATCACTTCTCCCAACATATGGTCTAGTAATAATAGCAGATATCAATAGCAGAAAGAATACTATAGCACTCAATCCATACATGAGGGTTTCTTGGCTAAATCCATGGGATACATATGCTGATAATATGTAGAGCATTATTATTGAGAAAATCAGTACCTTTCTTGCTAATGATATCCTAGCCAAACCTAATAGCCTCCTTCTAAGCCTCTGCTAGATATGAGAATCCTGTGTTTAGGAAATAAAGGTTATTGTATCATGTACAGCGTCAGCATGATCACATATACCGGGATCTCCAATGGATCAAGGTTAAATCTGATCTCTAAAACTCTAGCTCCCTTGATCATCGACTTAAACCTCTTTTCCTTAGCAATATAATCTTCAACACTGCTAGTTAGGAATAGGATATTATCACCACTATTTGGTTCAAGCATATTAAGTGGAATATACGATGCTCTAACACCTTTGCTCCTTAAAGCCTTGATCAATACATAGCTAGCTGGCTCTAGAAAACCAGTTGATGAAACAATAATTTCTCTAATACTCAGTATATCCGAAATCACATCTCTATAATTAGCAACTAACTCTTCAAACACTATAGAAAAGCCCTCATTAGCAAATCTTCTCAACCTATCTACTCTCTTACCACTTATACCATACAGTCTTAAGCCGGTATAGTGTGCTAACAATACTTCATACAGACTACACTCAATCTCTGATGGAGGACATGGCACAATAATCTTATTAGCTCCACGTAATAGTGCATCAATAGTTTCCGGAGGCCTAGGTGTAACAATGTATATCTTCCCGCCAGTCCACCTTGATGCATCTCCTAAACATATAAGTGATGGATCATCAGGTTTTGTGTTAAAAAGTATAGTTGTGGCTTCTTTACGGTAAATTAATCTATAAAGTGCAATAGTATCTGAATCTTGTAGTACTGGCTGTTTACTTGGATTCAATGTTGTTATTAGCCAGTATAGAGTTGATGCAGCAGCATATCCTAAACCCGTGTATGCTATGATTAGCTCTCCACTACTAGACTCTATGAACTTGACTAGCTTTTCACAAGCTTCTGAAGCCCATTTCTCAGCATTTAATATCTTATGTACTAGTTTATCTAGACTAGAGCTGTCTCCAATGCCTTGCAACAACTACACTTCCCTACATCAGGTTCGTCTGGAATCCTCTTAATAATCTCTGGTAATAGTTTCCGGGCTTTTTCAGTATTCTCCTTCATGACACGGACAACTTCTTCAGCAGTAACTGGTTTTTCAGCCCACACATCATAGTCTGTAACCATTGCTACAGTAGCATAACATAGCTCGGCTTCACATGCAAGAACAATTTCTGGTACAAGAGTCATTCCAATAATATCGGCTTTAAAGACATCCTTCCAGATACGGCTTTCAGCTCGAGTAGAAAATCTAGGTCCTTCAATACATACATATGTACCGTCATAATGTAATGTTAGTCCATTAACCTTCTTTGCAGCATCAGCAATGATTTCACGGAGATGTTCACAGAAGGGATCAGCTGTACTTACATGGCATACTACGCCTCCTTCAAAAAACGTAAACGCTCGAATACCTTTAGTCATATCAATAAATTGATCTGGTAGTACGAAATCACCTGGCTTGTAGTCCCATCTAAGACTGCCAACTGCAGAAAATGCTATAATCCATTTAACGCCTAGGCTCTTCAAAGCCCATATATTTGCACGGTAATTTATACGATGAGGAGGTATCTTGTGTCCCCGGCCATGTCTCGGTAAAAATGCTATTTTCCTTCCCATAAGCTCTCCAACAATAATATTATCACTTGGAGCACCATAAGGAGTATAGATCTTATATTCTTCAATACTCTCTAGTCCAGGTATCTCATATAATCCACTACCACCAATGACCCCTATTTCAGCCCTTGTTTTAGGCTTTACAAGAACCATACATCCGCCCCCGTATCCAGAGATATAATCTTCAATAATGATATGGTTTATCCCTAAGTATATATAAGTAATGGAGTCTAAATCCTCGGCTATAGCTAATTATATAATTCCATAAAGAACTATAGCATAATGGTGCGTCATCAATGGATGGATGCCATAGCTTAGTTATTGGCATAGGGATATTGATTATATTGCTTATTCTAAAGCTTCCACTATGGATCGTGTTTCTACTTGTTGCATTTTCAATATCAATACTCGTTGGAGGAATAGATTTTCTTATGAACACATTCTTTAGTGTTTCAACAGATCCTATGACCATAGATCTTGTTATAATAATGTATCTTATAGCTGTATTTGTATCTCTTTATAAAGTAACTGGATTTATAGATAGATTAAGCAAAGAATTAACAATATTACTTAAAAAGCCATTCATAGTTATATCTTTTGTACCAGCTATACTTGGCCTCTTACCTGTACCCGGAGGTGCATTAATGTCTATACCCGTTGTTGATAAAGTTGGTGATTATATGGGTTTAGATAAAAGTAGAAAATTGTTTTTGAATGTATGGTTTAGGCACGTAATATTCATTGTTTATCCGTTAAGTACAGTATTAGTATTGACATCGACATTAGCAAATATTGATATATGGGTATTAATTGTTAGACAAGCACCAATAGCGTTATCAATGATTATACTAGGATATGTAATTGGCCTCTACATAGAAGGCTATAGAGGGCATCTCAGTTCTTTAGAGGAGAAAAATGCCGATAAAAAGCTTCTTATAAAAGTCTTCTCGCCGATAATGTCTTCAATAGCTATAGCAGTAGCTACTTCTCAGTTTCTAGATTACAAGTTTCAATTGCCAATAAATAGATTATCCATGGTTCTCGGAGTATCCATAGGCATTGTTCTGCTAATCTTCTTCTCTAGGATAGATCTTAAGAAATTTATCAAGGTCTTAGTAATGAAGAGAACGATTGAATTAGCTCTTATAGGTTATGGGGCTATGATGCTACGTGGAGTATTTACTTCAGTAGATTTATCATGTATTATAAGTTATATTCCACCATCTATACCTATTCAGTTAATAGCTATATTATTGCCAATAGTGTTTTCAATTGTCTCAGGTGTACCTACAAGCGGCATAGCCTTATCAATTCCTATAATACAACATTTAACTATAGTTTCTCCATCGCTGGCCTCATTGATATACATATCAGCTTTTATAGGGTATCTAGGATCACCCTTACATTTATGCTATATTTACACAGCTGAGTACTTAGGTTTAAGCATTATAAAAGGATATAAATACATGATTCCAGCCAGCATTATTACACTTATTATAGCCGCCATTATATTATCCGTTTTGTAGTTTTTATCTAAATCATATGATTCTGAATAATAATCAATAATAACGTATTATGTAAAATAATTAAGTTATTTGTTTTGTATCTAGAACTAATTAGCTATAATGTTTCTATAGTTGTCCTTATTAAACATGATTAATTACAGATAGTATAAATTAATATACATGTAGAAAATTATTTATCTTATTATTTGACGATTAAGATGTACTTATCTCTAGTTATATCATATTTTATAATGCCTTTTTCTTCAAGTATCCGTAGTGCGTCTCGATAATATCTTTCACCAACGTCTATACCATACCATTCATGGAATCCCTTAATTATTTCTTTATAGCTCCATTCCTTCTTACCTATTTCCTTATATGTCTCTGTCATCATACGTTTAATGAATTCATATGTGTCTTCAAGTCGTGTCCATGGATATTGGAACCATGTCCAATCTTTAACCTCTATAGTGTAGTAGTCTGGCTTGATCTTTGCAACGGGGCTAATCCACTGTAATGTGGCAATTTTTAGTTCAGCTGGTTTCCAGTTCTCCAATATATAGTTCTTAGCAAGTATGAGGCTTTCACCGGTATCACATATATCATCTACAACCAATACTTTATGTCCGCTTAAGTCAATTTTATATGGATACTTGATAATAGCTCGCTCCTCTTTCTTAGCAGCTTCTGTCCAATGCTGACTTTGAATGCTAACTAAATTCTCAACATCAAGGAAATCACATAGAAGACGAGCCGGTACATAGCCTCCACGGGCGAGAGCAACAATAATATCTGGTCTATAACCATCTCTTTTAATTTTATTAGCTAGCTCCCAAGCCCAATTAACAATATCTTCCCAGGAAACGAGTTTAACAGGTATTCTAGACATATACTCCACCAAAAGAAATAGATGCTATACTAACAAAAAAACTTAATCACCCTACAAGTATCAAAATAGCAATAAAACATCATCTATAGAGAAAATAATGCTTCAATAAATCTAAAAGTGACAAAGATACAATATAGATTACCTTAGAAAACTCTTATAACCCAATCAAAATCAAATAACATAAGATAGAAGCGGGGGTGCCCGAGCCTGGTCAAAGGGGTCGGGCTTAGGTCCCCCTACTTGGAGGTAAGAAACCCGATGGCGTAGGCCTGCGTGGGTTCAAATCCCACCCCCCGCACCAATTTATTAGCATAAATCCTGGTCAAAATTCTTTAGATAAAAACTAGGTTTATAGTAAGATTTTAGTGGGAAAGTTTTATTAATAATTCTGGAGAGGTTAGTAGGTAAGAAGAAATTAACGTAATATATGGTTGTGTATAAGCAATGAATCTGTACAAGCTCTCCGTAATTCTTCTAATAACTATATTCTCAATAACTCTAATACCATCTCCGCTAGCAATTGCACAGACATCTGATGTCTATCTACTAGATAATGAATACTTTAAGGTTTCAGTAAGAGTTAGTGGAGAACCCGTTGGAGCATTTACTGTTGCTACAAGCAGTAACCACCCATATCCAGATCAAGATGTACTGTATGGTGGTGCGGACGAAGATCCCTGGTCTAGTGCTTTATCGATATCGCTACCGCAATTCAATAAGACATACTCTACAAGAGGAGGGCAGTATGTTCCTGATGGATTTACATTTGAGTATTTATCATACATAAACTATACAGTTACAACTGGCGATAACTTTGTTAGAATTGAATGGATGTTGTCAGAGAATATCTTGTTTGTTGAAGAAATCTATCTCTACGGTACAACATTAAACGATAGCTTTGTTGAGCAGAGAGTACGTGTTGTAAACTATAATAACTATCCTGTTGATGTATGGATAATGTTTATGTGGGATATAATGATTGACGGAGAGGATGGCTCTGTTATTAGGTTCTGGAATGAAAACGGTAATGTCACTGATTGGCTTGAATATGCTACATGTGTAAGAGATTTCTCAAATATTGATTTCTGGCAAACAACGAATGATAACTTAAACCCATTATTCTATATCTGGGGTTCTATAAAGCTTCCTCAAGGAGCTACTGTACCAACAGGATTCATATATGATGACTGGGACATCCTAGAAGATCATGCGTGGAATTATACAGTAGATACTACTAATTATATTAAAGGCGATGATACAGCAGTAGCTTACTTATTTGTTGACACAGTACCTGCGGCAAGTGAGAGAGTATATAGACAATTTATACTTGCAGTATCTGGCTTAGGAGAACAACCTCCAGAGATCATTACGACAACCATAACAACTGAGACCACACCTACATGTATACCTGAAACCACTACTGTTACCGAAACATATACTGAGACACAAACGTATACATACACTACTACAGAGACACAGATATTCACAGAAACATATACTGAGACCGAGACTGAGACACTTACAACTACAGAAACAGTTACAGATACTGTTACAGAGACTATAGTAGCTAATGAGACAGTAATTTATGGTTTAACATTAACACCTATGCTAATACTGGCACTTCTAGCGAGTTCAGTATTGTTCTTCATACTATTCCTGATAATGCTGATCTTATTCGTAACGAAGAAATAGTTTATATAATAAATAAGACATTATTTTTTAGAATATTACTTTCTTTTTATGTACTCCGTCTAAATATTTTAAGATATACAATTGTTATTGAAGCTATTGAGATTATAGAGTAGAGCATTAATCCCAAATTGAACCATAAGGGTATAAAATGATTGATCACAGCTATTGATAACGTAACTACTGCTGCACCTATATTTGTAAGCATATTAGTATACGTTATAGCTAGTTCTTTCTTATCGACTCTAGAGGCCATAGTACTCCTAATAACTGGTTTAAAAACTCTATTACCGATCATTGGAAGCGATAATAATGAATATAATAATAATGGATTGGACGGCATTGATATTACTATAAGTGATACAAAGACTATGTATGCTATACCATAATTGATCTTCTCACCACCATACTTATCAGCTATATATGAAAATATCAGGCTAAGCGCCAAACCTAAATAACCAGCATAGCTCCAGTAGAGCCTTGCAAGATCACGGCTAAAACCTGATATACCTCTAGCATATGCTAATAGGTAGTCTAGGGATAATCCACCTACTCCGCCCATGACAATGGCTACTGGTACAAGATCAATTGTTTTACGAAACAGTTTATAGTATATATAGAACTCTGTTTTCCCAATACTATATGACGGTTTTACTTTCCACATAATTATGCCGTATACTATCGCCATACCAATAATAATTAATATGGATGCAGTAAATAATCCATTATATCCAATTATATGTCTTAATGGAGAAGCGATCCATACACTAAAATAATACGCTACACTCCCAAGTACAAAGTATATGCTTAAGCCTCTAGCCCTCCAATTATTCGGTACACTAGATACTACAAGTGCCTGTATAGATGGCCATAGAAGGCCTGATGCAAATCCTTCTAAAATCCTCACTATAGGATACATGTTTACTGGTACAACGGTGTATACGTAATAAGCTATAGCTAGTAAAAATAAGCCATATGAACCTGTAAATCCGTATCCCTTAGAAGATATAAGTAATCCACTATATAAACTTGAAAATGCTCTTGCAAGCATGAATCCTGCTGTAAGTGATGCCACTGCTAATAATCCATATTCTTCAAATGATCTGAAAACTATATATGGTCTAATAAATCCATAAACTATCATGCCAAAAATACCAATTAGTAAGGCTATAATAAAGTTTCTAGGTATATTCTTAGGCATAAATTCTCCCAATGCATGTTTATTACATACGTACTATTACACTTAATTATTATTGACATTTATATAAAGATGTTATATAAATACTTCTCTTTAGTTAGTTCTCTATATACGATAGATGCAAGGAATGAGTCATTAATAGAACCTCATTATATTTAAGAGATCATATAATCACTATTTAATTGGAATAATTTTTCTAGTATATTAAATAATAGAAGTACATGCGGGAAGAATATTTCTTATGAGGTTAGCAGGTTTTGCAGGGACTTCATATGCATGAAGTCACGTATCAGGACTATATATCGTATATTAGTAAGCATAAGGAAATAGTAATAGAAGATCAAGTGATATCTTTAGATCCCATTGATGTTATTAGACTGAAGCCTCAAGAAAAAGAATTACCACCTATATCAACAACTGTTTGGAGCTTTCCAAAACGTGGAGCATGGGCTACTCATCGAGGTAACTATCGTGGTAATTGGGCTCCCCAGATTCCAAGAGCTCTTATATTGATGTATAGTGAACCTGGCAATGTCATACTAGATCAGATGATTGGAAGCGGCACTACATGTATTGAAGCTAGACTTTTAGGTAGGAATTGTATAGGTGTAGATATCAATTATAATGCAGTCATACTAACACTTCATAGACTATATTATTTAGAGAAAGCTGCAAGAGAGAAATTCAAAGACGACCCAATAGTATCGAATATTAATAATACATGGAGTAAGATATACCATGGAGATGCCCGTAATCTAGATCTTGTAGAAGATGAATCTATAGATTTAATAGCAACGCATCCACCATACTTCAACATCATACGTTATGGTACTAGGAAGGAGAGGGTAGAGGGCGATTTATCTAGAACTAGGAAGTTAGAGGAGTATTTAAGGTATATGAAGGAGATTGCCGGGGAAGCATACCGTGTATTAAAACCTGGCGGCTATTGTGGTATACTCGTAGGTGATACAAGGATACGTAAGCACTATGTCCCAATATCGCATTACGTACTTGATATATTTCTTGATACTGGTTTTATATTGAAGGAGGAGGTAATTAAGATTCAACATAAAATGAAGACAACGAGAGAGGTATGGAGTAGAGTTAGGAGAAGAGATTTTCTACTAATATATCATGAGAAATTATTTATATTCCGAAAACCTGGTGTAAAGGAGAAGAGGTCAAGATTTAAGTATAGTGTTAAACAAGACTTTTTAAAGATAAATTTATAGTCTATAGTATTTAGTATACAAGCTTAATAGTTCTACTAAGTGTTTCGTAAAACTTGACGCTGATGGACATATGTATACACTTCTTACAACCATTGCATTTACTGGGTTCAATGTCTTGTACTTTAATGGCTCTCCTAGAACACGTTATTTCGCATAAACCACATCCATAATATCTACTGATCATATATCATTGGAGCTGCTCTTTCAATAATTCTCTTTATCGCAACTGCACTTGCATAGCACTCATTATTCCTAAGGCTATTCCAAGATCCTTTACAACTTCCAGCACTCTACTTAATGCTTCAAGTTTAGGTTTAACTAGCATCACTCCAATGCCTTCATCATGGGCCGTTGCACGCATAACTATGTCTCTTGGAAGCTTTTCCAAAATTATCTCAACAGCTTGTTTAGCATTAACAGGTCCTCTAGCAAATATTCCTACTTCAAGCCATATTATTTCAGACAAACCAGCTAATTCCAGTATTTTGATAAGTTTACCAACGAATTTCGAGTTTATAGTCCATACGCTACCCCATCCGTACAGCTCTCTATAATCCTTAGATCCTGGGACAAGATCTTGAGATACCCAAATTATGGTAATATTAAGTTCCTTTTCATGGTTCCTAACATAATTAATATATGATTTAAGACATCCTGCTCCACTTTTCCAGAATCCTCTAAAAGACTCATTATCGATTACGAATCCTATGAATGTGTCTAAGAAACAGTTGCCAAGCTCCTTATATAATTCTTCATGTGGTGGATAATCAAATATTATAACTGTTGGAAAGTCCTTATTCTTTAATATTATAAAATAGTTTCCAGGCTCTGGCTCTGGATCGATTATTTCTCCAAACCGTACCTTGAATTTAATGCGGCCTTTCTGGGGAATTGGAGGGAGCCCCAATCCCAATAATTTCTCTATCTTATTTGCAGGTGTTTGTGTAATAATATTATTTTGCCCGTTAAGTAGTGATTTTTTAAATACATGGTTAAGTACTATAGTGTTAACAATAGACATTATAATGATAAATGACATAATTAGTGGAATTATATACTTTACGTACGAATTAGATAGCATAAATTAATCCTCATGTAGTCGTTTTCCCTACATATATTTATTTCTTACTACAAAATTTATATAAGTAATGATAAATTAATTTTCTTAAGTACCTATCTAATTAAGGAGATTAGTTTGAATAGAGATAATAATTCTGATCGAAATTATTTAAAGTAAATGAATTAGTTCTGAGAGGTCTTTTATACATGGCTGTGGATCAGTTGCTCGGCACCGGCTTCTCCATCCATAGTATATTGTTGGTAATCCAGCTTTCTTTGCAGGCTCGATGTCGTATTTTATAGAATCACCTATATGAATAATCATGTTAGCTTCTATATTGAGTAAATCTAGTAGTTCCATGTAGAAACGTGGATCATTTTTAGGAATACCTACAAGTTGCGTACTAAATACAAAATCAAATAAGTGTGTAGCATCATTTACCTCCAGTATTTTCAATACTAGATCATGGGCTCCTGTACCCGTTGTTAATATTATTCTATAGCCTCGTCCTCTCAATTGCTCTAAGATCCATCTATGATTACTAGGCATCGTAAACCATTTTGCTCTAAGTTCTATGAATAATCCATAAATACGGTCAAGGAGATTATGATCAGCCTTGACACCTATTTTATAGAGATACTTAGCGAGAACGTATCGATGCCATAGCTCTCTTTGCGGCCCATGTTTCCATAATTCTTCCCAAAGGCTCCAGTAGAGACTCCGATAACTACTATATTCTTTAACATTATAGCCTAGATTATTGAGAAAATTATTGATCTCGTGAAATACCTTTTCAACAGGTCTCCAAGGCAACTTAGGATCACAGCCTGGATCCCAGAATATAGTACATGCTGAGTCAATGCTAATAACTTTCAACTTTATCTTATCCATGGCTCTACACAACCCTAGACTAGTTATTACACAATAGTATTTCTAAGTATCTATAATGCTATCATCTATAAATAGTGATATAGGTTATGAATTAGTTCTTCTTTTTCTCATGTATATTGCCACCGGTAATAAAATGGGTAATACTAATACAGTTAATGTTTCATGGGTTAATCTACCAAGATCATTGGGATCGAAGAAATAGCCCTCCTTAATCTTTTCATCTATTAATAGCCATATTGCTGTTACCAGTAGGAATGCAAGTAGTTTCAATAACATTGATTCAAAAAACGTTAGACCATCCCATACAGTAAATCCATAGGTTAAAAAGACTGGTGCTCGCCTTTTCCAATGCTTAACTATATGTGTCCTTACATAACTCCATAGAGACTCCATTGACTAGATCCCTATTTCTACAGCTTTTAGTAAAGTATTGAAACCCTAGTATATATTGTAGATAACTATTAAGCAAAAAATCTTATTCCCAATAAATATGTGTCATTTCATAACCCTCCTTAAATAGTATCTATATCCACTATAGTATACCTCAATAAGTTCTCCTCTCTCAATAAGTTCATTAACAACGTCCCATGTAACGCCAGATCTTTTAAGCATAGCTTCTAAAACATCTTCTCTCAGCGGATGGACGCATGCTATAGAGAGTATTTCCCTGGATATATGGTCGAGGTCTAAAGTAGTAAAGTTAGTCCCTTCAAAACCAATCAATAATTCAACACGATCTATTCTTTCACTGAATAATTGATAGGCATTATTCAATAAATCCTCCTTTGGGGGTTTAACCCATTTCTCTGCTGGTGGACGTGTTGGTATAGATATATAGGCTATGTCAGGTTTAAGTTCTCCTAGATATTCAGCTATGAACGTAAGTTCATTGCCATAATCTATATTGTCTATAAGCATAGTTTCAGTAACAAGTTTCCCATGATAAATATTCCTAAACTCAAATATTCCATCTAATATTTTTTCAAGCCTTAGATCGTGGTGCGGCCTATTAATGTATCTCCATAGATTCTCACTAACTGAGTCAATCTTTATGGATACATAATCAAATTCTAGAAGATCATTTCTTACATCTTCCATCCATAGAAGAGAACCATTCGTTAACACCGCTATTGGTATACCAAGATCCTTTAATAGCCTAGCCTCAAAACCAATGTTTTCATCAAGAGTAGGTTCTCCATTAGGTACAAATGTTATATAATCAATTCTTTCACTAATCCTCTTAAGCCTCTTTACTCTATTTCTCACGATCTTTTCTAGATAGTATGGACAATAGAATTCCTTTCTAGAGATACTTAATTCTATAGTCCTACCAGCTTGACAATAAATACAGCTATAACTACAGATCTTCCTTGGCAGATTATTTATACCAAGACTTCTACCAAGTCTACGTGATGGCACAGGACCAAAAACTATTTCAGCCAATACATAATACACCGATTAGATATTGCTGTAAAGAAGATAATATTTTTGCAACCAGCTAATAGTCTTAGATTAGAGAAATAAAGGATTAATGTAAATAAAATAGTTACTGAGGCAGGGCATTGAGGCTGGAGAGCCTTGAAGCTTAAATGCCCTAAGTGTGGATTTGTTTTTGACATAAGTTACTCTAGAGCAGTATCATGTGCTGGCTGTCCATCAGCTACATTCGGTAATTGTGGATATGTTAGGTGTCCTAGATGTGGACATGAATTTCCATATAGACCCCGATTCTTCTAAATTCTATGAGGTGCTCTATTAATGGATCTAGGTAAACCTGATCCATGTGGATACTATGTACTAGTCTTCCATAAAGACGTATTGGATAAGATTAAGGGTATTAATGGAGTTTTTATAGAAGAGTACGGTGATACAGTTATTGTCCGGTTTAAAAGTAGGGCAATAGCTAAAAAGCTTTTAAGAAAGTATCGTAGATACCTAGTAATCTCTTGAAGTAATCATAGTATTAGAGTCATATACTTCTGTGCACGGATCATTTTAGCTCTAGCCTTAATCTCGATCTCTTCAGCAATATGTATAGGTGCCTTCGATATTTCCACATAACCTTTCTCTGATGCATCTTTAAGATACTTTTCAGACTTATCACTACGAGAGATCAATATAGTGTATCCCGGGAACTGCTCACTAATGCCAGCCGATAGGTCAGAAAATACACCTGTATAGTCAGGACAGACTAAGCAACCAAGTTGCATATATGGTACTGCTTCACTTAACGTAATTCTCTTCTCACTGCCATTATATTTAATAATTAATGTGTCACCAACAATATTAATACTACTAACACGTTCAGGCTCAATACCGTAGAGGCGATGGAGACTACTTAAGAAAGCCTCTGTAGCAAAAGTACCTATGCAAAATAGGCTTACTATGAAGTATATTTTACTACTAAAATCAGTTTCTAATACAGGGAAGAGCCTCATCTGCCATAGAAACTGTGCTTGGCATGGAAGTCCAACCATAGCAACTCTCCTAATACTCTCATCACTAAGTGCCTCCTTAAGCTTCAATGTAAATGGTAATACACTCCACTTATTCCCAGCAGCCTCCAACAGTTCTTCACGACTATGGGCAACAACAATTTCTCCCGTCACACCCTTCGTCTTACGTGCAGTTACTACAGCATCGACGATTCCTTCCTCAATCATGTAAAGTAATAATGCTGTAACAGCTCCGCCACTACCTATCCTGCGTTTCCTAATACTTTCATCTCTTGCTCTAGCTAGATACATGCCATGATATTCTCCTAGGGGTTTATCCGAGGGTATGGGGTAAGCCATTCTACTAAACTACCTCCTTCTTAAGAGCATATTTTTGAACAAGGACTTGAGTGAATCGTGGACATCTTACACAACATGTACCGCAACGAATACATTTCTCAACAATGAGATCGGGTTTACGATCGATCATATGAAGAGCATTAGTTGGGCATGAAATAATACACGCACCACAACTAATACATAAACCAGTTAAGACAATATTATCAAGTAGATCAAAACCACTAAGCCTCTTAGCCTTGGCAACACTGGCAAATAACTGTAAGAAGTAGCCACGGCCACTCCTTAAACTATTAACTAATGCTATAAATAAATTGGGAGCAGGTGGACAGCCAGGTATTGCATAGTCCACGTTAACGATAGCTGATATAGGCTGAAATGTACGGTGCTCAGGCCTCGGCTCTTGACCTCCTCTACAAAATAGTGTTATACCTCCGACACTAGCACAGGATCCATAGGCTATCAAGGTCCTAACTCTAGTTCTAATCTTTTTCAGAATATCTATATCCTCGGGCTCATTAATACATATAGGACCAGTTATAACAGCCACATCATATTCTTTATCAAGATCTATTTTTCCAAGATGATGTGTATATAGATCAGCTATTTTCTTAAGCTCTGGATATACCCT
>Ga0190311_1000079_pt1 | contig 34757 bp, 31 predicted proteins | sample 48700789_MG_FD_165037 | JGI IMG/M metagenome (GOLD analysis project Ga0190311, IMG submission 165037) | Hydrothermal vent sediment bacterial communities from Southern Trench, Guaymas Basin, Mexico - 4870-07-8-9_MG | ecosystem: Environmental > Aquatic > Marine > Hydrothermal vents > Sediment ...
CGTAGAGCTCGCTATTATTGCGGAAGAACATGGTGCAAGAGGCGTTGAATTGAATCTCTCTTGCCCTCATGCTGAGAAAAGAGGACTAGAGATAGGAGCGGATCCGAGAACAGTTGAAAAAATAGTCAGTGAGGTAAAAAGTGTTGTGAGAATTCCAGTGTTCGTTAAGCTAGGGATTTCGGATAATATGATCGAAAGTTGTGTAAGAGCAGAAAATGCTGGGGCTGATGGGCTTGTTCTTATAAACACCATTAAAGCGATGAAAATCGATATATGGATTAAGAAACCAATCTTATCCAATAAATTCGGAGGATTATCTGGTCCAGCAATTCATCCCATAGCAGTTAGAACTATCTACGAGGCATATGAGCAAGTTGATATTCCCATAATAGGAGTAGGAGGAATAATAAGTTGGGAGGATGCTGTGGAGTTCTTATTAGCTGGAGCATCAGCAGTACAGCTCGGATCTGCAATAGCATGGAAGGGATATGGAATATTCAAGGAAATTATAGACGGGATCAAGTATTATCTCAAGGCTAATGGCTTCTCATCAGTAAATGATATCATTGGCTTAGCCCATAATTAAGCTGGAGAAAAGTAAAATTCGAAAGTCCTTCTCTTAGAGAGCATGCAGAGAATCATCACTTTTTAAATCCATATTTTTACACTCCTAGATTATATTGAATATATATTCTGCAATAATTAAAATGATGGTGGAATAGTTATGAGCGAAGAAAAGACTAGTGTTTCAGAAATTGATATTATTTTAAAGAGAATAAGGGAGTTAGAGCAGGAGATAGAGCGGTTAAGAAAAGCTGGAATAGAAAGGGCTGAGAAGGAAAAGCTACTGAAAGAACTAAGAGAGCTAGTTTCAGCTACTAGAGAAGCTAATGTTATCAATATTAGAATAGCGACCACAGCTAGAGGAGCTATATTTAGATTAAAGAGAGGCGTATGGGCCTTAATGGGTCAGCTAAAGAAGCAATATAAGGAGAAATTTGATCTTGAGACAAGTAAAAGCAACTGGGCAAAAATGGCTTCTTTAATCATTAGAAAAATAAATGAGGCTGGCTTAACAGATTATCCAACAAAAATTATTATGACCTACGATGTTATTGAGCAGGATGAGAAAGTGATTTTCAAGCCCAAAGAAGCCAGAATCTTAACATTTGAACCTGCTGGTCACTTACTAGCCACCTTTGAAGAGGCTGAAAAAGAGGAAGCTAAAGAAGAAGTAATAGAGGTTAAGGAAGGAGGAGAAGAGGAAGAATAGAAACCTATTTCTATTTTTTCCATTACGCTAGGAAAAACTCATAAGCATCAATAAGCATTAGTATGTCCTCGTATCCAATATCTTTCTGCACTGGCCTAATCCTCCTAGCTCTATAGACCATATTTAGGTCAATTTCTATCGAGAGCACATCTTCCTCGTAGCTTTTTGCATGGGCAATAATATTTCCTAGGGGATCTATCAATATACTCTCTCCAAAGAAATCTAGGCCATCCTGGAAACCTACTGTATTAACATATGCTACATAAACCGTATTCTCAATGGCTCTGGATCTTAAAAGTGGCTTCCAAAATGCTCGTGAAAGTGTAGGGGCTGCTGATGCCACACATATCAAGTCCGCTCCGAGCAAGGCTAAAGTTCTAGCAACTTCTGGAAAGAAAGTATCATAACAAATCATTGCACCAATGCGGAAATTACGAATCTTTAATAAGGGGGGAGAAGATATAGGACCCGGCTTAAAGTACCTATATTCATCAAAGACACTGAATGTGGGTAAATGTCGCTTTCTGAATACAGCTTCAACGCCTTTTGACGATATAAAAACATAGGAGTTGTAGATTATCCCCCGTGGAGTATCAGCTAATTCAGGTATGCCAATTGCTACGTAAGTTTCTGGAAAATCCTTAAGAAACTGCGCTATCTTCTTAGAGCTTTCTCCCGTAACTTCCTCCGCTAGATCGTAAATAGCTTCCTTAACAAGATATCCGGTTAAAAAGAGTTCTGGAAATAGGAATAAGTTTGGTAACCCCGGCTTATGATACTTTTCGATGGTTTCTAAAACTTTCTTAATATTTTTTTCCTTATTGCCTAATTCTGGAGTTAATTGAGCGAGCACAACATTTATTCTAGTCATAATGCTCATCACTCACTTAATTATTCCTGGAGATGTGTTGTAGATGATAACGATACAAGAAATAAAAAACAAATTATTGAGTATTGATCCAAGCTTTGCCGAATCTAGGATTATAGCTTTCTTAAGACATTATTTCAAGAAAACTGGGGCCAAAAAAGCAATAATTGGAGTAAGCGGTGGAATAGACTCATCGGTTGTTTTAGTGTTAGCGGTTAAAGCTCTTGGCAAAGAAAGAGTTATCGCAGTTCTAATGCCCTATGAAGGCATTACTCCGGAGCAAGATATTAGGGATGCTAAGGAATTAATCAGCATGCTTGATGTGAATTATGTAGAAATTTCGATAAATGGTGTTGTAAAAATTTTCGAGAATAAGTTAGTTGGAAGGGGAATCAATCTTTCAAAAGTGGCTCGAGGAAATATTCTGGCTAGAGTCCGAATGGTGCTTCTATATGCTATTGCTAATAGTGAAGAAGGCTTAGTAATGGGATCTAGTGATAAAAGTGAATTATTGCTTGGCTATTTCACAAAATATGGAGATGGAGGGGTAGATCTCCTACCTATAGGAGATCTATATAAAACACAAGTTAGATTGTTAGGGAGACACTTAGGAATACCAGAAAAGATAGTTAACAAGCCAAGTAGTCCTAGTTTATGGAAAAATCATATGGCAGAGGAGGAATTAGGGGCTAGGTATGAGGTAATAGATCCAATACTTTATGCATTAGTGGATCTTAAGATAAGCCCGGATAGAATATTAGAGATTGAGGGAATTCCGAAAGATCTCGCTAAAGAAGTAATATCTCGTGTTTTTATGAACGAACATAAGAGGAGTTTTCCAATAATTCCGAAGATTTCTAAAGGAATGACGATAGGTTATGATTGGAGGTATCCCGTGTTAGGAAGTTTTCCTTTGTAAAAATATGCGATAGAGTTAAAACTTTTTTTCTGACTATTTTATCAGCTTTTTCACGGTTGTTATCGTTTGTAAATTTTAAAATGTGAAGTTTATTGCGTGAATGGAATGCCTGTTCTTATTAGAGGATATGGGCTGACAAGTGTTGGAGAACACTGGGATAAAAACCTAGTTGACCTAGCAGTTGAAGCTTGTTTGCAAGCATTAGAAACAGCTAATATAAGGCCTGCGGATATAGATATAATCTATGTAGCTAACGCATTAAGCAACTACCTCAACCACCAGGGATTACTTGAAGCTTATCTAGCGGATTACTTAGGGGTATCTGGGAAAACAATTATCAGAGTTGAGAGCGATGGCGCTTCTGGAGGATTAGCTATCCATCAGGCGATCAGGGATATACATAGTGGCGCTAAGAATGTGTTAGTATGTGGGGTAGAAAAATTGACTGATGTACTACCGGCACAATTCATCAGTGCGAGAAATCTTGCGAATGATTGGCTATTCTTATCCTCTATTGGAGCTACTTATGAGGCTTTACAAGCAATAATGCTAAGACTTTATATGGAGAAGTTTAACGCACCGCATGAAGATATTGCAAACCTAGCGGTTGTATCTCACGAGCACGCCGTAACGGCACCTCATGCACAGTTCCCACGGAATATATCCATAGAAGCGGTTATGAAATCCCCCATGGTAGCTGATCCTCTGCACATTTTTGAAATCCCAGCACCAGGAGATGGAGCAGCAGCTGTCATATTATCATCAGAGAAAGGAGATGTAGAAATAATCGGCTCAGGAGTTGCTAATGACGTTTTTAGATTATATGAAAGGAATGATATCTTGTGGCTAGAATCGGTATATATGGCTATGCAGAAAGCTATTAAGCAAGCGGGTATTTCCAGAGATGAGATCGATTTCTTAGAGTTATATGATTCCAGCACAATAATGGGCGTGTTAGAGCTCGAAGCTCTTGGCTTTGCAGAGAGGGGAGAAGGTTATAAGTTAGTTGCTTCGGATGATATAAAGTTAAATGGACGACTACCAGTGAATACTTTTGGTGGACTAAAGGCTCGTGGGGATCCAATTGGGGCTACTGGAATTTATCAAATAGCGGAAGCATATATGCAACTAACAAACAATGCGGGAAGAAACCAAGTAGATAAGGCTAGAATCGGCCTAACCGTCAGTATTGGTGGCATCGGTGCGTTATCTGTTATCAATATTTTAAGAAAGAGGTGAGAAAATGCAGAGGGCTCCTGAGTATTGGAGAAATCAGAGAATTTATCTTCAATTAATAGGTTCCAAATGCAAAGATTGTGGCAAGGTATACTTCCCGCCACGTCAATATTGCTCCAACTGCGGTTCAAGAAACTTGGAGGAGTATAAGTTACCAGAAAAAGGAAAACTCTTAGCATGGACAATTGTTAGGTCGCCATCTAGAGAGTTCGAAGAATACGCACCCTATGTTCTTGGATATATCGAACTTGATGATGGCACCAGAATAATTGCTCAGATAACTGATGTGGAGCTTAACGAACTAAAATCGGGGATGAGATTGAGAGCTGTTATTCGCAAAGGATTTGTCGAAGAGGATAGCGGTATAATAAGGTATATTTATAAATTCGTGCCAGAGGAGTAGAGATTATCCTATCAAGTCTTTTTCCAACTCCTTTATCTCCCTATTCACCTTCTCCAACAATTTTATAACCAAGAGTCTTTCCGAACCTTTTACATTTTCTAATAAGCCTTCTAACATGCGTGAAGCTCTAATGAATATTGCCTGAGCTTGCTTAGTATTCCCGTGATTTTTTTCACTATAGCCCTTTCTTACAAGTTCAATGGCTTTTTCTAGAGAAAGATTGGCCAGTATTCTCCCCATCTTCATCTCGATTTTTACAGAACAGAAGTTAAGGGTATAGTTGTTATAAGTTGTTATAAAAAAATAGTTATTGCATATTATATAAATGATATATAACAAATGGTAGAGGGAAAACTACATAAGGTTATTTCAGCTGTTTTTAAGAAAGTCTTCATAAGTCTTTCTGTATAATTCGGTGTTTGCAAGCTTTTTAACATCTCTCTTATACTTTATCGCGGGACCTATTGTTTTCTCTCCATGGAGGTTTGCCCACTTGTCTAATGGTATAGCATATTTCTTCTGTATATAATCTCTGTAAAGGTCTGGAAGAACATTAAATGCGCAGAAGGGTATTACTCTACCATCAGGCGTTAAGTAGTGAATGTTGCATCTTTCGACCCTCATGACATCATAGTTATAAGTGTCCTGGAAGTGCATCATTCCAAGGAATAGAGCCTTGTAGTGGAATTCACCTAATGAGTGATAATCTCTCTTAAGAATGATCTTCATTAACAATCTCCTGATTTTGAGGTGTTTTGGGGTTCGCTTAGTATCAATGAATTTTCTTAAGTTCCATACCAAGCTTAATAATACACGCAATTTACTCTTACCATTTCGTAATTCTTCTGCTTTCTCTTTAAAGAATTCCCACAATCCTTCTACATCCACGAAATCTGTTATAGGAACAAGTTTCTTCACTATCCTACGACCATTAACTTTTTCATAAACCGGGATAACATAGGTGGCCATTCCGCAAGCTGGATGATTCACCATTTTTATGGCTGGTTTTTTCGAAAGGGCTTCTATGAAATCACTGAAAGGATACGTCCATGGAACTGGATACCATGCATCTCTTGGTATCTCGCCATCTGTTTGTTCTTCGATGAGTTTTATTACATCAGGAATGGTAATTCTAATTTTTTCTCTCTCATGCCTTGGAACACTCCCTGTTATAGATACTGGCTGGAAGTTTACGCCCCTTACTATATCTATGTTTTTTGCTGCAAATCTTATAATATCCCCTATTTCATGAGTATTAATACCGCGGATGACTACGGGTACAAGTACAACACTAGTCATTTGAGCTCTTCTGAACGTCTCAAAGATGTAGGGTATTTCCCAATGATTCTTCGGATTAGTCTTAGGGGTTACTCCATCAAAACTTAGGTAAACTGTATTTACACCGGCTTCTCTAAGTTCTCTAGCATATTTCACAGCTTCTTCTGGACCCTTCTCTAGCCATAATCTAGCGAATTTAATACCATTGGTGTTTAATTGTATATGCGTTATTCCTTCCTCTCGAAGCATCTTAACAATTTCAATTAAATCTTCTCTTAATGTAGGTTCTCCACCTGTTAATTGAACAGCATTAGGATGGAAAGGTCCCTGGCGTCTTAAGATTCTGATCATTTCTCTAATCTGTTCAATAGAAGGCTCGTAAACAAACCCCGCTTTCTCAGCATAGAAGAAGCAATACCAGCAGGATAAATCACATCTATTTGTGAGAACTATATTTGCTAAAGCTGTCTGATTCTTGTGAACCGGACATAAACCGCAACTAAATGGGCATGGGGCTTTCATTGGCACATTAGTGTTCTCAATCTTTACCTCAGGAGCCCAAAACCGCATAGCTTTATAGAATAGTTGAGCATCACCCCAATAAATTTCCTCAGTCTCTCCATGTTCTGGACATACCTTTCGGATCCAAATTTTATTATCTCTCTCAAAAATTATGGCCGGTAATAATCTATAGCATTCAGGGCAGACTGATCGTGTATACATCACTAGCTTCTCATTCTCTTTAAGTTCGGGCTTGGGGGCTGGGCCTAATTTAATACTTCTTTCTCCAACTTGAATAATCTTAATCTGTGTGGTTGTCATGCATAATCATCTCATAGTCAATAAGATGCCAAAAATATCTATAATCATCCGCAATTTAAATTTTTTCACTCATGATTAGCACTAGTGATTAGCACTAAATACTAAAAGTCAGTAATGGGATCGTGCGAGAAATAGCTTTTAATAATCAGCAAGCTTTAGTTAGTGTGAGAACACAAAGCCAGTTCTAATAAGGTATTTCTAACATGGCAGAGTCATCAAGAGCATTGGAAAGACTTCAAGAAGAGCTTGAGAAAAAGGCTCATGCTGTTTATTGTTATAAATGCGGAAGGGATGTTAAACCTAAGGTAAGATTATACCCAACGCTTCTTGGAGAAATTAGAGTGGAATACGTATGCCCTTATCATGGTATCGTATTACTAACGGAAACTATTGAGAAAATGAGGTTACCGGATAGAAAACCATATCTCGTTGTTGGAGGCGCGTATATAGCTTTTGAAGGAATTGATGGGGCTGGAAAAACATATTACGCTAAATGGGTTGTGAGCGAGTTACGCAAAAAAGGATACGATGTCATTTACGTTATAGAGCCCTATGTAAAAGCGATTAAAGAGTTCCTCTATAAGTATGACATTGATGCGGATGCGGAGGTCTTTATCTTTGCAGCTGACCGTATAATTTTGCAAAAAACTATCGTATTGCCCGCTTTAAAGCAGAATAAGATAGTGATAAGTGACCGTTCCATATACTCAAGTATTGTCTATCAATCTATACGTGGCGTGAGTGAAGAGTATATCTGGGGTATAAACAGATCAATAAAAGTCCCAGAATTCGTTGTTATCTTAGATTTGCCAGTCAGAGAAGCATTAGATAGGTTAAGAAGAACTAGAGACAAGCTCACAAAGTTTGAGGAAGAAGGATTCTTATTGAGAGCCAGAAAAAAATTCTTGGAACTCCCCAAGAAATACTCTCACATATCAAAATTCGTAATCATAAATACTGCTTTGCCAGAAGAGGATGTGAAAAAGGAAATTCTTGAAAGAGTGCTTGAATATCTGAGAACTAAGGGAGAGAGTGGCCGTTAATCGGCGTATTTATGCATCTCTTATATTATATCAATTTTTGATAAAACGCCAGTAACAAGGACTTTTAGGGAGGAGCCTTAGTGATGGTTAGGGTTGTCTTCTTTTTAAAACCAGATGCTGTGTTAAGACGTTACGTAGGAGCTAGAACTTTAAAAGCTCTCATTGATAAAATAGGGGGTTTAAAATTCTTATCTTTCGAGGAAATGATTGTTGATAAAGAATTCTTGGCTGAGCAGCATTACATGGAGCACAGGGGAAAATTCTTTTTTGAGTGGCTTGTCGATTATACATCCTGCGCTCCTATAAGGTTTATTCTCATAGAAGCCTCTGAAGAAAAAATTGAGCAAATAAGGAAATTACTAGGACCTACTCTCGTACAGAAAGCATTTAAAGAGGCACCTTCATCAATAAGAGGAAAATTCGGGATATATGGCGGTGTGAACGTAGCACATGCTTCTGATTCCCTGGAGAGCGCTAATAGAGAGAGTTCTATCTGGGAAAAATATTTAGAAAGAAAGGGCATCAAGTTACAAGATCCAGAGATTATCATTAATAAAATAAAAGAATACATCGAAACATACATAGATTACCCAATAATAGATAATGAGAGATACATCGAGCTATCCGAGTTTCTGGCTCAGAATCCCGAAAAAGCTGGGAAAGTAAAGGAAAAATTCATCATGCTTCTTAGTAAAGAGGTCGATGAAAAAACATTGAGAGAAAAGCGTTCAACTGTAGAAAGATTCGCGGAGATACTCGTCAAGAATGTTTTATTGAAAAGATGATTGCGAGAGTAAAGCAGAGCTCAAAAGCTAATCAGTGTTCGGGATGGTCATCACAGCTCAGATGCGGCCCTGTTCATCACGAATAATAATTTAAGAATAAAAAACTTACTCACAGAGTATAAATCATTAAGCTGTATGAATATTTTTAATACCATCTCTTTCTTGGAGCTTTCACAATTTTCTCTGATATATTATTTTCAGTGTTAACTATATCCTCTGGAATCTCCTCAGAGCTCTCTACAATCTTACCTTTTCTTCCAATACCTAGACGTAATGAATTGCGGAAAACTGTAGTGTTGGCGTTAAGGAGATCATATGTTTTTCCGATCTCAACTTTTTCACAATTCTCATTCCACAGAGTTAATAAGATGACGCCAGTTTCATCTCCTACTAAAGCCTCCCTAACCGTATGTCTTTCACCAGTATGTCTTGATAACACATCCCTTGGGTCAAAGAGTTCAAGAACTCGAATCTTAACATTTATCCCTCTGGAACCAACTCTAAGCTCGTTTATCTTCGTAAAATCTTTCTTCGTTTCCACAAATAACACCATTTTTCAAACATTTTATCCAGAAAGAGAAGTTAAACTCTTCCTGGATAGGCTTAAGAAAGCCTAAGAGAAAAAGCCGTTAAGTAGGGTATTTAAAGGTTTGTAAATTTTGAAGGCAAGAAACGTTGGTAAAATGGCTGGTTCTAGTTAGTTTGATTTAGATAGTTTTTCCTAGCCACGGTCAGGAAAAGCAGAGGATAGAAGCAGAACCCAAAATCACCAACACACCAAAAATGCACAAAATTTAATTTGTTAAGGTCTTGTCTCCTTTTCCATATTAGTAGAGATCTATCTCTTTTTCTCAAAGTAAAAATGGTGGCGATAGTTTACCTATTCTCCAAAGGTTATAGCCTCCTTCTCTGATACCCAGTATATCTTAGAAATGTAAAGTTCATCGTCTCTAAAATATCCCTTGAGAACTACCAATCGATCTAAGAGGGAGGGCTCTGGGGGGTCTTTAAAATATACAGCAGGAAATGTACCTGAGCGATCACTTACTACATACCTCCAAACTTTCTCTACTTCTGGTTCTACATCTCCATGCTCTGGGCATACCCATTCAGAATCTTGTAGCTCCATACTCTTGCCACATATTGGGCATGCAAAGTATTCTGTAGTGCTCTCGTCAATTACTAAGACTTTTACCAGCCAAGCTCCCCTATTTTCTTTCATAAATTTCAGGGAGCCAGCCCATGCTGGTTTTAAGTCCGTAATTGGGGGAAGCTTAGAATCATCGAGGATTTCTATTATTGAATTTTCGGTTACCTTTACCAGAGTGTATTTCCTCAACTTAGCCTTGGTGTATTTTCTAATCATGAGGACTTTATCCTCAGATTGTCTGAGAAGACTTACATGATGCTCACCAAAAGCAACACAGGGGATGCGTTCCTCTTCATTAACAACAGTAAATAATACATAAGGGGTCTCTCCAGATGCGGATTTTGATTTCTTAACTGGTCCTACTTCTAAAAGCCGGCCAACTATGGGAGTATAAGCAATTTGGGATGTATCTACCCCCAGATTTCGAGCAACAATCATTGCAGCAGCTCTTTTTGTCAGAAAATTTCGGGCTTTGGAATATATCTTCTCAACAAGCTCATCAAACTCCTGTCTAGAAATTTGCACAGATTTCTTAACGATATCCCATATATCCTCATAATCCCCAGAACTCATTTTCCGTCACACATAATCATTATTAATCATAATTTTGGAAAATAGAATTTGATATGATATAAACTATAAGATTCATAGTGACGAAAAATTAGAACAAGGAGAGTTCAATAGGGGCCAGTAAATGCCAAGAATAAGAATCTGCATCGGGAACCAATTAATAGAGTCAAACGAACTTGAGATTAGCAAATATATAAGGGTTAATAATCATCTACGAAGATTTGGTGTTCCAGATAACGTTAGAAACGTGCTTAAGTTAGATTGGAGAGCAGTTGTTTATTTTGATGACTTACTAAAGGGCTTATTAAGCATTTTAGAAGATAAGGATCAGTTTATTAGGGAGCTAAAAATTACAATTAACAAGATTATCAAAAACATTCCGAGTATCCTCTCCGAGAATAACTATATTCTCCTAGCAGTCAAGAACTACGATTATAAAAAAGTTATAGAGAGAGTTGGAGGCGAGCTAAGTCTTAAGATTGTGGAGGTTAACGAATTAGGGAAAATAGAATTCCCTTACATTCGTTTTCCTGCGGAGAAGGTACTGTATCTCATTCAACTATTAGGAGATCCGATGCTTCCAGAGGGCTTTAAGAGTATTCTTCTCGACCTAAGGAATAGTATGGCTGAGCGAAAAGTAATTATTAAGGAATATGGTATTCAATGGATTGAAGTCGAAATTCCAATCTTAGCCCCAGCAGACATGTATGAGGAAATAAGAAAATTGGGAATTATCAAATATTATTCTCCAGATCCATCGACTAGTGAAATGGTTTTAAAAGAGGAAATTCTTTACAAGGAACATAGACGTGATGGGAAAATAATTGTTAGATTACCAGCCTACTCCATTGCTTGGCTACCAAAAATTTGTGCAAAATACGGTTTTTACGCAGAAATTGCCGTGCCCATACCTAAGAAGTTGCGATTAAATATTAAGCAAAATTTCAGTCTAATGCCTCATCAACAAGAGGCGATTAATGCATGGAAAAATAATGGAAACTTAGGCACAATAGTCATTCCAACTGGTGGTGGCAAAACATTTATCGGCTTAGCGGCTATTGCTGAGCTTAAAATTCCGACCATAATCTTTGTTCCCAACAAGATCCTCTTGTGGCAATGGATGGATAGGATATCCCGCTTCCTTGGTATTCCAAAACAAGAAATTGGTATCCTTGGGGCTGGAGAAAAAATTATCAAGGATATAACCGTTGCAACGTATCAATCAGGTATAAAGAATATTAATAAAATTGCCACTCGCTTTGCATTAGCCATATTCGATGAAGGCCATCATGTACCAGCTAAAACATTTAAGGATTCAGCTCTTTTTATAAGAGCACCTTTTAGAATGGCCTTATCAGCAACCCCCAAAAGATTCGATAATAATGAAATACTCCTCTTCCAATTAGCTGGTGAAGTTGCGTATAAAATTGATTATGCAGAACTGGTAAGGCGGGGGGTATTGGCTCCTCTTGCGGTTAGAAAAATATTGGTTCCACTACCCCCAGAGTTAAGACCAGTCTATGAGGCAACTGAAAAAGAGCTTGAGAAGGTTCGTGATGAACTTGATAGGAAGAAAAAGATAAATAAACTTATTGAAATTGCACGAGATAATCCAGAGAAGATAGGAGTAATTAGAGAAATTGTAAAGAGACATAAAGACGACAAAATATTCATTTTTACGGGAAGCATAAACTTTGCTGAAATGGTAGCTTCAGCGATAAAAGATATTATCCCCGTGGCGGTGCTTACAGCAAAAACTAGTGAGAGTGAGGAAAAGAGAATATCGAGAGACTTCGTGGAAGGAAAAATAAGAGCATTGGTCTTGGTTAAGAAAGGAGAGGAAGGATTGGATGTTGGAGATGCAAGTGTAGCAATCATAGCTGGAGGATCTAAGCAAGTCAGAGAGTTCATTCAGCGCGTGGGGAGAGTTCTTAGAGGAGGAACAAACAAACTTGCATGGGTTTATGAAATTGTAAGTAAGGATACTATAGAAGAAGCTATTAGTAGAGCACGTAGAGCTAGAGAACTAGTGAGAGGAATAGAAGACTTTATAAGAGAGAACTTCGGAGTCAAAGCATTTAGGATCATAAGATGGACTCCTTCTTAAATCCGTAATATTATTTATCGATAAATGCCTGATGAGGGAACCGAGACCGAAGATGCTTTAAATGAGATTTCAGTATTCGTCCCAGCACTGGAAGCCACTAAGCATAAGGGTTAAAAGAAAGTTTTATAAAGATAGGAGTGGGTGTAGTAGAATTGAGAGCCGTGAGGCTCAATGACTGCGCGCGGATGCGTAAGCGATGAAGCGCACCCTCCTTACTTTTTGATAGGTGAGCTGGGATAGAAACATATTCAGAATTCACTGAGCTTATTCAAGCTCTAGAGCAAGCTTATGGTGATAATTTACTGGGATTCTTAGTGATTGAGGTTCCAAAGACGAATTTTACTAGTGTGATGCTCATTCTTAAAGAGCGTTCCCCCATAATGGTTGAAGAGGGAATGAGGGCTTTTGGCCTCGTAAAACATTATTATCCAGATGTGAGAAATGTTTCAGCAATCACCCTAAAAGAATTAGAGGAGCAAATAAAGAGTGATCGGAGAGTCAGAGAATTTCTCAAAAATATTGTCTTCATCTACGACAAGAAAGGGCTTTTAAAAAGAGCGAAAGAAATGCTTAAGCAGAATAGTTAGTAAAAAGCCTAGGTTTTCTTAAGTCCTATCGAGTTTATATCCAGTACTCAGTGAATGCGTTTTTCTCTGAACTAAGGTATACTCCTCATGCCTTCTTCAAACCGCACTGATACTCGCTTTAAAATGATTAGTGAGTCGCCTCCTAGATCAGCAATGTTGCTCGGACTATGATTCCAGCTTCTGATCATTAGCACTCTCGTATCTTTAGTAATTTCCATCCTTATTACCGTCCTTCCCTTATCATTGTATTATTATTGAATCTCCAGCATGTAGTTCAAGATACATACTGGGCTTCTTTCTTAAAAGCTCAGTTGTTATCCAGAGACCTGAACAGTGCATTGGAGCGACTTTTTCAACATTGATATTTTTGAATTCTTCAAGAGTTCTAGCTATTCTGTTTTTATTAGCCCCAGCTAGATGAAAACCTCCAATAATCAACCGTGCATCATTAGATTTCGTTACTTCTAAAGCGTAACGTGTTATATTAACTATACCGCTGTGCGCGCAACCGCTTAAAATGATTGCGGAATCTCCTATTTTAATAGCCACACCTTGGTCATCGAGCATAAGATCTTCCTCAACATGATCATTTCGAACAACATAAAACCCTTTTGTCTCTTCGAATTCGGTTTTTCTAGGGATCTCTCCAAGAACATAGACATTCGGAGCTATCTCCAGAGGTCGCTTATTTTCAATTATTATGCCTCCATGGTTCTGTATTTCGTTTTTAGTAAATGGAATTCCATTATATCTAATCCTTGGCCTCACCACGAATTTCCTGAGGAATGCATCAGGATGAGCAATAATAGGCACTCTCTTTCCAATAAAATCTAAGGCTTTAATTAGCCCTCCTGTATGGTCGTAATGACCATGACTGAGAACAATGGCTTGGACGTTTTTTAGTGGAGCACCTAATTGCTTAACATTTTTTTCTAGTACTTCTCCGTTATTACCAGTATCGAAAAGAAAGGTAAATCTCGTATTATCTTCATACATGGTCTCAATAAGCATTGAAAGACCATGAGATCCAAGAATCTCAGCTTTATAAGTGGAGTTCTCTACTAACACCCAAATTTTTACCTGCACTACTTCTTTGTGCATTAAGCAATCCCCCTAAGAGGATTTCTCAGTTGTTTTGGGCCATTCCCCAGTTCTTAAGTATTCGTCCACGGCCTCAGCAACAATTTTTCCCATTTTTATAGCGGATGCAATGTCCTTAGGACCTGTGACAACATCCCCCACAGCAAAAACTCCTCTCCTCGTAGTTCTTCCCTTTTCATCTGTAATAATCCTACCTTTTTGATCGGTTTTAATCCCATATTTTTCTCCATCATGGAATGGTGGTGTTGGTAGTTCTCCAATAGCTAATATGACGGTATCGCACGGTACTTGGAACTCACTACCTGGAATTGGTTCTGGACGCGGCCTGCCCGAGGAATCAGGAGGACCAAGTTTCATCTTAATACATTCAACAGCTTTTACTCGCCCCTCTTCATCACTAATGAACCGTATTGGAGAAGCCAAAAAGATGAAATTAATTCCCTCCTTCTCCGCAGCATTGACTTCAGATTTAAACGCTGGCATGTATTCCTTTGTCCTCCGGTAGATTATTGTTACATTCGCACCCATTCTTTTAATGGTTCTAGCGGCGTCTAGAGCGCTATTTCCGCCCCCAATAATAACAACTCTCTTACCTATTTCTGGAACATCTTTCTTGTCTATAAAGCCTCTGTTAGATAAGGCTAACTTACTAAGTAGCTCTAGCACGGTATAGACACCCTTAAGTTCTCTCCCTGGTATATCAATTTCCCTTTCTCTCCAAGCTCCTGTAGCTATTATGACGGCGTCGTATTTTTCCAGTAATTCCCCCAAATCAATATCCTTGCTCACTTTAGTATTGCAGAAGAAACGGACACCTAAGTTTTTTAATTCTTCAATACCTCTCATAATTTCATCCTTGGGCATTCTAAAATCGGGAATACCAAAGACTAACAATCCACCAGGCTCGGGCAAGGCTTCATATACATCTACATCATGACCTTTACAGATAAGTTCCCCAGCGACAGTCAATCCTCCAGGACCAGCCCCAATGATAGCAATTTTCTTGCCAGTCGAGGGCTTTTTCGTCTTTGGATCACATTTAGCAAATTTCATTCTTATCACCCATTCTTCCTTAACAACAGGCGGAATCAAGAGTGTTGGTATTTTCCATTATACAAATTTTAAGTTATATCGGCTATTTTATTTTCTCAAATGATGATGATCTCACGGTTCGCTGAACTTCATGATGAACTATCTCTCGACTGAGTGAGGGTTAGAAAATGGATATTAATAAAAGAGAGTTCATCCGAGCTCTCTTCAAAGCTGTGGTAATTTCAGAGGGCACATTCGAGCCATGGGTCATGGTTAGGGTAGAGAATTATGGAAAATTTTACATTGTAAGGAAGGAGGAGAAGGTTTATATTCATAGAGAAAATTCAGCTGGAGAAGTTATTCTCACGCTGAGTAAAGACGAATTCTCTTCTCTTCCATTGAAAATTCGGAGGGCTCTAAAGCTTCCTCCACCAAAGCAATCCTCGATAGACGCTTTTTTGCTGAGCACTAAGAGGAAATGAAAATGATACAGAGGTATTATAACGCCTATTAAAGGGATACAGGCAAGGGATGTTATACGAAAGTAATAGTTATGGGTGTCTGATTGATCACTATAACAGTGAAAGTTCCAAGGGAGATGTTAGCAAAAATGGATATGTTGGTAGCTAGAGGGGTTTATCCAAATAGATCCGAGTTGATAAGAGAGGGGATCAGATTAATCCTTAATAGACATTTAGAATTAGCTGAGAGGAAATATCCAATTAAAGAGAGCCTACGAGAAGGCTAAACAAATTCATAATCTTTTTTTATATTATCGTTTACTTCTCCTTTTTAACGGGGGGCGATGACCTAGAGGAGGTGACCCGACAATAATGGGGAAGGGCGTACTCAGGGAGCCTCCCCTAATTATAGAAAGCCTGATTATAGAAAGGAATTAAGGATGCCTTTCTTTCTATTAGATAAAAAGCGATTGTGTATTATTGCTGAAGGAAAATCATTAATTCTCGACAAAATTAATGAAGAATTTATTCTAGGAAGGGCGGGGGAGAAATACTTAATTCTTCCAGCAGCTTACTGGAAGCTTCTAGAAGACTATAGCGATAAAATGCATTTCGGGAAAAAAGTCTTGGAGAGAATAGCCATACTTACCAGTGCAAAAAAGGAATTTTCTCTAAGGGACTATCAGAGGGATCTAATAGTTCAGTTAAAGAGAACTGGGTATCGAGGAGTTATAGTATTACCTACTGGAGCTGGAAAAACTATTGTTGGTTTAGAATTGATTAGAAGACTTAAAGTACGAACTTTAATTGTCGTTCCTACAATAGATCTTATGATGCAATGGGCTAATAAAATTATTGATATGCTCGAGGCAGATAAACAGTTCATTGGTTTTTATGGTGGAGGGAGGAAGGAGTTAAAGGAAATAACCATAGCCACCTATAGAAGCGCTAGTAGCATGGTTTTTCTCAAAAAGGCAATTGATTTTTTCGGCTTAGTGATCTTCGATGAAGCTCATCACTTACCAGCGTCATCTCATAGAGAAATTGCACGGCGACTACTTGCTCCATATCGGATCGGACTCACAGCCACTATGCCCCGGGAAAATGATAGGGTACAATATTTAGAAATGTTTATAGGACCTATCATTAGAGGAGCTGGAGTAGATGAGCTCGTAAAAAGGAAGGTTTTGGCTGATTTTAAAATAAAGACCATAAAGGTGAAGCTTTCAAGAAGCGAAAAGGAACGAATGAAAGCTCTCCTGAGCAAATATATCGAGTATATTAGGTCTAACGTGTTAGTAAAGGATAGGTTAAAAGCATTTCAAATTGTTGTTAAGAAAGCTATCCATGATCCATGGGCATTAGAGGCATTGTTCTCACTCAAGAAGGCCAGAAGAATAGCCTTATTGCCAAGAGAAAAAATATTTGTGCTAGAGAGGATTCTGAAGAAACATAAATATGATAAAGTTTTAATCTTTACTCGTTCTTCTAGTACGGCATGTTTGATCAGTTACTTATTTGGGATACCAAATATAACTCATAAAACACCGCCGGATGTAAGGTACCAATTGTTAAGAATGCTTAAAAATGGAGAGCTTAGTAAGATTGTTTCCTCGAAAGTGCTAGAGGAGGGAATCGATATTCCAGATATTGGAGTGGTAATAATAGTTAGTGGTACTGCCTCTGATAGAGAAATGATTCAAAGAATTGGACGTGCTTTGAGATTTAAAACTAGAAAAGCAATTATATACGAGCTAATAACAAAAACGAAATATGAGAAAAGAATATCTAAGAAACGTAAAAAAGGAATTTTTGAAATCGAGTATAAAAATAATTAAAAAAATCTTAAAAAAGCATTAGAGAAACGCCATAAATTGTATTACGTATGTGGACTACGCTGAGGAATCCAGAATGGATGGGATGTTGAAGAGATTGTACGTTTTTAACTATGGAGGACCAATATTCGTCATACAAATAAATAAATCAAAGATAAGAATTTTTACAAGAATGAATCATAAGGCGCTTCTTGAGGGCATGGCTATAGTAGCAAATTTGGTAAGGAGATACGCGAATGATAAGGTTTTTGTAAAACCTCCATACGTAGGCTTCTTTGGAAAAAACTATATTCTTGTTGGTAGGGTAACGAGAGATAGATTTGCTGCTCCAGCTTTAGGATTAATTAGAAGAATTGTTTTAAAACTTGACGAATTCGGCGATCTACCAACAGATTACCTCATAAGAATTGTTTTGGATCAGATGCCCGAGAAAAATAAGTATCGAGTGGAAATAATTTAATTGAACTTCGGCATACATCCAATTGAGGTTGTTTCTAGTTAGTTTGATTTAGATAGTTTTTCCTAGCCACGGCTAGGAAGAGCAGAAGATGGAAGCAGAATCAAAATAATATATATCAATAAGCAGCAAAACCGATGACGGGGTTATCCCAGAGGCCACCAAGCCCGCGATGTGGCCCGTGGCGTGCGGGCTGAAGCCCCGATGAACTGGGTGCCTAGGCGGAGCGTCTCCGCCGATGGGTGCCCATGGGAGAGGATGACGTGTGCGATGAGGGGTAGGTATTCCTTGCCAAATATAACTAAATTTGGGAATACCTACCCAAAGCGAAACGCTTCTCTCCTCTTTCTAGATAATTCAAAAACATATTTAAATGAGCTATAAATTTTAAGTATCTAAAGCTAATTTCATAGCGTAAACGAGTGATTGAGGCTAAATTATGGAAAAACGATTAATAGGTCTGCTTTGTATTTTCATCATGTTAGGAGCTTGGGCATATCTCTCAAAAACTAGCTTAATGAATGCAAATATTTCTAAGGTAACTATGATTAGTGAAGATAAAAGAGTTGACTATTCGTCATTGATTGGCGTAGAGCAAAGAAATAAAGTTAATTCGGTCCTAATGAATAATTCTCTCCAACCAATTTATACGAACTTCTCTATATTCAATTTTCTCTCTCTTCATGGCAATGTTAGTAAGATCGTTGCTTTGAAAAAATTAAGTAACTCTTGTGTATTCTTCTTAATAACTAACGACTCCATACTATCGCTTAATTCTTCGAATAATCTTGAGATCTCAATTCTTCTTGATTATAACATAGCTGATTGGGATAAAGACGGGGAGGAAGAACTTTTTATCCTCACGCAGGATAAGTTATACGTCCTAAATACTAGTTTTTCCATAGAATTCTCTCTTAACATGTCCGAAATCACTGCCGATAGGATTCTTGTAGCGGACCTAGATAGTGATTTAAGGATGGAAATTCTCTTATGGGAGAGAAATTCTTCCAAATTTTACTTCATTGATCAGGGGATTCTGGAGTATAGTTATGAGAATATTACCTTTTATTATGGACAAGAAAGTGTCTCTGAGTATAAGCTATTAAATGTTCTGCCCCTTAATGGTTCTTCTGTCTTTGTAATGTATTATATAATTGATGGCGAAGGCTCGTATGGTATCGCTAAGTTAACTTTTAGACAAGATACTAGTTCTTTAATTCAAGAAATAACTTCCCAGATTCTCTTATCATGTAACCTTCTATGGGATAATAGGGAGTCTATTGGTATATTCTCCTCAGATAGGTTTCTGCGAATCTATGGGATTAGCAATGGAGTTTTTGGAAAAATAAAAGTTCTCCAGATCACTGATGACGCCCTGTATAACCTGATAAGAAATCACACGTATTTTCAAGTAATACCTGATCTCGATAATGATGGCGCATCAGAATTATTGATCTTAACAAATAACTCATTTGGAATAATGTACACTAATTCATCTTATCCCTTCGCTTCTCAAGTAAATGACTCCCTTAAATTAGCTGTTTATCATGAAGAACGTATAATTGGGCTTGCAACAAGTCCTATTAATGTGGTTAAGATCTATAACATTAGCTCTCATCACTATATAGACAACATAAGTTGTCTAGAACCTCCAGTAGATTTAGCGATTATCAATGATAGATTTATAGTCGCTTGTAAGTATGGGTTGCTCTACATATTTTCAAGAGATTATGTAGAAGAGACTATAGTGCCAAATGTTGGGTTAATAAATTATGAATATAATCCATATTCGCTCCTTGCTTATACGCACCACGAGATAGTATTCATTAATGAATCCGGAGCCTTTCATAGAATAATTATTCGAAACGCGATAATAGAGGAGGCTGATTTATCGCTAAACACAGTTTCTGTCTTTCTCTCGAACAATACGCTAGTGATTTATAATCACAGCTTACGTGAACTAGCAAGATTTCGCATAACAGGGAATTTCTCAGAAGTAACGGCTTGTCCAGCTGGAATCTATTTAGGATTTAGAAATGGTACTATAATAGACATGACAAGGAATAACTCCTTACAGTTAGCATCAGAGATAATAGAATTAGAGGCTATCAGAGACGTACTTATGATAATAACTAAAAGAAATACCACCAATTCATTGGTGTTTTCTCTCATAATAGCAAATTCCTCAAATTTGCAAATTATAGATAACAATACAATTGCCTTATCGTATCATAAATGGAATATACGGGCAAGTTTTTATGATATCGTAATTATAAGCAATAGAGAAAAAGGCTTAGATATTGGATTAGTTGCTTGGGGGCTTTTTAAACTTCCAATAGCATCCATCACTAAGTGGAATATGAGCGTATGGTTTTTCCCCAACATCTCTCGTGCCCTCAAGGTATTTTCGGAGGAGTATAATGATGAGCAATCCTTTTCTATGCATCTTTTTAGCCAATATCCTGTATTAATCTATCCACCAAATAATTCTCTAATACTAATCCGTGAGAATGGATCTTGGGAGGAACTTAGATTAGAACATGCTCCGAAGGCGGTAGCTCCTAATGTGATATTAACCAATGAGACTCTAGATTTCTTCTTAGATACCCAGAATATTACCGTTTCTTATAAAGGAAACCCCGTTAGAGCTATCTCCTTGATAAATAAGACCGGAGCTTATGTCTTCTTTTTTGATTCTTCGAGCCCCCTTAAAATTGTCTGTGCCAGGTTCCTCGCAGATTTATACTCACCAGGAGTGACAGTTAATATTACTAAAGCAAAATACTTAAGCTCAATGGGTCTTTACGCCACTAATACCTCATCACCGAGGATACAGATAGAGCTTGAAGACGATGTTAAGTTGAATACTTGCATATTAATGATAGATAGCGATTCTTACATCTACCACTTCTCCTCGGGAAGCGCTAGGATAATCTTATCGGAGTTAGTACTGGATCAAGGAAATCATAGGATTATCGTATTTGTTAATGATAGTTGTGGGAGAGAATCAAGCTTCATTACGGATCTTTATGTAGATACTACGCCTCCAGTAATCTTAGCCAATATACCAGATAATGCCTCTTCCTCTCTAGTATTTACCATAGAACTTGATGATGATTTGGGAATAGAGAGGGTAAATGTATTCCTTGACAACGATAATATCTATTCGGGTTCCAATAAATCAATTCAAATAATAGTTTCTCCCCCAGATGGTTATCACAAAATTAGGGTAGAGGCAAAAGATCTGGTAGGAAATATTGGCTATTATGAGAAAGAAGTCCTTATCGATTCAACACCACCAAAAATTGAGATCATCTCCCCGTCTAACCACTCGGTTATTAACTCCACGAGTATTCAATTAACCTATCGTGTAATTGAAGAGATCGGTATTAGAGCGATTAATATTTTCATCAATTCCTCCCTAGTATTTACTTCCAATAAAACACAGCAAAGCATCATTCTAAATGTTTCATCGGAGGGAATATATGAAATTAAAGTAGTCGCGATCGATCTTCTCGGTAATCAAGATGAAGCGCGAGTAATAGTGAGAGTTTCACAGCCCGAGTGGCAACAACAGCAGCAACAACCGCAACGGCAGGGTTCCTCAGCATCTCCTGTAGTGAAGGACATTGTGCTGGTAACAAGCATTGTTGCTGGAGCAATGTTTGCTATTCTCCTTAAACGGAGGAGGCGATGATTGTGCAAGTAGATGTTAGTTTTTTCCTATTAGTTATAACAGGTTTCTTCTTAGGTAGCCTTATAGTTTATGGCTTAGATTTTATCATATCCAAACTTCAACAACGAAAATCTGCTATGCTTATTGCTAAGGAGGTAATCAAAGAGGCCATTAAGGAGGAAAAGTCAGAAACTTCTCCACCTACTATTCATATCTCATTAATCAATGTTCTTTCATTCATTCAGTTAGCTATGAGTATGCGTATTTTCACCCTAGAGAATATTGTTGAATATGCAAGAATTCCTAAGGAAACTGCTATTAAATTAACTAACGAAGCTGTCAGAGCTGGTATTTTAGAGGAGTACTGGTATAGAAAAAGGAAGGTGTATAGATTAAATCCTGAGGCAAAATGGTATAGAGAATTCGCGAGAATTAGTACCATATGTGCAGAGGGAAAGAAACTTTCTTTAAAAGGAAAGCTAATCAAGATAGGCAGAAATCTGAGGGAGAAGCTTATAGGTCAAGGAATAAAGAACATTTTTTATATCGAGTTTAATGAAGAGGAGGGGCCAGAGCTAAAATACTTCATAGATTTCTCAGAGCTAATTTGTCTTCTTCTAGAAGAGTCAAAATATATTACCGATATATCTCTTCTCTCTAAGACATCCCCAATGATGTTAATAAAAGGCACAAAAATAATAATTTCTCAGGTGATAACAAAGCCGCATGAGAGAGAATTAGAAAATCAATTATGTGCAGAGATATTTGAAGATAGTGATGAAAAGCTTGTTGCAAAGATTCTTGAGAATATATCAAAATCCTTGTCTGGGAAGAAAATTGTCTCCGAGAAAGATTTTCTCGAAGCGCTTAAAAGCATAGAAAAATTAGGCGCCTGAGGGAATTTAAGGTCATGTTTCCTTTGGTATTGCGACAAAGTTTATCGGACTAGTAGGTCTTAATTCAGTTAATCCTATGAGGGAATCATAAGCATCCTTTACTATCCACCCAGTTTCTTGGAGTAATTCATTTAGCTCACTTAAGCTATACAACTTCACTTGCACCCAGACAGATCCTAAGAAACGCCAGTTTTGCTTTTCCTTTGTATAAAACCGCCACAGATCTTTTATCTTAGCTGTTAATGGATCATATTCTATGCGGTGAAGAATTAAAGTATCTTCGAACTCAACACAGTATTCAGGTGAATACGTGGCTAAAAAGTGTTCCTTAGAAATGGTATCAGCTATTATTAATACGCCGTCGGGTTTTATTAGGTCACGAGCATCACGGAACATTTTCTCATCGACCTCTCGGCTATAATATCCAATGGATGACCAGATATTAATGATTGCGTCAAAAGGCCCGTATCCGCTAACATACTTTTTTAGATCTCTGACATCACCAACCACGAATTTTGTTAAATCTGAGACATCAAATTTTTCAGCTTTTCTTCTGGCATCGCTTATATACCTAGGGGAGAAATCTAATCCTACCACTTCATATCCTCTTTTTGCGAGAAATACAGCAATTCTACCATTTCCGCACATCAAATCAAGGATTTTTCCCTCGTATATGTCATAACTCTCAAGTATCCTGCTTAACCATTTTGCCTCTTCAAGAGCTATTTTCCACCTATGCTCCATTGGTCGGAGAAATAAATCGGCCTTTTCAATGAATAATTCCTCAGTCCACCACTTCAAGGTCCATATCCCTCTACAGAAATCAGCTCTTAATTAGCTTCAATCGGGTTCTTAGAAATTTTTCTACGTAGCTTCTCAATAAGTTTAGCAGCCATATCGCGGATGAGATCATCTGGTTCCATTAGAAGATCCACCAAGGTATCTATTTCATGAGAAACAGCTCTAAAATCTTTCTCAATAATGCGCTCTAATAGTTGTAGAGCCGCGATCTTTACTGCTCTATTATCACTTCTCAACTTAACCACTATATCCTTTATCTTATCCCAGAACACTACGTGTGCTTTATCGAAACAGATAGTCAATCCCTTAAGAGCAGAAGCTTGTACCATCCCACTTTTATCTTTAAGCGAGTTAAGAATATCAAGAACGATTTTCTCAATTAATTTCTCTGATTCAATTCTTTTAAGAGAGCTCGCTAGAGCCAGAATTGTGCCAGCTCGGACATATTCATCTGGATCCCTTATTAGACTATGCATTTTCTGAACAAGTTGGAGGTCTAGAGGATCTCTTCTTTCAATAATATTAGCTATTACCCAAACGGCACCTGATCTCAAGTAATCGTTAGGGTGAGTGAGATATTCTTTTAAAGTATCAAAAAATGGCAGAACGTCTTCAGGTTCTTTCTGGGAAACCCTCTCTAAGATCCATAGTATCCCCGCCTTACAAGCATCATCTAAGTAATGAAAATTCTTCATCAAGTCGCCTACTCGATTTTTGAGAATGCTGGGATCGTCAGATACTAGATTCTTAATCGCCATCAAAGCTTCAAACGAAATTTCAGGGTTCTTATCACTTACTAATGCTATGAGATCAGCGATCGTATCTTTGACTGCATTAGGATATTTTTTCGCAATATTCTTTATTGTGATCAAAGCACCTAACCTAATAAAATCATCATCAGATTTAAGAAATTCTTTGAGGAGGTTTATTTCCTTCAAAAAGGATTCCGGGGAGTAAATACTTAAACTCCCTATTCCCGTCAGGGCAGCCGCGACGAGTACTGGCTTGTTTTCTTTAATCATGTCTAGCAGAACAGGTATTGCACCAATGAATTCCTGAGGATGTTTTTCTCCTAGAGCACCTATGAGAACAGCGACACTAGCTCTTAATTCATCATCCTTTTCTTTCAACATACCAAGCAGTTTATTACTTAGTTTTACGAAATGACTATCATACTTTTTAGCTAAGAGGTTTAATATCGCAAATAGCTTGGCTCTATGTCCTTTTAATGCAGCTAATTTTTCGACTAGGAAGGATATTTCTTTATCCCCTATCTCTAACTGCTCTATTTTCTCCCTAATAAGTTCTGATAACCACTCTACTGAGATAGCACGAATGGTTTCACTTTCATCATTTAAACCCCTAAGAAGATACTGGAGCGTCTCGTTTAAGTGAGACTCGGTATGCTTGCCCAATAGGTATAGCAATCTAAGCGCGCCTAGTCTTATCATTTCTTCTTTATCGCTAAGCAGACTAGAGAATTTATCATAATCTGCATGTAATACTTCAGGGTTCTTGGTGGCGATGTATAAGAGGGTATAAAGAGCACTTGTTCTTATCTCATCATAACTGTCAGATAGTAGTTCTAAGAGGACATCCTTTAATCTTATCACAAGTTCTGCTCTCTGCCTAGCTATGAATTCGATCGATATAATAGCTCCAAATCGGAGAATTGGGCTGTTATCTTTAAGGTATTTTTTAGCAACATCGAGTAATATTTCGGGAGAATCATTAGCAAACATTTTTAGGAACTCTAGGACTTTAGCTTCATATTTTCCTCTGCCTAGGAGAAAGTATAATCGCACTAAGCTACTTGGCTCTCGTTTAATCATCTCTTTTAAGGATTTCAGATTATTTGTGTCGAGGAAATACATCATTCTTTCATCAAAAATACCGCTCATGAGAGACTCCAAAGCCTTATTCTATAGCTTAGGAAATATTAATAATTCTTGGTGTTTAGGAGTCCTTTTTAGTCTTGTTAAGGAATGAGCTAATATAACTAATTACTTCCTTAACAGTAGTAGCAGGAAGTATAAAGTCATCACGTCTTTCATCAATTCTAGACCCAGCTAATTTTTGGGCCCAGCCACCAAAATTCTTAACTGCTATAATTTTCTTACCATACATCCAAGCATAAGCAATTTCGCTTAATGTGCCGCTTTTACCCCCTATTGCCACAATAATATCAGCTGCTAACGCTACGATGGAGTTTCTTGCCCATCCTAACCCCGTAGGAATTACAACATCTATGTATGGATTTGCCTCACTTTTATCAAATCCTGGAAGGATGCCAATCGTCAATCCCTCATATTTCTTTGCTCCCTTAGCAACTGCCTCCATTACTCCACCTCTCCCACCACAAATTATAGCATACCCCCTCTTAGCCAATTCTTCCCCCAATTTCTCAGCAAATTCTAGTTCCTCATAATTATCCGTCTCAGAATCCCCAATAATGCCTACAAGGATGTACGTCAATTCTCCTCCCCCTAAATTTTTAATATATGCTAAATTGAGTAATGGTAAGTTTTCCTTATATGAGGTCGATAATACATGGTTAAAGGAGTTCCTAAAACACATAATAAAATATCAAGGGAACTTGTAGGAGAACCAGTCGAAATAATAGATGGTAAGCGTGCTGTAGTCCGCCTAAAAACAACTGATATAATGAAAGTAGATGATAAGGGATTGGTTCACGGAGGATTTACCTTTGGCCTAGCCGATTACGCAGCAATGCTAGCGGTGAACCATCCATACGTAGTTCTTTACAAAGCAAACGTAAAATTCGTAAAACCAGTTAAGGTGGGGGATGTTTTAACAGCAATAGCTGAAGTAGCAAATGTGAAAGATAAGTATTATCAGGTAGAGGTTAATGTGTACAAGAACAAGGAAAAAGTATTTACAGGAGAGTTTACCTGTATAGTACTAGATCATCATGTATTGGATAAATAGTTGCTCCAGAAATATTGATAATATATAAATTTAAAATATAATCTAAGATACATATACGAAAATTACAAATATAATTTCATCCCCTATGAAAAGATTGCTTGGTAGAATTCTCAGATATGCTTTAATATAAGCAATTGTTCCTTCAAATAGTAAGACCATCTTGTATTTAATTAATAAAATTTAATGAATTACTCATACGCTTAACTCTTGCTTGAGAATAAAACTTATTATCAGGCTTGCTTTCGCTACCTGTTTAAAAAAATTTAAGTGAAATTGAATACGTTTTATTAGAGGTGAGAGATATGGGTGGTAAGATTAGGGTAGCTATTGCTGGTGTAGGGAACTGTGCGTCTGCGCTTGTACAAGGCGTTTTCTATTACAGAGATGCTAAGGATGACGAGTTTATTCCTGGGTTAATGCATGTGAATTTCGGTGGTTACCACGTAAGGGACATCGAGTTTGTTGCTGCTTTTGATGTTGATAGGAGAAAAATTGGTAAGGACTTGAGCGAGGCGATTTTTGCGGGTAATAACTGTGTTCCAAAGTTTGCGGAGGTTCCTAGGCTAGGCGTTAAAGTTCTTCCAGCTCCGATTATGGATGGAGTAGCACCTCATATGAAGGAGGCGTTTGCTCCCTATGATTCGAATGAAACAGAGCCTGTTGATGTAGCTGATGTTCTAAGAGAAGTGAACGCGGATGTATTGATTAACTTTACACCAGTGGGCAGCTATAAAGCTACCAGGTATTATGCCCAAGCTGCGTTAGATGCTAAGGTGGGCTTCATTAATGCTATTCCAGAATTCATTGCTAGTGATCCAGAGTGGGCAAAGAGATTCGAGGATAGGAAAGTTCCAATTGCAGGAGACGATATTAAGAGCCAGCTAGGTGCAACGATCCTTCACAGAACATTAGTTCAATTAATGTTAGATAGAGGAATTAAGCCTAAGAAAACGTATCAGCTCAACATTGGGGGAAATACGGACTTCTTAAACATGACAGCCGAGGAGCGTCTGAGATTTAAGAGAATTAGCAAAACAGAAGCGGTTACAAGCCTAGTCGACTATAAAATGCCAACTAGAATCGGTCCAAGTGATTACGTACCGTTCTTAGGGGATACAAAGATAGCTTACATATACTTAGAGGGAGAGAAGTTCGGAGGTTTTCCGGTGATAATTGAGGCAAAACTGGTTGTAGCGGACTCTCCGAATAGTGCTGGCACAGTAATTGATGTTATAAGAGCTGTAAAGTTAGCCTTGGATAGGGGAATCGGCGGGCCTCTCATTAGCATATCAGCTTATGCCTTTAAGCACCCACCAGTACAAGTCCCTGATTACATAGCTAAGCAGTGGGTTGAGGAGTTCATCGCTGGAAAAAGAGAAAGATAGATTTTATTCTTTTTTCCCTTTTATTGTATCTAAGCAAAACTTGATGAGATCTTTCATATCTTTAGATAGTGTCTCATCCTCTAGTAATTTCTTAGCGGTTTCTTCTCCACTAGCCCTTACAGCATCTACTGGCGATATTAAGATTTCTCTCTTGTTTATAGCTCTTAATACTTGCATCAAACTCTCCTTCTTGTGCTTCGTCTTTTCTAGCACGGATAAGATAGTTTCCTCAGCCAACTTCTTGACCTCAAAATCCGGATCATTTTTTGCGAGAGAAAAAACGCTATCAAATATTTCTGGATCCCAATAACCTACCTCCTTCAGAGCCTGCAAAGCAGCTATTTTCAGCTTCGATCTACTCTCATACGGGAGAGATACATATATTCTACGAGCTTTACGTTTCTCTATTTCGTCTTCTGTCTCAATAGAATGCAACAAAACCCTCTTTATGGATTCTTTAATTCTCTTTACATCCCCATATCTAAGAGTTAACGAAATATCACTAGGTTCTTCAGACATTTTTAAAATAACCCCCATAACAACGCTCTTTAAATTAAACCGAAAAATCTTCGATAAATTTTTGTAAATAAAAATTTAAATTTCAAATATAGTAGCTGATTATTGAAACTATTTTCAGCATGCTTGGATTCTAGCTCCCCCTTCTTTCATGAGGGTGGGGGTTATGAGAAAAAAATCTTGATCCCCACCTTAGTAATTATCCTTCTAGCCTCAACCACCACACTAATACTTAGCTATAAGCAAAACAAGACATCCACACTAATCCCTAGACTCGTCCTAATCATCTATACTGGATCAAGCAAGGTGATGGAGGGAGAATGGGGAAAAGATTATACCGTTATAGCTCAAGTCGAAGTCATACCCCCTAGCGGAAGCCCAGTAACCGTTTATAACGGCATTCTGAAACAGCCGAGAATAATTCTAGAGGCTAGAGAGAACACGACATTTGGGAGGATAGTAGCCTCATGGGTGGAGAGTCTTGAAAAAGAAGAATACGTAACGGAGTTCGAGACGAGTCTATTCCTGAGCCTATGGGTGATATTGAGGAATGGAACAGTCTATAGGGTGGTTCCAGACATAGTCGTTCCATACAGTCTAATGAAGATAATGAGCAGAATGGTCACGGCCTATATTGATATTGGTGGTAAGAAGCTAGTTAAAGTCGATCAATTGGGTGGCGAGGAAAAATCTGGATTCTCGAAGCAAGATTATGAGACAATGGATACGGGCGTGATCACATACATAGTCTATAGATGGGAGGTCGTGGACTACTACGAGGTGAATTATAGCGTTCCAGTAATGATAATAAACAATCCAGACAACCCAAGCGGAAAAATACAAGGATGGATAAATATCGCTAGAGAAAAAGTGGTTGGTGCGAGGGCTACGATAGCGTATGGTATTGGTCTATACGATGCACTACATGACCAGAACTTCGGCGCCCTCACAGTCACAATCTATACAAGCGATAAGGTGACATTTAGGAAAAAGGCATCCTTTGGTGATTTAACCGAACGTTTAGGCGCTAGGATGAAGGGGTATATCTACATCAACGCAACACCAGCTACTGGCTACTACAAGGAAACTAAATGGAGAATCACTGAGGCCGGTGGCGTGGTGATTAGGGAAGAATTCCTTGGCTACACTGGCTACGAGAAAGTACAAGTCTGGATAAAGGACATCAAAACCGAAGGAACAAGGATCATAGGTGGCTATTCCCGTGGATTACTGAGCGAGGAGATAATGGACTGGCTCTTTCAGGGAACTAGTCTAAAAGCTGTCAAAATTCTTAAGGATCCCCAATTATCTGATGGTGACTTAGATCCAGGCGAGACCGCCCCTCTGGATCTCTTGTACGATATTTCTAGTATTGATGCGGAAAAGTATTATTTCAATATTGGCGTCCCCGTTGGTGCCATAATTGCCGGCCTCCTATCTGTTGCGAGTGGAGGTTCTCTATATGTCCTTGCGCCATTACTCTCTGCACTAACCGTGGATCTCGGTTACTTTATGGAAGGATACCTATACATTAGTGGCGGCCTTAAGAACTGGGGTACGTACTCTGAGGTTCTTTACATGGCTGTTAGTAAGTACAAGTACGAGCCTGGTTTTGATGCTCCCGCCGGCACTTACTTCTACTTCCCTACCTCCCGTCCCACATCGCCTCCTGGGGGTTGTCCCTATCTCCTAGTCTATACTCAAGGTGGCTTTGTTAATGAGGGTCTCTTGAACATTCACTCGGTGGATGGCAGGGACGTTGTTAGGCGTCATTATCTTGGTCATGTTCCAGTATTGGTTGGGGGAAGATTTGTCTTTAAGCTTGTGGAGCATAATGCTACCATCTCTTATATTGATTTTGTGAGGCTTTATGCCTTGTTAGGGAATGGTAGTCTGGTGGAGATTCCTTTAGTTAGAGCTGTTCATAATGTTTTTGGTGACGTTACTTCTTGGCTTCTATGGGATGATGATGCTAGGATTGTTCTTGTTGGTTCTTATCATCTTCCAGATGGCTGTGGTAGTAATGTTCTTACTCTCGAGTTCCAGCCTCCCGAGGGTCTCTCCTTCAAGGCTTTTATCTTCGAGATACAGGGGCATAATAGGTTAATTAAAGATTAAGGTTTGAAGTAAAATACTTTACTTCTCCACCTTTATTTTTTGCTAGAGTTCTGTCAGTATAACTTTCTTTATGAAATCTTTTACGAGGATGACGTCGTTTATGTATACGAATTCGTTGATGCCGTGGATGTTGTTATCGCTTCTCAATGCTCCGAATTGTATAACTGGCATCCTATCAATGAGATGGACTCCGTCTGTTCCGCCTAACTCTACAACCACTTTCACTTTTCTCCCTAGGAGGGATTCTAGAATTCTCCTAAATTTCTCTATCACGTCTTCATCTTTAGTGACCCATCCATTAATTAAGCCTCGTGCCTCTATCTCTATATCCATTCCCTCTTTCTGCGCGAATTCGTGAATAAGTTTTTCTAATTCTCGTGCTGCTTCATCAGCGTCTTCTTCTGGAATCGTTCTTCTGTCAATTATTAGTTCGCACTCTCCGGGAATGATATTTGGAGCTACACCGCCCTTTATCATTGTTACGCTTAGGCGGGCTGGTAATTTTTCATAATGTTCTGGTGCGGCGTATTGCGATACTCTAGTTTTCTCTAATTCTTCTGCATACTTCCTCAGAAAATTAATTAACTTACTCGCCTCATATATCGCGTTCTTACCTTTAAATGGATATGCAGAGTGCGCTTGTCTGCCTTTTACCCTTACTCTAATTCTAGCAACACCAGAGGCTCCTATAGATAACCCCTCTGGACCCACATCCAATACTACTGCGATATCTCCCATTATCTCTTTGAAGAAATCTACTGATTCTCCAGTTTCTTCTCCACCCGCTACGATGAGCTCTGGATATACTTTAGGAACGAGCCCGTTATCTAACACTTCTTTAAATGCTATTAAACCAGCCACTATGCCAGATTTATCATCTGAGGCTCCTCTTCCGTAAACTTTCCCCTCCTTTACAATAGGTGTGAACGGGTCAAAGCTCCATCCTTCTCCAGGGGGGACTACATCATAGTGTGTGAGAAAGATTATCTTTTTCGCATTTTTTGGAGCATTTGGTAAGGAAATTATAAGATGTGGAATCTTCTTCTTATCAACTATTTTCTTGACAACTAATCCAAACTCTCTAGCTCTTTGGCTAATTACCTCGACCATTTTATCAAAATTCTTTCTCTCTGTTGATGTCGTATCTATTGATACAAATTCTTTCAATAATTCTACTACTAATTTCTCACACATTCTTATCCCTCATCGCAAATCAATGGTATGTTCGATATCTGGGCCTGTGCTTATTATTTTTACTGGTACATGCAGTTTTTTCTCTACTTCCCTAATAAAGTGTATTGCCCTATCACTTAGCTTATCAAAATCACTGACACCAGCTGTTTCCGGAAAAACGACATCTAGCTTCGTTATAGCTATCATCGTAGCGCTATTCAGCTTCACGGCTCTCTTAGCTAAATCAAAGTTAAAGGGTGCTGCTCTACGTTTCCTACCCGTAACAGTAGCTATCTCAAGCCATCCCCTCCGAGCTGCCTCTTCTTCAGAGAGCTCTCCAGGCAATGGTCCTGCACCTACACGTGTAACATAGGATTTGAAGACAATAATGACATCCTTGACATGTTTTGGCCCTATGCCAACGTCAGCACAAATTCCGGATGCCGTAACATCATCACTTGTGACGAACGGATACGTGCCATGGTATAAGGACAAAAAAGTTCCTTGGGTACCTTCTACTAGAATTGGAAGACCATTATCTATGGCTTCGTGTAGCTCACCAGGAACATCAGTTAAGAATTTTTTCAGTTCGGGTACGTCTCTCGCTACTTTTAGTACTCTTAATGCTCTATCTGCGTTAGCAGGACCACATCCAGTCCCTGTCGTACCAATTCTCCCCTTTAAATCCGGCTTTCTATCCCTTTCAATGTGAGTTTTCTCTATAATACCGCACTGATAATCAACACCCAAACGCTTAGGATCAATTCCAGTCTCTTTTATCTCTCGCAGAAGAACTTCGGGATTAATCAAAACTCCTGGGCCTATTAAGAGTCTAGCCTTCTCATAAACGAATCCGCTAGGTATTTGCCTAAGCTTATACGTTTTTCCTTTATAAACCACGGTGTGCCCAGCATTTGGTCCTACTCCTCCTCTAACGACGATGCTCGGTTTATCATTAAGCGCGAGATAACTAATTATTTTTCCCTTCCCCTCATCTCCAAAGAATCCTCCAACAACCACTACAGCGCTCATATATTCACCTAGAATATGTCATAAGAGTGATATTCTTTGATCATCTCAAGAAGCCTTTTAGGTTAATTATTCCATAAATTTTTTTCCTTAAAATCTCCTAATAATGGATTTAGAGAATAATGATGAGTGAGTCTTTGTGAAAAAAAGAATAAGTGAGCTTGAGAAAGCTTACTTGGAGGAAAGTGATTGGCTAGTTAAAGAAAATGCTAACGTTAACAAGGCATATAGTAGCTTCATAGGCTATCTCATGGATAAAATTCTGAAAGATCCAGTTATACTACGCGAATACTTGCCAGAAAATTTCGTTAAGATGCATATTAGCGGAGACATACACATCCACAAATTACCCCATTCCCTCTTTATTCCATATTGCGTTGGGTGGTCCTACTATAAGCTTTTAAAGATGGGTTTAAGAACGCCAACAATCAATACTAGACCAGCGAAACACTTAGATACAGCCATTTCGCACCTGGTGAGCTTCTTTTTCCTAGCGAGTCAGGAATGGAGTGGGGCTCAAGCAGTCTCGGCTATCGACTTATTCCTGGCACCATTTATTAGATATGATAAATTAGGGTTTAATAGCATTAAACAAGCATTACAAAGATTTGTCTATGAGCTAAATTATCCTAGTCGCTTAGGTTTTCAGAGCCCTTTTACTAATGTGACTATAGTTCTTGACACGGTACCTTCATTTCTTAATGCGGAAGCGATTATTGGTGGTAGAAAAGTGGGAATTTTAGGAGATTACTTGGAAGAAGCAATAGAAATATCAAAAGCTTTGTTCATGCAATTTTTAGAGGGAGATGCTGACGGAAAACCTTTTACGTTCCCGATAGTTACCATGATGTTTACGAAGAGATTTGACTGGAACGGGTCTAGATGGGGGGATCTCACAGACCTATTGTTCGAAGTGTTAGCACGTCGTGGGACAATTTATATTCTTAATGGATATCAAACGGACGTAAGTGCTCTCTACGCTATGTGTTGTAGACTAACAATTGATTTCGAGAAGCTATCAAGAAAAGGGTCTCTCTTTAAGCTTAGAAGAAGTTCTGAGGAGTCTCTAGTTGAGGAGTTAGAAAAATTTAGAAGGGTTCGAGGATTATGGGCACTGCCAGATGCTACGGGAAGTATAGGTGTTATCACAATAAACCTGCCTAGATTAGCATTCTTTAATGAGGAGGAAATATTCTTTGATAAATTAAGAGAGCTTCTTAAAGAAATTAGAAATCTCCTCATAATTTTGAGGAAGAGGTATGAAATTTCTCTCGAGAAAGGCTTAATGCCTATTACTAAGCTTTATTTAGGGCATTTAAACAATCATTTCAGCACAATTGGAGTAATAGGTCTCCCAGAAGCAGTTGCAAATTTAATGAATAACGAGAAACTGTGGATTGATAGCAGTAAGAATGAGAGAAAGGAAGCTACAATTTTGATGAAGAGAATAATCCAAGAAATTCGAAAAATTTGTCAGGAGTATGAGGCCGAAGATGGATATTTATATAATGTGGAGGAAGTACCGGGTGAAAGCGCAGCATATAGACTGGCTCTAAGCGATCTAAAACTTATAAAGCGGGAAAAGATGAGAGCATTCATACCAATGCTAGATGACGTACCTTTCTATAGTAATAGCATAGTTCCATATTATGCTGACATACCTCTCTCGGAGAGGATTTCCCTTGAAAGCGAGGTTCAGAAAGAATTTACTGGCGGAGTAATGATGCATATATTCTTAGCAGAGATGCCTGATGAGAGAGCTCTTAAGAGAACGATCTATAATATTGTAACTAAGACAAAAATAGTGTACTTTAGCATAACACCAGCATTAATATTTTGCAATAAATGCGGATGGGAAGGGGTCGGGGTTTATGGGTCATGCCCTAAATGTGGATCAGAGAAGATAGAGATATGGAGTCGCATAGTTGGCTATTATAGACCAATTAAAAATTGGAATATTGGAAGAAGGCATGAGTTTCGATCAAGAATACACTATTCTTTCTCCACATCCACAACGATCAAGCAAGCAAAAATTACTTCTAAATCCTACCTATAGAATTCCTTATTTTCTTTATGAGAAGCATTATCAGTGAATTAAAAGCATAATCTGTTTGATTATTTATTACTAGTTAAAAACGATAATCTTTTTGGTTTGCCAAAAATTTATTTCCTCACCTCCTCCAGCCATTATCCAGTCAAGCTCCACCATAGGGTGGCCAACAAGATTAGGACATTCCATGCCAAGGCCTTGAAGAGAAGCTCTAGACACCTAGAGAGCCAGGAACGA
>Ga0190311_1000080_pt1 | contig 34423 bp, 31 predicted proteins | sample 48700789_MG_FD_165037 | JGI IMG/M metagenome (GOLD analysis project Ga0190311, IMG submission 165037) | Hydrothermal vent sediment bacterial communities from Southern Trench, Guaymas Basin, Mexico - 4870-07-8-9_MG | ecosystem: Environmental > Aquatic > Marine > Hydrothermal vents > Sediment ...
AAAAAGATTCTAAACAAAGTTCTAATATATTATTTATATATCTATGTAAAAGTACATATATGCTAAAGTAAATGTATAATATGAATATTATTTAAGTAGATCGTTTATTATTAAGTAAGTCCTCTACACTGTTGTCTTCTTTCCTTAAATAAATAAAGTTAATGAGGAAATTAAAGAATCTCTATTATGGGTCTAATTACTTTTCCATTAATTACATCTACTAGTCCTTTATCAGTTATCCTGAGTTCTGGTATAACAGGTAAGGCGATAAGTCCTAGCGTCATATGTATATTGTTAAAATTGACTCCATAATCTCTTATTACCTCTTCCATATACTTTAACTCATTATATACTGTTATGTAGTCCTTATCACTTACAAGACCTGCAATAGGTAACTCTATTAGAGCCTTTACTTCACCTTCTATAGCTAGAGCTATGCCTCCACCTGCTTTGACTACAGCCTTTATAGCCTCGATCATATCATTAGTATTTGTACCTGCTACAATTAAATTATGTGTATCATGAGCTATAGTCTGTGCTATTGCTCCTTTCTTTAATCTTAGGCCCTTGACGAATCCTTTACCTATATTACCACTACCATGATGTCTATCTAGAACGGCTATATGGATTATGTCTCTCTCAGGATCACTTTTTATATATCCATTTTCTATTTTCAATTCATCCTTAACCCATTTGGTTAATGTACTTCCCGGTATAGCTTCTATAACATTGACAAGGACAGAACCATGTTCAATCGGCGTCTTGAGCAAGAGTTCACCAGGTTCTGGTATCCTCCTAATATTTATTGTTTTCCTAGCCTTTTCCGGATAATTGTATGTACCAGGTTCTTTGTAAAGCCATTTTCCATCCTTATAAATAATTTCTCCATTTATAATTGTTGTCTGGACATTTATTGTTTCAATACTAGGGGTTAAGATCATATCAGCGTATCTTCCAGGGGCAATAATACCTATACGTTCATCTAGTTTTAGATGTTCGGCTGGATTTATCGTAACCATTTGTATAGCCTTTATGGGATCTATTCCAAGACTTATAGCTTTATTAACTATATAGTCTAGATAACCTTTTTCAACAAGATCTTCAACACTAATATCGTCGGCAGCTATGGTTATTCTTCTAGTATCAATATTGTACTTAGTAATAAGCGTAGATAGTGCCTCAAGATCCTTCCAAGCACTACCTTCTCTCATAAAGATATACATACCTTTACGAAGTTTTTCGAGAGCCTCTTCTGGTTTGGTTGACTCGTGATCGCTTGTTATTCCGGCTACAAGATAGGCATCAAGTTTTTCTCCACTAAGTAATGGAGCATGTCCATCAACTACTTTTCCAAGTAATTTAGCTGATGCTATTTTTACAAATACTTCAGTCTTAGCATTTAATACACTAATGAAATCCATGACTTCTCCAAGACCAATAATACCTGGATCCTGCATAAGCATAGCTACTTGTCCAGCATCAATGGTTTTACCACCACTATCAAGTCCAAGACTTGGATCAACGGCTGGTACGCAACTAGGTACTTCAAAGTAAAATCTTACTGGACTATAACGGCTTTCTTCTATGAAGTACCTTATACCATCTATGCCAAGTACATTTCCCATTTCATGCGGGTCCGCTACAATGGAAGTTACTCCATGAATAGCTGCTAATTTACCGAATTCACGGACATTCAACATGCTTGACTCGATATGTACGTGTGACTCAATGAATCCTGGTATACTATAGTATTCTTCTCCATCGACAATAACCGTCTTATTACCAATGTATTTCTCTAGATCATTTATTTTATCAACACGGACTATATAGCCATCATAAACAATGATATCCCATTTTTCAAGGACCTCGCCAGTTACTACATTAACAATATTAGTCTTTTTAATAATAAGATCAGCCTTTATTTTGCCAAGAGCTGCTTTAACAAGGTTCCTCGGTGTTTCAAGAAGGCTAAACAATTTATTGCACCTCAACTAACTATTACACATTAATTTAAGAGATAAATTAGCTCTTGAGGAAATTAAATCTAACGTACAACGTCTAAGTTCTAAATAATATTTTAAATAGTATTACAATGAAATCTGGCTACCTTAATGCCTAGTTTAAATTTCCAGCTTTACCAACTTATAATCCTGGATCGAAGTATCTTCATATATTACTTTTTCATGTACTAGAAACCATATATTTGGCATTAATTCGGCCAAGATTATTGTTTCATTGATTTCATGGGTGTCCGGATTAATTGGTTCTAATACTACGAGATAAGCATTATATGTCCTTCCATTAATACTGAATAAAGTCTTTTCGTCGTATGAGAGATTGTAACGCGTATCATTCATAATCAACTCATTAACTGTGATCTCTATGTCTACATCACTATTTACAAGATTTAGTATCATAGATTTAAAATCAAGTAGTAATTGCTCAGCATATACTCTTCCTTCACTTCCGCTAATGTTAATTTCATCCAGATTACCCCTAGCGTAAGTCACTTCATCATCCTTGTTAATTCCAAGAATGAGGTCCATTGTTCTATGACGTACTTGTGTACAATTCTCCGTAAATATATTGACGAAGACTATACCATTATCTGTAATGTTTATTCTATGAAAACCCAATCTCATACACTGATTTCCATAACTTGTATCTAGAACTCTATAAATCATATCTTTGAAATTAATTACTAGATTATAGAAGCTTGTGGAATTCCATGTACTAGCTTTGCTCGTAGTCTTGACTGTACTTGTTGTGCTAATCTCCGAACTTACTAGTTCATGTGGAGTAGTTGAAGTAGTAGTCTTGTTTGCCCTATGTAGGTATTTATTAATGTTAATGGGAAGCATTAAATATCCAGCATAGATTAAATATAATGTAATTATTACTATTATAGATACTACTATAGCTATCTTTCTAAGAGTACCCAAGTATCCTCACTATATACATTGCTGGCAGAAACCCCATTTAGAAAAAGAGGAGTTCTGCTAGGACCAAGTCTATCAGAATATATTAATAAATGTTGCCTAGCAATGATCTCTATCATATGGGTATGTTTATGATATATTTTATTAAGGAGTAATAGGGTAGGCTAATCTAAGAGGAAATCTAATGTGGGGTATGTACATGCCTAAAATATTTGATAAAGAAACAATTGAAGCTCTAAAGCAGATATTTTCAAAGTTTCCGCGTAAGGTGACAGATCACTTAGTCATAGCCCCTGCTAATGTCAAATGTGAAACTTGTAAAGATGCAGTAGAGCTAGCTAAGGCCCTAATGGAGGTATCCGAAGGTAAGCTTGAGATAAAGATTATTGAGAAAGGTAGTGATGAGGCAGAGAAATTCAAGCCTAGATATGCTCCTGCATGGATATTTGATGCTCCAACTTATAATATTAAATACTATGGATTACCTCTTTCTCAAGAGTTCCCACCGTTTATCTATGTTCATCAATATATTGCTACGGGTGAATTGAAGATTCCTAAACAATTCCTTGAGGAAATCAAGAACATTGATGTACAGTTACATGTTAAAATCTTTGTAACCCCTGAATGCCCTTATTGTCCATTAATTGTTGATGCTTTGAATCAAGTAGGACTTGCTAATAGTAATGTATTAGTTGAGACAATTGAGGCTATGGAGTTTCCATGGGAAGCTGATAAATATGGAGTATTTTATGTACCGGCAGTAATTATAAGTGATGTTGAACGCATTGATGGTTATGTTCCTCCCGATATATTGGTGAAGATTCTCAAGAGGACCGTATATAAGTTAAAGGGACAAGAGATACCAGAGGATCTAAGAATAGAGCTTGTACCCCGGGCTGAAGTACCTATAGAACATAGATATGAGCATATTATGCCCCATGAACACGAACATGAAACTAATTAGTTCGGGTGTCCTTAATGTATATCTACATATCTCCTAAACGTGAAAATGATAAGAAAGAAATTCATGAACTAAGTAAGACTGCAGAAGACTATTTAGAAGTAATGTATGTTCTTGAGAAGACATATGGAAGAATTAGAATTAAAGATATAGCTGATAAACTTGGTGTAAAACCAAGTAGTGTAATTGAGTATTTGAAAAGACTGGATAGTGAAGGATTTGTAAGCTATAAGCCAGGATCTAGAGCTAAATTAACTGATAAGGGAAGGAGATTGGCTGAGAAGATATATAAGCGACATGTGATCATAAAGGAGTTCCTTGTACTTTTAGGCGTACCAGAGGATGTAGCTGATAAGGATGCATGTTATATAGAGCATGGAATACATCCAATAACATTAGAAAAAGTTATAGAATTTATTAAAAGAATTAAAAAGTAATCAGATCCGGTTGTCGATCATCATGGCCCTTTAGTTAGAGGGCTCTTTATAGGGCGCCTTCATCACCTAGTAAATACTTTCTCTAGTGAAAGTATAAGCCTTTTCACATCATAAGACCATATGATTGTTCTATCATCAATATCAATAACTCTTAGACCTACAGCCCTCAGTTCATCGATGATTTTTGCTGGCAATTTCGAATCTAAACATAATAATGCGCCTTCATTTGATAACAAGTATTTCTTAATGATATCCTCATTAACTAGCTCGTGAGGACCGAGGACAATTACATTTATTGGTGTTTTAACTAGCCTAGTTGAAATAACTCTATTACTATATCTTGGCTTACTAGCTAGTATGGCTGAACTCGCTATGATCTTTGATAAATATATACTAGAAGATCTAAGAAGTCTATTAATATATTTAAAATGCTTTTCATACTCAATTGCTTCGCTACTATATCTTCTAAAATAGTATAAAGGATCGTCCATGTGAATAGCAGTATCTAAGTAATCAATAACTGTATTAAAGATCCTTGATAAATCACTTTCACTACACAATAAACAGCCAATTAATCCTCCAAATACTCCTCTCCATAACTTCTTATTATGAAGATGTATTTCGATTAATTCGTTTTCAGAAATTAGTCCAGTTAAGTACTTATTCTGTCCAATTGGGAGATTAAGTATAAATCCTTCTTTAGAACCAGTTGCCTTACTAAATACATTAACAATATCCTTGAGATCAGAATCAACACCATAAAGTATATGATATCCAATAAAATTATACGCCCACCCATTATGTATAAATAACTTCCTTGGACCTGGTTCATCTGCAAATTCCTTACTACAAATTATTTTTAATGAAACATCGTCTTCATCACTTAAGCTACATCCCCCCATATATGTTCCAAGGATAAAACCGTATAATCCATCTAGACTATTACCGCTACAACCTCTCAAGCTGATAATATACCTAGACACACATAGCACCCTAAAACAATTTATTGTCAGCTAATAGCCCGGTCATCATAGATCAGGCCCGTGACATCCATCTTCATCCACAGCGGCTCAGGCAGCCACCGCATCTTCATAAAACCATTCATGGTTCTGCAGTGATCGGGACTATCATCATAGCCTTTCTATATAATGTTTAATGTTAAAGCATTATATAAACTAGTAGTACAGCTAATATGCCTGACAAATAGATTCCATCAAACGTTCCTGCACCACCTATAGATAGTAATGCAGGTCCATAAACATTTATGAATTTATATAGGTCCTTTTTAAGCCTAAGTATATCAGCCCCTATAAGACTACCTAATGAACCAGATATATATGCAACCGGTATTGCAAGCCATATTTCGTGGACAAGCGTTATAGCAGTAAATGAAGCTACTAGAGGAGGAATCAAGCCTGGAACAGCTATTCCTAGTCCTGGTATAGCTCTTGAAGAATAATATGTTACGGCACTTGTTAGTAGGATTCCAAAAGCTACAGCTATATACGCAGTAGGATATGTCCTAAGCCCTACCAGTAGTATCGTACTCATTATTATCGGGACAATGCATCCACCTATATTTAATGCTATAACAATCTTATTCTCAACGAATTTAGGCATAATCACTGGAAACGGGAAACCATAGAAACTCACATATTGTTTTTCAAAGACAACTCGATAAGTTCTTGTACCAATTTCTTTAATCTTTAAGTTAAATATACTTAGAATAAGGCTTAGGAAAAACAGATTACCTGCTATTACTAATGCTATACCCCTGCTAAACCCTAAATTGATAAAGGTTTTAGCAAGAATTCCTTGAGCTAGTATAAATAACGGTATTGTAATGAATATGTATAGCCAAAATATAAGTGGATGAGCAGGAAATGATATTATTATTCGGCCAGGCAATACTCTTCAATCCCTTGATTCAATACATTCTACGTTTTAAGTTCTATGAAGTCGTTTTTAACAATAACTGTTATTTCTCTGGCACTTATATCTTCTAGGAAAGCTCTATATCCGCCAATAGAGTAGAATATGCCTCCTGAATCAATCAGTAATGAAAATATACCCTTATGAGGCTTAAAGAATACATTAACAAGATATCCCTCTACTTCAACATCGTCATATGTTACTACATCATATCCCTTTACTTTAATATATAGATTGAACTTTCTTTCAAGAGCACTGACAATAAATTTTAAAGCTGATACTGTATTTTTAAAAGTATATTGGTCTCCTGGATTAATATTGATCTCTGTTATGACAGAGCTAGCTGCTATTCTATTGTAATAATAATTATTTAGAACATGGACTACTTCTTCATCCTCTATAAGTGAAGCATGTATACCAAAAACTCCATCAATATATTGTGTAATAAGAGCTGCCTCATTATCTGTTATAATAAATACCCTTGCCTCATGAAGCCTTGTACGTACTACTGTAGCATAATTGGATAATCTTGACAGAAATTCATCATAAGGGCCAATAGTATTGAATACGACAACGTCTATGTATACATCTCTATCTCTAGCGTTTTCAAGATCTTTAATGAATTCGCCAATAAGTTCAGCTGGTAATAAGAAGGAGATTTCATTTTTTGCAGATTTAAGCATTAAATGTATAGTGTTTATGATGTTTCTTTTTCCACTTATAATGGAATATATTGGTTCCTTTCTCCACTTTGTATTTTGTAAATAAGTATCTATTTCCTTGGAAACTTTATCGATCATATATAGGATGCTCATAGTTCTCTTTTGAACTAATTCCTTTAATGCAGTATGAGGTGATTTCACCATGTATATTTTAGGTTTAGTTGCTAACTCAACTACAAGTCCATAGTCTCCTAGTTCCTTTAATCCTTTATAGACAATAGTCTTTGATAACCCGGTTCTCTTCATAATATCGATCGGAGTAGCTTTTCCACCATAATATAGTATTGCCTCATAAATTTTAGCATATATCTTTTTTAAACCGAGTTCTTTGAATAGATATTCAAGTTTTTTCTCAAGCTCCAATATAGCATTACCTACCTTGTTATTTATTTAACGAATTATTTATATGTTTATCGATTTGTTTGATTATTTGATTTTGTTTTAAAGTAATTAACTCTGAACTTAAAGAGAAAAATATTAATATAGCCTCTACAAAAAAGATAGAAAATAAGGTGATGTTATTGTCAAAATATTCGGCTTTAACTAAAGTGCAAGCTATTATAATCGCCATTATAATCATTGTAGCAATAGTAGGAGTAGCGGCTTGGTACTTGACTCAGGCACCGCCTCCAGAAGCAGCGCCTGTTAAACTTACATGGGTATCAACACAGTTAGTACCTTCTGAAGAACAAGCATTCGTTAAAGGAGAGTTATTGCCTCCATTTACTGAAGAGACAGGTATTGAAGTTGATTTCATTGGTATTAGCTATCAAGATCTAGCAACTAGGCTTGAAGCTGAAATGTCTGCTGGTAAGGTAACAATAAATGTGATTGGAGAACTTCATGGCGGATTAGACTTTTTTGCATCGAAAGGCTGGCTTGAGGATCTCAGTAAATTCGGTACATTACCTGATAGGACTTTTCCAAAGGTATTAGAGGATTATAGTAAAATGCATGGTATTAAAGCCTATGTACCATGGATGACAGCTACTTATGTAATGGTAATTAATAAGAAGGCATTTGATTATCTTCCTGAGGGATTAACACAAGATGATGTAATAACTGGTAGTAGTAAGTGGTCATATGACATGTTATTAGCTTGGGCTAAGAAATTATATGAGGAAACTGGTGGGCCTAAACTAGGCCTCCCGGCAGGACCAAAGGGATTATTCGTTAGATTCCTACATGGCTATCTATATCCAGCCTTTACAGGTGCTCAGGTAAAGAACTTCAATAGCCAAGATGCTGTACAGCTATGGGAATATCTTAAGGAGTTATGGCAATATGTACATCCAAGTAGTACTACATGGGATGCAATGGCAGATCCATTACTAAGAGAAGAAGTATGGATTGCATGGGACCATACAGCTAGAATCAAGAGTGCTATTGAACAAAGGCCAGATGATTTCGTAGTAGTACCTGTACCAGCTGGACCCAAGGGTAGAGGCTATATTCTAGTAATTGCTGGACTAGCTATACCAAAGGATGCTCCTAACCAGGAGGAGGCATGGAAGTTAATCGAGTACTTAACAAGGCCTGAGACACAGGTTAAGGTACTAGAAAACGTTGGCTTCTTCCCAACAGTCAATGAGGCATCAGGAAAGATAACGGCAGGTCCATTAAAAGTCCTTGCTGAAGGAGTTAATAAGCAATTATCAACACCTGATTCATTAGTTGCCTTGATTCCAAGTCTTGGAGAGAAGGGAGGAGACTTTAAGAACGTCTATATAACAGCTTTTGAGAAGATAGTTCTAAATAACGAGGACATTCAGAGTACGTTAGACGAACTATACACTACATTAATGAGCTTATTCGAAGAAACAGGGGCTCCACTACCTCCGCCGGATGCCTAAATAGAAAATGTTTAAACAATATAATTTAAATCCAAAGAGGTTTTTCTCATGTCTCCTAAAACAAGTATATGGGAAAAGTATACCCCCTACATCTTAATTGCACCAGCACTTGTATATCTCGTATTCTTTATAGGGTATCCAATGATACAAGCATTCATACTTGCATTCACTAAACATGGCGCTTTCACGTATGAAAACATTGATTATCTATTAAGTAGTCCATTTTCAAAGTTTAGAGAAGCTCTTCTATATACCACTGTACTGGCAGCCGTTATCATTCCCATACAAGTCGCTGTTGCTCTGGGCTTATCATTATTATTCAATATTAGGTTCTGGGGACGTAGTACAGCTATCTATACAATAATATTGCCTTTAACTATTAGCGATGTAGCTGCCGGCCTCATATGGTATACAATGCTATCTACTAATGGCTTTTTAAATAAATTATTGATTAACATAGGCTTATTATCTCAGCCAATATACTTTTTCGGCAAGCAATATATGACCATGGAGTTTATAGCAATTGTTTTGACAGAGATATGGAGAGCTACAGCTATAGTATTCGTTATAGTCTTTGCCGGGCTCCAAATGATAAGCCATGAATACATAGAGGCTGCAGAAGTATTCGGCGCTAGTGTATGGCAGAGATTCAGATATGTAATATTTCCACTATTAAAGCCTAGCCTACAAGCAGCATTAATAATTAGAACGCTATTTGCATTTCAAATATTTGGTGTTGTATGGATACTAGCTGGAAGAGACATACCAGTACTAGCTGGTGAAGCATACTATGAACAAGTAGAACTTTATCATACTGGTGTTGCAGCATTATATGCACTAATCATAGCAGGGATCTCGCTTACCTTAGGATTTGTATACTTGAAACTATTCCGTGCAAGATATCTTGAGGAGGCGAGATAGTCTTGTCTCAGCCAAGTTCATCTGTTACAATGTACTATTTGCGTAAAATAGTCGTAGCAGGGCTCATAATAATAGCTGTAGTATGGATTGCTACGCCATTTGTTATTTCTATACTATATGCTTTCTCTTCAACTGAGGATTACTATAACTTTAGGCTAGTTATTCCATTAACATATACTTTCGAACATGTAAAGGCACTAATTGATCTTGGGGCTGGAGAATATATTATGAATAGCATCATAGTAGCGTTAATGACTATAGGAATAAGTTTCTTACTAGGATTACCGGCAGGATATGCTTTTGCAAAATACGTATTTCCAGGCAAGGATCCCTTAAAACTATTTATCGTTGGCTTAAGAATGTTTCCAATACTAGTGATCGCTGTACCGCTAGTGACACTATACATAAAGTTAGGACTTAATGATACATTACTTGGTGTTGCACTTGCTCATACTGCTATGGCTTTACCATTTGTCGTCCTTATAACGTCAAGTATATTTGCTGGAATACCGAAGGATATTGAAGAGGCAGGGCTAATATTTGGGTTGTCAAGAGTGGGCGTATTCTTTAGGATAACGCTGCCTATGGCCTTGCCCGGTCTCGCGGCTGCAGCTATATTTACTTTCATAATGTCTTGGAATGAAGTATTCATTGCATCAGTTCTCACGTTCCAGCACCGTACATTACCAGCATTTATATTAACTGCTGCCCAAGCATCACCGGATACAATTAAATTTGCAGCAGGCTTTATCATGATCCTTCCTGCTATGATATTTGTTTTCATAGCCCGTAAATACCTTATTGCTATGTGGGGTATAACCTTGAGGTGATCGAATATGGTGGATGTACATCTAAGAAATATAGTTAAGAAGTTTGGTAAAACCATAGCAGTAAATAACATAACTCTCGACATTAATGATGGAGAATTCATAGTATTGCTTGGGCCCAGTGGTTGTGGTAAGACAACTACATTAAGGGTTATAGCAGGACTTGAGAAACCTGATCAAGGCAGGGTATTATTCGGCGATCGTGATGTAACATTACTGCCTCCCAGACATAGGAATGTCTCAATGGTTTTCCAAAGTTATGCCGTATGGCCACATATGAAAGTCTATGATAATATAGCCTTCCCACTTAAAATTAAGCACATGCCTAAAAATGAAATTGATAAGAGGGTTAGATGGGCTGCTGAACTTCTACAGATAAGTGAATTACTGGACCGGTATCCCCATCAACTTAGTGGTGGACAAAGGCAACGTGTAGCAGTTGCTAGAGCAATTGTTGTAGAACCTGATGTGCTTTTAATGGATGAGCCTTTAAGTAATCTCGATGCATTACTTCGTGTGAAGATGAGAAGTGAATTGAAGAAATTACAGAGGAGAATAAAGGTTACAACTATATATGTCACCCACGATCAAGTTGAGGCTATGACTATGGGCGATCGTATAGCTGTTATGAATGCTGGTAAGCTAATGCAGATAGGTACTCCGGAGGACATCTACTTAAAGCCTGCAAATGTATTTGTTGCTGGATTCGTAGGTACTCCCCAAATGAACTTCTTTGAAGCAACTATTAAAGAGATTAAAAACGTTACTTTATTAGATGCAGGCGATTTCAAGATTGATCTTGGATCGAAGTTTGTAGATATTCTGAAAGATTATGTGAATAAGACAGTTATAGTTGGTATTAGACCTGAACATATGGTTCCCAAAGAACTTATGCCTCCAAGTCTTAAAGATGTAGCTTTCATTAAAGGTATAATAGATTTTGTAGAAGCCTTAGGCTCTGATACAATTATCCATGTAAATACCGGGAGTATGATACTTGTTGTAAAGATCAGTGGTAGTCATAGGTATCAATTAGGTCAAAACGTATCGATAGCCATAGATCTTGATAAAATCCATGTATTTAGGAAAGATACTCAAAATGCAATAATATAAAGGAATGATCTATGGTGAGCTAGAAGCTATGGAGTGGTGGAAGAAACCAGTTAGAGTTCTACAGTTCAATATAGAAGATAGATATGGAGTATATGTATCAAGTATTAGTGGAAGAGAACTTATTGATTATGCGGAGAAAATAGGAGCAAATGTACTAGTAATCTTTGCAAGAGATCCTTGGGGAAGAACTTATTATCGAAATACTAGCGTAGGGCCGGAACACCCAAAGATGATTGGAGATCTTGTTAGAGAGGTTATAAAGGCTGGTAAAGAAAAAGGCATTAAAGTTGTACTTATGGTAGGTCATACAGCTAATCAATACATTTATAGAATACACAGTGATTGGGCCCAAGTAAACCATAATGGAGAGGTCATACTACTTGAACATGTACCCTACGAGAGAGCTAGTTATGAACCTGAATGGCCCCAATTATGTATAAACTCCCCTTTCATAGAACATATTAAGAAAGAAGTTGATGAAGCTATAGACCTTGGCCCGGACGGTATATTTCTTGATAGTTTTCGATATCAACCAGATATTGAACGGGCATGCTATTGTATCTGGTGTAGAAAAAAGTTTGTAGAAGAATATGGTTATGAAATGCCTAAGGAACCTAAATGGAGTGATAGTAGGTGGAGAACACTCTGGGACTGGAGATATAAGGTAGTTGTTGAAAGAATAAAGCAGCTACATGATCTCGTCAAGAATAAAGCACCATACATGTTATTTATGTATAATAGCCATCCAGGAGGTTGGGCTGGACGTACAAATCGTATTGTTGAAATGGCACGTGATTATGTAGATGTAGTCTTTGCCGAATGTAGTGAAGCAGATCATCAGCCACCTGGATTCATTACTGAAATGATCAAATTAACACGTGCAATGCTTGGAGATAAACCTGTATGGGCTTCTCGTAATTATTTCCACTTATACCGTACAGCAGCTTCAACAACACCACTTGCTATTAGACAAGGCTTAAGAGAGGCTATAGTTGCTGGAGGTTCCCCCTGGCTACTTGTATTCTCTATATCCTATAGACAGGATCCTGGTCTACTTAATGCCGCAGCAGAAGTTTTTAGAGAACATAAAATACTTGAAGAGTATCTCTTCGATATTGAGCCAATATATTATGCTGGAATAGTAGTCTCTAATACCACAAGAGATCATTATGGTAGAGAGCATCCTGAGAGATATGTTGATGAAGTCCGAGGATTCTACTATGCATTAATACATAACCACATACCCGTTCAATTTATTGCAGAAAGAGATCTAGTTAACTTAGATAAATTATCGAAATATCATGTAATAGTTCTTGCAAATACTGTATGTTTATCGGATGAAGCCGTTAATACCTTGAAGAAATATGTTGAAAACGGAGGCTCCATCATAGCATCATATCTCGCATCAACACGGAATGGCAATTGTATTAGAATGTATGAATTCTCCCTAAAAGATATCTTAGGCATAGAACTTGTAGGAGTGCTTAGGCAGGCATGGAGCTACGTTGTCTTCGATAAAAAAGATCACCCGGTCCTTAAGAATATCAGTAAGAACATTATCTTATGGGGTGACATGAGTTATGAATTCCTTAGGACACGTGTAACACCAACACTAGGTAGACAGGCACTTGTCCGGACAATATCTGGAGATGAGATAGCATATATAGGGCTAGCAGGTGGTATATGGGGCTATGAATATACACTCGGTAGGTCTCCGCCTCCATTTATTTCAAAACTAGATAAACCATCGATAGTAGTCAATAAGTATGGAAATGGTAAATCCATTTACTTTGCAGGCCAGATTGGTAGACATTACTGGAGAACAGGCCTACCTGAATACATGAAGCTTATTACTAATAGCATTAAATATTTGGGCGGCGACCTACCCATCGAGATTAATGCTCCTGAAACAATAGCGCTTGAGATCTATAGACAGGGAGATAGAATAATTATACATCTATTAAATCATACATATAATCAAAGAATTCAGTCCATAGGTATCGGCAAGACTAGACAACCATTGCCTCCATATAGTTCTTCTGAATCTGTGCATCCGCCTAAACAAGTCATTCCAATAAATAATATCGAGATAATCCTTAATACAAATGATAGTACCAAGTATAATGTATTCTTACCACTAAGAAATGTATATCTCGACTATACTATAGAAAATGATAGGCTCTTATTCAAATTACCAGTTTTAAACGAATATGAAGCCATAGTAGTTGAACCTAAAAAATAACATGGTGCAATAAATGTATACAGTAAATGCTAGATATGACTCAATTGAAAAGGCAATTGATACTATTAAGGAATCATATATAGTCATAGGAATTCCATCTAGAAACGTAGAACATACAATAACATATGTATTACATAATGTTATTCAAGGCCTTCAAAAATATTATGAGGGGATAAAATCATCCATAATCATATGTGATGGATTATCTACCGATAATACAATTGACATAGTCAATGCGTATCGAAGAGATAAGCAGATACCTATAACAATAATTCCAAACACTTTATCCAAAGGCAAAGGAGGGGCTATGAAACTTATAGTGGACTTAGTGGCAAAATATAGTATTGCAGAATCTCTTATATTTTTAGATAGTGATCTCAGGAGTATCACCCCTGAATGGATAGCACTTATGGTTCAAGGTACTAGACGATGCGGATTTGTAACACCATACTATTATAGACATAAATATGATGCAACTATAACGAATTTCATGGCTAGACCATTAACTACAATGGCATATGGAATAGATATTAATCAACCAATAGGAGGAGACTTTGGATTAAATAGTAATTTTATTAAAATAATGGCTGAAAATGAATTATGGAGCAATAATCCATGGTCTTTACTCTTTGGTGTAGATATTTTCCTCACCCATACAGCATTAGCTTATGGTATACAAGTATGTGAAGCAAATTTAAAGACAAAAATTCATGAGGCAAAGGATCCTGCTAAGAAACTTAAAGGAATGTTTATTGAAGTAACGGGAAGCCTATATTCGTCATTAATAGAATACAGTGAAAAATGGGCAAATATGGAAAAGCGCACGATCGAAAAACCTCCATTAATAAATAGACCGGAACCCTTGGCAACCAACCCATTACCTGTAAAAGTTTCCATAGAAAATGCTAAGCTAAAGTTAATGGATGGACTTCATCAAAATAGATTAATGTACCAGAAAATATTTCCAGATGATGTAATGATAAAGCTTTATAGAAGAGAGACAGTTGATCTAGGCATAGATCGCAATTTATGGTTTGAAATAATATATTATAGTCTTAAATACTTTATTCAAGAGCCTAGGCTTGGTTTAAGGAAAAGGATGTTAGAATCACTATTTTACCTATGGCAAGGTAGATTATACAATTTCTATAGAGAAACAGTTGATAAAAGTGATGAAGAGTCATATAGGATTGTTAGAGAGGAAGCAATAGAGATGTTTAAGAGAAGGAGTATATTTGTAGAATTGGTAAAGAAATACATCGATTATTAAACACCATGATTATTTTCTCTTTATTTCTCCCTTTACAATGTATTCTTTGAAAAATATTGACAGGACCGCTAGAGAAAAAACATATAATATAGCTGTTAATCTTAAAGGTAGTTCTAGATCAATATCAAGTAAATAGCCGCCGAGGCCTCGGCCTATTCCTATAGGAAGCATCCATGATACATTGAATATTGCGGCTGCTCTTCCCCGATACATTGGTGGGATGATTTTCATTTGAAAAGCAGTATATAATGGATTAGCTACATTCATTAAGATGCTTCTTATAACATAAATCGCTGATGCAAATAAGTAATTGTTTATGAGAGTGATACCAATTAGTAATGGTATACTTGAGGATGTGAGAAGTAAATAAAGCCTAAGTGAGCCACCCATTCTTTGAGCAAGATCAGGTAATATAAATGATAGTATTGCCATAAAAAGATCTATACTACCATATATTGACCCTAATTCTCCGCTTTCAACATTATATTTAAGAACAAAGTAATAGCTAATATTATGGATACTTATAGATGCTCCAAAACCTATTAAGCCTCCAACTATAACAAATTTCCCTATAGTCTTCCATGGAATATTTATTTCTTTAATATCTGGTTTCTCTATTCTTGGAGCAATATCTGGTTCCTTAACACCTCCTATAATAGGTATTAGCGGGAGCCTTGTAAGAGCTATTGCGATTATAACCCATCTATAAAGACCATGTATAGGTATATTTAAGTAGAAAGATAATAGTCCGGGTATCCAACCCATATATGCACCGATGGCCCTACCTAAACTTCTCATACCAAATAAATAAGAGTATGTATAATGATAATCTTTTTCCCTACTAATTCTACTAAGTAAGACATTGTAGGATATATGGAATATCTGGCCAGTAAAACCATATATGAAGCTTTGAAGCATAATTAACTCTTTAACTCCAGTGGCGATGAGAAGTATTGATAATGAATCGATAAGTAGTATATAAATAAATAGTTTAACTACTTTCATCCGATCCAATTGCCAGCCAATAAGTAAGGTTGCTAAAAGACCTGAAAAACTCATTATAGAACCTAATAATCCATATTCGAAACCACTATAGCCTAGACTTTTAAGAAATGGTGCATAAATAACCCATAATAGGTTTAATGTAATAGAATCTATAACTCCAAACACCATTAATTTCCTTGGTATTTTCTCACTAATTCTATCCATAACAGTCCGTGCCATTATAGGCACCGCAAAACAGCGTCATGGAAAAGAAATAGTATTTATAGAGATAATAAACCTAGCTTTAACGATAGTTATTATATTGTGAAGGAAAATATAGACTTTATAGAGGATCCGTAGCGGTACCAATTCTACTGGGCTTATTGTAGCTCTACTACTCTAACTCCTGGATATCCAATAGTTAATTCTAACTGATATTTGCCAGAGCTTTTAACAAATACATCTATATAGTATTTAAGCTCAACTCTTTTTCCTCCATCAATATCTAGGAGGGGGGCAAGAGCCTTCGATTTTTCTTCTATAAAGCTCCTTGATTTTGGTGATTCTAGAAGAGATAGGAAAGCTTCAGTATTTGAGTCTAAATAGTATTCCATTATAAATGGATCTGTTAAGTTCACACCATTTATATTAAACACTACCCGGATGATTAGAGAAGCATTACCTATTCCCTCTATATATTTTGCTTTAAAGTAAATATATGGAATATTTAGAATAAGATAATATACTTCATCACCATCTTCAAATGCTCTAATTAAACCTTGTTCAGCGTCTTCAGGTATATCTATTTCAAAACTAAAAAACTTGCTATATATTTTAACATAATCTCCACTAAAGAATGGAACAGTATAATTTCCTGTCTCAGTACTTACAACACCTATAGGTGTAATATTCCTCACCGATTTATACCCTTGTTTTCCATGGATCTCAACTTCCGGATTCACCTCTATCTTATCCAACATACACATGTAAATATAGGTAACACTGCCCTGCTTAAGCATAGATATAGATCCATGATCACATAGGATATCTTCATTAATAATAGCTTGTCTGATTTTGGCAGTAGATATGATCAGCGTATCGGGATCTAACACGTTTCTATAAGGGCCTACAAGAACACGAAATAGCATCACAGAGTCTTCTCTATTTTCTAAACTAAGAAGTATGTTATAGTAAAATATTGTAAGAAGGGCGATTACAATTAAGACTATAATCATAAGAGGAGTTATTTGTTTATTAGATCGCCTCTTCATATTTCATCACTAATAATTATACCTATATATCCAATGAAGACTTCGGATTAAGTTTGAACAATGATATCTATATACAATAATATATTTGTATGATAATAAATTTATGTATGTATTTAATAGACTTCTAAATTAAATACTGAACTAAGGATAATATATTCAACTTTATATAATGAATACCTACAAAATCAATGTTGTAGAAAAGAAGTTATTACTGTATTAAAGGATCATGTAACGTACTTACCTTTGAATTCAATGGAGTGAACTATATATTCAAGGTAGTGGATAAGTATCGAAAATAATAAACTTACGCTGTTATTAATAGGTGTACAGCAGGTATAATGGCTAATTCAGAAGCATAGTCCTCTAATAATTCGGTATCTTTACTAATTAAGTTATTATTAAGGAGAATATTAAGTGGATCTATATATGTAAGGAAGAGCTTTCCTTCATCACTTATTATTCTCCAATACCTTCTCTTATCATTCTTTACCCTATTACATCGTTCTTCAATGATCTTCTTTACACAATAAGTATTACCAAATCTAAAACACTTTAATGCCTCAATATTTTCCATAACACATTTTTCATACATATCGAGTATTGTATAATCAGCTATCCTTAAATGGAGCTTCCAATCCTTTATATCTAGCGTCTTATTTGTGTAGACATGGTCTATCCCTATACTATGGATAATGTTATGAACTTTATTCCCAATGACTAGAAGTGGTGAAATATAAAGGGATGAGAATATGATTGATTCAACTAATTCATATGGTAAGATACCTTGAAATAGACTAATGATCTTGGATAGATTATGTATGGGATATACAAGTTCGCGAAATGGATTACCCTTAAGATAATCTTTTAGTCGATTTCCGAATTTATTAACAATACTTGGTGCAAGACCCAGATCTCTATACTTAAATCTTTGGATAAGCCATTTAATAATCTTCCATGAATAATCATTTAACTCCTCTATATAGACAATGCCACGTAAATTCTTAACTATTGCAGCATATCTGGCAAACAACTTACTACCCTAAATAATAAGCTATTAGTTTTAGGAGAAATATATTACGGGTGGGAATTAATAATCAATCTATAAATATATTATCTATATATATTGTTTTAATGAATGGTGCATATATATTGGCGAGAGAATTCAACTTAATAGTAACACATGAACCTGGGCCAGACAATTATAGATATGTACTTAGTATTCTTAGGGAGATTGTTCCGGAATTAGTTCTTGTTGATACAGGGCCTGCTGTATTATTGTTTAAATGTAGTGATCCATATGATGTTGTCGATAGACTTCGTGAATATATAAGTGAATTGAGAATGGTTTATCGTATAATACCTGTAGATACTGTTACAAATGCTTATGTAGAGGATGTTGCTGAGGAGGCTAGAATCCTAGCTGAAGAGAAAATCCCAAACAATAGGACTTTCCGTATTACTCTTCGTGGAAGACTATATTGGAAGGAAACTCGTGCCCCGGCTCATAGTCTTGATGCTATTAGGATTATTGCTGAGAAGATAGATAGGCAAGTAAGTCTAACTCATCCAGATTATCTAGTATATATACGTAGTCTAAGACTATATGGTAGAAGAAGAATAGCGGCAATAACCGTTACTACACCAGATAAAATATTATCACTAGCTTCAGGGAAACCTTAATCTTATTTACTAAATAGTTTTAAGAGCTCATTAATTATAATCTCTGCAACTACAACTGGTTTCTCAATACCTAGTTCAGCAAGTGTCTTAGGATGTATTTCGCCTGTAAATCCTATTTCTACATCGCCAACTATTATAGAAGCTGTTCTTTCTGGTAAAAGACCATGTATATTCTTTTCCTTAAACAACAATTTTAATCCAAGTGTTTCACTTAATGTACGTAATACGGCAAGAGAATCTGTAAGTGTAGCTTTTTCATGCGATATAGCATAGCCGAGTCTTCTCTCAATTCTAGTACCAGTCTCAATACCTGGATCATATATTGCTACATCACCTATTTCAAAGATATTAATCTCCTTAACCTTCTCCTGATTAGCCTTAACAAATTCTAGGAGTCCTGGTGTTAGCCATCTCCTTAAACAAGTATATTTTTCCATTTTAGGGTTAGATACTTTAATCAAGGGCTTATCGTCATTGAAAACTTTGTTTTGAATCCATGGATTGCTCATCATATAATTAGCTACTTCGACAAAGCCCATGCCTACCATAAGCAATCTTAGTCTACGGCTAAGAAATTCTATTGGATGCATTCTTCCTGTATGATATGATGGTGGAAGCACCGTACCTGCTTCCCCAATAACTTCATAGCCTATAGCCATAGCAATATCTTCAACAACATCGATCCATCCAAGAACATCGATCCTGTAAGGAGGCGTCTCTACAACCATGTATCTGTCTTTTCCTTCAATTAATCTATATCCCATTTTAGATAATGCTTTTATCAATAATTCAGTATCCATTCTCAAACCAATTATATTCCATACGTCATCTATGGAGAATTCATTTCTGCCTCCATGTATACGTGGAGCACGAATAATGTTTTTATCAGGCATAACTGTATCTACAAAGATTATTTTTCTAGAACTACTTCGTTCAGCAACGCTTGTAGCCATGATAGTAACCATATCAACTACTATTTTGGGGTCAAGTCCAGTAGAATCTATTAATACTCTCTTAGTATCTGAAGTAACCTTTGTATCTTCGCTATTGATTATTGGAGGCATACTAAGGATTATTCCATTGGGATCACGTATTACTGGGAGTTTTTCCCATCCTTCAAGTAAATGTCTATACTTAATGCCTTTCTCTGTAGACTCTAGGATCTCAAGTAAATTCATTTCTCTGCTTTCATCCAAAGGAGTAAATCTTGTAGTTCGTGGGTCAACTAATTCATAGTATACTGGAAGTCTAAATTTATCCAGATCATATAATCCGATACTGGCTTTTCTACGATCACGTGCATAGGTTATATGAAGTTTCTCTTGTAGATTCATGAGTTGAGCAATAGATTCATCATCGAGCTCTAGATCCTCGACAATAGCGAAAGCAATGTAGGGTCTTCTAGGAACACCCGTATTATATGCTTTTAATCCTCGATCCTCAAATACGAATTCATTACCACCAATACCGAGGAGAAGCCTAAGTGCTCTAGCTAATCCCTCAACACTAAATAAGTCGGGGCGATCGTGGGGAGCCTCGTAACTAATAGTATCGTCAATTATCTCTTCAACTTCGCACTTAACTCGAGGCATTAGATCCATTATTTCCTCCCGGCTAAGGCTACGTCCTATAAGTCGTTCAAGATCCCATTTGGCAATAGTAATAACTGGCATTAATACTCACCATGAACTACTATCTCTATTATGTGATTATTAAGAACTAATTAAAGGATTTCTATCATGAACTATTAATTATTATTTTTATGTAATAGTGGATTATTAAACACTGTTTATATAATTTGTTTAATCCTCAATATAGATTTAAAATTCACTTAACAAGATTTGAATCCCAATTAAATCCATAGACAAGGCGAAAACCTATTATCTATGCGCTACGTATTCATAATAGTATGATTATAGGGTAAACTTATGGGGTTCGTTATGGTTATTGTGAGCATTACTCCTGAAATAGCTCTTGATGAACTTTTTACTTATGCTGGCGGCTTAGGAGTTCTTGAAGCCGATAAGCTATATGGTGCTTCTAGAATAGGACTTGACTATATTGTTTTATCGATTTTCTATAGAAGAGGATATGTTGACTATAGGTTTGATGGTGAAACACCAATACCTTTACCTCAAAGACAGCCGAAAGAAGCTTGGAGAATAGTAGAGCCTGAAGAAGAATTTGCAATTAGTCTACGTGGTGAAGAAGTAATTGTTCGTCCATGGGTATACGAACGTGGTTCAGCTAAAGCAGTACTTTTTGAAGCATTATGTCCTCGCTGGGCACGTGTATTAACTGACCAAGTATATGTTGAAAATAGTATTGAAGAACAATTTTTAAGATACGCGTTTCTCGCAAAATCAAGTGCATACTATCTCAGGGAAGTCATTGGATTGGAGAATATCAGTGTTATAGATTTACAAGAAGCCCATACATCACTACTCCTATTAGCATTGCCATTGGAAAATCGTTATCGCTTTATAATACATACGCCGGGTCCATGGGGGCATCCCGGGTTTCCAGGTGATTTTATTGCCAGAGAATTCGGTAGTTTTCTCGGAGACTATGTTGTTTTAACTGATATGGCTCTTGAGAGAGTTGGTAAGGCATTTGTTGTATCTCAAAAACATCGTGATATTATGGCTAAGGTATTTCCTAGGTACAGTAATAAGATTACTGCAATAACTAATGGTGTTGATATATACAGATGGATGCATCCAAGGCTTTTGAAAGCATATTTAGAAGATAATCTGTCAAAGGACATATTGAAAAATGTTAAAGAAGAAGCTCGTAGAGAACTCGTGGCATTGCTTAAGAAGTATAAGGAGAAAATAGATCTTAGTGATAAACTGGTTATTGTATGGACTAGAAGACTTGCAAGATATAAAAGACCCGACTTTATAGCTCGTTTTATAGAAGATCACCATGATGTTAATGCTTTCTTCGTTCTAGGAGGTAAGCCTCATCCAAGAGATAGTGATGGCCTAGGATATGCAAGAAGGTTCCGTAGACTCCATCTAAGATTTAGCAATGTAGTATATATTTATGACTACAACGTTGTGATTGCTAAGAAAATATTTCATGCAATGAATCTTTTACTATTTACTCCATTTAGTGGATGGGAGGCATGTGGTACAAGCTATATGAAAGCAGGGATCAATGGTGCACCTATACTATCTAGTAGAGATGGAGGGGCACTAGAGTTTATAGTTGATGGTGAAAATGGTTGGTTCTTTGGAGAGGATATCCGTGATTTCATAGATATATATAATGATCCAAGGGCTAAGGAGATTAATGAGAAAGAATATAGGGAATTTGAGCAGAAGCTACTTTCAATAATTGATTTATACAATAATGATCGTGAGAGATTCTATGAAATAGCATTTAATACGGTAAAGACATTCGCACCAAGAGTCGATATAGTAAACGTATTACGTAAATACTATGTGAAGGAGTAAATGAGAGAATTTTTATTCCATAAAGTCTATGTAAAATAATTCTATGTGAATATATAGTTGGATGTGATAAAACTTGAAGCCTCCGACACTTAACTATAATACTGTCATAGAGGAAATGCTTGGCGAGAAAGCATTTGCCTTTATCGCTAAAGGACGTGAATTAGCTCGAAAAGGATACAAAGTATATAGCTTAGGCATAGGACAGCCTGATCTACCAACACCTGATCACATTATAGAAGCTGGTATAAAGGCCTTAAAGGAAAAGTTTACAAGATATACTGAAACGCCAGGTATTCCTGAGTTAAGAGAAGCCATAGCAGAGTATCTTAATACAAGGTATGGAAGTGATGTAAAGCCTTCAGAAGTAATAGTGACACCAGGTACTAAAGGAGCAATATTCTTGGCATTGCTTTCCTATCTAAGGCCCGGTGATGAAATAATTATTCCAGAACCGAGTTATCCAGCATATTCAGAGATCTCTAAGATAATTGGTGTACGTCGTAAGTTTATACCATTAAAATGGCTTGGTCCAGATAAAGGATTTGCATTACCAATTGAGGAGATTCGTGAGGCAATTACTTCTAAGACAAAGATTATAGCTGTAAATAATCCTCATAATCCCACGGGAGGATTATTTAGTCCAAAGCAACTTGATGAAATCATGGAGATTGCCAGAGAACATAATATCATGGTACTCGTAGACGAGATCTATGATAACTTCGTATACGACAATGCCGAGTTTAAATCCATGATAAGTTATGAGGATTGGAGGGATCATATACTTTATACTAATGGCTTTTCAAAAACATTCTCTATGACTGGCTGGAGACTCGGGTATTTAGTTGTTAGAGAAGAAGTAGCTAGACATTTACCAAAACTGGCAGTAAACATATGGGGTTGCCCAGTAAGCTTCGGCCAAAAAGCTGCTATAGAAGCTATACGTGGAGACTGGACTCCTATTAGAGAAATGATAAAACTATTTCAGAAACGCAGGGATCTCTTAGTTAACAAACTACGTGAAGTACCTGGATTTGAAGTATGGAGAAGCCAGGGAGCGTTTTACGTATTTCCAAGAATTAAAAAATTACTAGATGAAATTAGTATGGATGTTGATACTCTTGTAAACTATATCATAGATAAATACCATGTCATATTATTACCAGGAACAGCATTCCCCGATAAAGCTGGTAAGGACTATATAAGACTTAGTTTCTGTACAAACTTTGAGACTATTGAAAAAGGTGTTGAAAGGATTAAGGAGGCTGTTAAATCTTTAATTAAATAATTAATTGAAATAAACATAACTTGCTTTTATTATTTTATAATTTCTTAATGAAAATTTAAAGTATAATATGGAAAACTAGATTTATATTCTGGTTCCATATAATATTTTATGGAGAATCTATTATGTCATTATCTAAATTTATTCATTATTTAGTGGAGTATGGTCGGACACTTATATTGCTAGTTGATCTCATAATCGTTGCTGTTATGACGATATTAATAGTATTCACTTCAATAATTATTGTAAGAGATTTATCAAGTATATGGAGTATTGAACAAGCTACTGCTGCTGAGCTACAGATTACTATAAACGATGTATTCCTCCTCATAGTATTCGCTGAGATCATTAGAAGCGTGATAGTTGGTAGGAGGAAGCCAGAAATGTATCTTGTAGGTATAGCAGAAGTAGGCTTTGTGATAGCTATTCGTGAAGTCATAGCAGCTGTTGTTCTTGGAACAAAAACTGATCTTTTGCTTGCCGCTGTAGCTTCATTGATCCTAGCTATTGTTTTGCTAATAATATACAGATATATTTTGCCCCATAGAACTCCGGTTGTTCGTGGGAAGTAGAATAAAGTTTATTTTATTCATCTCATAAATGGTTATGAATGGTGATTAGTTATTGCCGAGTTTTACCAAACGAGACAAGCGTATTTGGGAGCATCCAATTCTTACTTTTAAACGTGGCAGAAAAATCAAGTTCTACTTTAATGATATGGAAGTAGAAGCTTATGAAGGAGAGAGTATCGCGGCAGCTCTATATGCTATTGGAATAAATGTCTTTACAAGAAGCATTAAACTCAATAGGCCACGTGGAGCTTTTTGTATGATTGGTAAGTGCAGTAGTTGTTTCATGAAGATAGATGGTATACCTAATTCGAGGACATGCATTGAACCAGTTAGAGAAGGTATTAAAGTTGAAGTACAGGAGGGATTAGCAGATATTCCTCTACAAAGTCCTCAGTTTGAGGCTGAAGATGAAGAGGTATTGGAAGACGTTGATGTTCTTGTTATAGGCGGTGGACCAGCAGGTTTAGCAGCAACTCTGGCTATGGCCAAATATGGATTAAACATTGTCTTAGTTAATGAACACTTTAAGCTTGGTGGACAACTTGTTAAGCAAACTCATAAGTTCTTCGGGTCAAAAGAGCTTTTCGGTGGACTGAGAGGTTTCCAGATCGGTGAGCACTTTGCTAAGAAGGTAAGGGAATATAGTAATGTAAGGATTTTACTACAGACAACGGCTTATGGCATCTTTCGTGGGGGATGGGTAGGATTAATGAGTAAGAGAAGGCTTTACCGTGTTAAACCAAAGTATATTATTGCAGCTACTGGTGCGAGTGAGAGATATCTAACGTTCCCTGGTAATGATCTTCCTGGGGTTATGGGTGCAGGTGGTGCGCAAACACTAATGAATGAATATGGTATATTACCAGGTGATGAAATCCTCGTAGTTGGTTCAGGTAATGTTGGAGTAATAGTGTCATATCAATTATTACAAGCTGGTGCCAAGGTTAAGGCAATAGTTGAGATCATGCCTTACTATGGTGCATGGTTTGTACATGCTGCTAAGATCAGGAGATATGGTGTTCCAATATTGACGAGACATACAATTAAAGCTGCATGGGGTAATGAGAAGGTTGAAGGAGCTACTATTGTAGAAGTAGATGAGAAGTTCCAGCCTATACCAGGCAGTGAAAAGGATGTATCTTGTGATCTAGTCCTACTAGCCATAGGCCTAGAACCTGATACTAGGCTCTTTGCACAGGCAGGAGCTATTATGAAGTGGATCCCGGAGCTAGGAGGCCTAGTTCCTCTTAGAACACCGTATCTCGAAACAAGTGTTCCAGGCATGTATATAGCAGGTGATGCATCAGGTATAGAAGAAGCTACAACAGCTATGATCGAGGGTGAGATAGCTGGCCTAGATATAGTTGTTCGTGAAAAGAATATTGGAGAAGCTCTTGAGAGAAGGAATAAGCTATATGAATTCCTATGGAACGAGTATCGTACAGCTCCTGTTGTTGCAAGGGCTAGAGAGGGTAAGTTAAAGGCTACAGTTAGTGAAGAGGAGATGGAGCAACTTAGGAAGAAGCATCCATCACCTGTTTTTAATCCACGTGTTTCCCCTGAACAATTGATTTGAGGTGTCCATGTCTCATGGCTAGCCAAGTCCCTGAGTTTAAAAAGACTGGTGTAATAGGGGTAGATGAGTTAAATAGTATGGGGCTAATACCTCCTAGTGATCGATTGAAGAGAGGACCCGTTGTTATAGTTGAGTGTCCCGAGGAAATACCTTGTAATATATGTGTTGATGCATGTCCCTTTGGAGCAATAACCATGGAGAACATAAATGCTATTCCTAAGATAGACTGGGATAAATGCATTGGATGTGGAGTATGTGTTCCTAAGTGTCCCGGACTAGCACTATTTGTCGTCGACTTGTCTAAGCCTGATAAAGCCTATGTAACTGTCCCACATGAATTTATACCGGTGCCTAAGAAAGGTGATGAAGTTATACTACTTAATCGTGTCGGTGAGAGAGTCGGGAAAGGTAGAGTTGTTAAGGCTTGGGAATTCAATAAGACATGGTCTATAACAGTAGAGGTTCCAAAGGAATTAGCTATGGAGGTGAGAGCTATATGGGTGGAGAAGTAAAGAAGAATGAAAATACAATTATTGTTTGTAGATGCAGAGACGTTACATTAGATGATGTTATCCGGGCTATAGAGGAATACAATATAACTGATCTAGAAACTCTTAAGAGAAAACTAGGGCTAGGCATGGGGCCTTGTCAGGGAAGAACATGTATACCATTAGTAATAAGGATCTTGGCTAGAAAGGTTAAGAAGAGTCCTGATGAACTCATGATACCTCGTATAAGAGCACCTATTATACCTGTTCAAATCAACCTATTGCTTAAATCGGTTGATCTAAAAAAGCAGGAAAGAGGTTGAGATCGTGATCAAGACTCATATACTCATAATTGGTGGGGGCATATCTGGATTAGCTATAGCTTATAATCTTGTTGAGAGGGGAGTCAAGGATCTCGTTGTAATAGAGAAAAGCTATATAGGATCAGGATCTACGGGTAGGTGTGCAACAGGAATTAGAGCCTCATTTACATCAGAGGAACACGTTGTCTTAATGAAACATAGTATAGAGCTATGGAAGGAGTATGTAAAGGGTGAATTAGGTAAAAACGGCTTATACTATGATCAATCGGGATATATATGGATTGCAAGTAAGGAAGAAACAGTTGAGACGTTTAAAAAAATGGTTAAATTACATAATTCTTTAGGAGTTCCTACTAAAATGATAGATTTAGATGAGTTAAAAGAGAAAGTTCCTCCAATAAATACAAATGGAATACTGGCGGCAATGTATGATCCAACAGCTGGTAAATCATACCCGTTTGATACTCTATTTGCATTCTATAAATCATTAAAGTCAAGGGGAGTTAGAATAGAAACTCATACAATGGCTAAAAAACTACTTGTTAGCAATAGTAAAGTCTTAGGAGCTGAAACCAATAGGGGAATTATTGAATCCGATATTGTGGTAATTGCGGCTGGAAGTATGTCAAGAGACTTACTTAAGCCTCTTGGTATAAACATGCCCATCGAGAATATTCCTAGACATGTCATGATTACAGAGGCCTATAAGCCTGCGTTTGGGCCATTAGTTGTTGACTGGGATACACCGGGTGCACCATACATCATTCAGACAAAGGAAGGAAACTTCTATATAGGACGTGATATCGAAGAAGAGCCTGAGCTATCATTGTATTCGCAAAGAATAGATTACATGCCCTTAGCTTTAAAGCCTCTAATAAGGTTCTTTCCATGGCTTAAAAACACTAGAGTACTTAGATACTGGATCGGCTACTACGTAACAACGCCTGATCATCATCCAATATATGGTCCTATAGAAGAATATGACAATCTCTACGTTGCAACGGGATATAGTGGACATGGCTACATGATGGGGCCGATAACAGGGAAAGTAATAACTGAATGGATATTAGACGGTAAACCATCAATACCTCAAGCTGAAAGACTAACACTTGAAAGATTCAAGAAAGGTAAATTAATAAAGGAATTAGCAGTAATAGGCTGATTAAAACACAATTATTTCTTATTCTATTCACTAACTATCCTTGTCATTGATCCTAATAGCAATCTATATACATAGATCTAGGAGAAAAATGATTTAATCCCTATATTGAATCATATTTAAAATGAGAATTTTATAATTAAACGTATGGTGTATCCTATGACTATTAATTTAACTCGAATTACCTACATTATTGATACTCTTGTAAAAATACCAAGTTATGCAATACTGGGAGAGACTCATGAAAGAATAGTGTTTCTTAGTACAAGGGAAGGAGTTCTTAGTTTATGGTCAATAGATCTTGAAGGTAAAGATCTTAAAAGACTTACTGTAGAGCCGATAACAGATGCATTAATTGCCAGGCCGGAATCTCCATATATTATATTTCTAAGGGACATCACTAAGGGTAAGGAATTGCATCGTTTATTTATGGTTGATGTACGTGGCGGCGAAGAGAGACTTCTTGCTGAAACTCCACCCATGAGGATCTTTAGTGCTTCATACAACGGCTCCAAGATCGCATTTACTGGCGCTACATCAGAAGGAATAGGTCTATACATATCTGATCTCAAGGGTAATTGGGAAAAACTTACAAATTTAGATGTTATTGCTTTTACAACTGATCTCAATGATAAGTATGTTGTTGGATTCGGTAATTTAAGGAAAGATCCTAGGACTTTTGAATTATTTATATATAATATGGATACTAGTGAGCTTAAGGTATATACGCCTAAAGAAGGCTCAAATAATAAGGTTCCACTATTATATGATGAGAGGCTTTTATTTGAGAGTAATTTTAATGGCAAGAATAAACTGTATCTATACGATCCAGAAACTAATGAAATAAGTGAAGTAAAGTTTACTCATAATGATTACTATGATTATGATCCTGTTGAACATGATTACTATGGATGGACTAATGAAAAGATTCTATGGGCTATTGGTAAGAAAAATGGTAGGTCAAAGCTCTTTTTAGATGGTAAAGAAATACCAACGCCTACTGGCACGATTCATGGAATACCAGCTTTCCATGGTAAACATGTCTTCCTGGCAGTATCCAATATAGTTACGCCTACAAAAATATATAAGATCAATATTTCTGATGGGACTGCTAATATACTCATAGATAATAGGCTTCCAGAGGATATAGCTAAATCATTAGGTAAAGTAGAATTCGTAAAATATAGATCATTTGATGATCTAGATATTCCTATGTATATAGTATACTCAAATATATCGAGTAAGCCGGGTCCCGGAGTAGTATATGTTCATGGGGGCCCATGGAGTGAAGTGAGAGATGTATGGAGTATTATGATTGCATCACTTGTTGCAAACGGATACCATGTATTAGCACCTAATTTCCGTGGATCAACGGGTTATGGAGATGAATTCCGTACACTAGATATAGGTGATCCCGGAGGAGGCGATCTAATGGATATAGTCTATGCTAGAAAATGGGGTGTTGATAACAAGGTTTTCAAGGAAGATCAAGTAGCTATTATGGGATATAGTTATGGAGGTTACATGACTTATCTAGCTATAGGTAGATATCCTGATCTATGGAAATGCGGTGTTGCAGGTGCTGGTATTATTGACTGGGAGGAAATGTATGGCCTTAGTGATGCCATATTTAAGAAGTTTATAGAAGTATTATTTGCTGGTAAACATGAATTATGGAAAGAGAGATCACCTATAACGTATGTAGAGAATATAAAGAGTCCTCTATGTATTATTCATCCACAAAATGATACTCGAACTCCATTAAAACCAGTATTGAAGTATATGAATAGACTATTAGAGCTTGGAAAGACGTTTGAAGCCCATATAGCACCTGATATGGGTCATAGGATAGTGAAAATGGATGATGCAGTAAAGATTTTGTTGCCGGCTTTAATATTCTTAGAAAGATATCTTAAAATGTAAAATGATTTTTTAGTCTCATTTTAATAAAATCTATGCCTAATTATTAACTAGGTGTATACGTTGAGCATGCTATATACTGAATCATGGACTAATGATCAAAAGATTATTGAAATCGGAGGAGTTAAAATAGGTGGTTATCCAGGGGTAAATCCTGCACTACTTGTAGCTAGTCTATTCTATCAAGGAGATAAGTATTTGCTCGGCGAGGACGGTATTATTGATAAAAATGGTGTTTCAAAGGCTATAGAGTATGCACAGGAAGTAGCATTAAAATATAGCCTATACCTTGGTCTTGATGTAATATTTCCCACGGAAAGATCTGTTGAAAATATACTGCCATTTATATCCGAGTATGAATTACCATTATTTCTTGATTCACCCGATCCTATGGCTAGAGTTAAGGCATATAAAATGGCTAATGAACTAGGTATTACAAGTAAATGCATAGCTAATGGATTATACATTAATAGCTCTATTGAAGAGATTAAGGAGATTAGGAACTCGCGTATTGAAAACGTCTTATTACTGGTCTTTGATCCCATGAATCCATCTAAATCTATGATGCCCTTAGATCGATATAACTTATTAGTTAACAAGCTCCTACCAATGGCCAGAAAAACTTCAGCTAAAAATATCCTTATAGATGCTATAGTCCTTGATCCAGCAAGCATAGTCTTTAGTGCAGAAACCATATATCTGGTTAAGAAGAACCTTGGATATCCAGCTGGATGTGCGCCAGCCAATGCATTAGGGCCAGTATCTAAAAAGAATGTCGAATTGGAGGAAATGTTTGGTGTTCATGGAGGCTTAGCCGTGTTCTTAAGAATTTATGGTGCAGACTTTATAATGTATGGGCCTATAAAGAGGATAAAATACATAGCCCCAGCAGTTGCAATAGTTGATTCACTACTAGGCTATAGTGCAAGATATAATGGATATAGAATAGATAGAAAGCATCCATTGAAGAAACTACTTAAAAAACTACAAAAACTGTTTATTTCATCGTAAACACAGGCTATTTTAAATATTCATAGAATCATTAGCATTAAAAGACACTAGTCAACTTATTGTTACACGTACCTTAATTAACTATGGAGATATAATAAACAATATAATACCTATGTTAGTACTCTAAATATGGTGCCGATATATGGTCTTCCATGGAGTCCCTATTATCGAGACATCTAGAAAAAGAGCAAAAGAAGGCCTAAGCCTAATTAGAGATGCAGCCCTCTATATGATAATAGGATCATTATTAATGGGTACAGCAGTTATCAGTTTATTACCAGCAGCTATATCATCTAGTCCATTAAAAACTCCAGCGATACTATTTTCATCAATCATCGCTATTGTAACAGTATTTATTGGTGCAATAATAGCGTTACTTGGAGTTTATATCAAGCTTTTACCAGGAGCATCATCTCTCGCTGATTATAGCGAGAGATATTCAACTGCAGCATCACTTATAAAGATTGGTTATTTATGGGGATTAATATTAATAATAATAGGGATCATTACACTAGCTGTAGTCATAGGCGCATTCTTTATAATTATAGGATACATACTATTGTTTATTGGTAAAATAGGCTTAATAATACTAGTATTTAAATTAAATGATGAATTCAGCGATTCCAAATTTTTAATAGCAGGTATTTTATTTATACTAGGTATTTTCGTATCGCTACTAGATCTTATAGGATGGATATTAGTCTATATAGGAGCCGGCGAAGCCATTAAGAGACTTGAAGCAACAGTTGAAATACCGCCTCCGCCAGCTTTATAGGGATAAAGTCATTATATATGCTTTATTTTGATAGTATTATATCAACTCATTCCAATAGAACTACTCTATATAAAATCCTTACTTATCTAAATCTATTACTTGGCTGGCAGGTTATTAATTAACTTAATTGTCTCTATAGCATCTTTACCATATCCATCTGCACCTATCTTTTTAGCATATTCTGGAGTAACAGCTGCTCCACCAACTAGTACATAGACTTTATTCCTTAGACCCCGTCTTTCAAGTTCTTTAATTACTGTTTCCATATACCTAGCAGTAGATGTAAGTAACGCACTCATACATAGTATGTCTGCATCATATTCTATAATAGCTTTAACGAATTTTTCAACATCTACATCAACACCAAGATCATGTACTTCATGGCCAGCAGCTTGTAGCATAATACCAATAATGGTCTTACCAATATCATGTATATCTCCTTTAACAGTTCCAATAACAATTCTGTGTCTATTCTTAACTCTGTAGCCACTAACTTCTTTTTCAAGAAATGAATTAAGTTTTCTCATAGCTTCTTTAAAGATCTCTGCTGCCTCGATCAATTCAGCAATAAAGTATTCACCCTCCTCATACAAATGGCCGACCTCCATCATACCAGCACTTAGTGGTACAAGAACTATATCAATAGCCTTCGAGCCATTCTTTAAAGCATTATCTATTTCCTCCAATACACAGTCTCCATCAAGATCTACAAGGCACTTACGTATCTTATCATAGATTTTATCTAGACCACTCAATTATGTGCACCAGTATATAGACTCATTTTAACATAAATAGATTGTTTAGAGATAAAATAGATATCTGTCTATAAACAATAATATGCTAGCATAAGGATACCATAATAGCATAGTCGATTCATGGTGATGCTGTTGCCCATAAGAACTAGCCATGTAGGTAGCTTCCCACTAGATTATAGTCGCGAAAACGTATATATGATCATGAGGGATCTCCGGAGCATAGGCATTGATGCACCACCTTATCCACAGTTGAGGAGCTTTATAGACATATATCTACAGTCATTGGTTGATGAAGGTGTTGCATGGACTAGAGATGGTTTCTACTTTATAAATATAGATCGAGTAGATGATATTCGTAAGATCAAGCCTAAGGTACTTGAGGCCGAAGATGCCGTAGAAGCATTGGGGAAATATGACTTAGGGTTTAAATGGCTTCGTGCACCAGTTACAGGAGTATTTACACTAGCTTCAAGGCTATATATTGAAGAAGATATTGGAAAAGGATTATACGCTACACTAATTAGCAGGAAAGATCTTGTGAGAGACGTACTGACTCCCTATATAAGGTCCTTTATTGAGTATTTACTAGGTCTTGGATACAATATAGTATTCCTAGATGAACCAATTCTAGGGGTTATTGTTGGCAAAAGGAGAATTATTCTCGGATATACAGAGGATTTCATTGCTGATACCATAAACTATCTACTTAGGAATATTAACGCTGAAAGAGGTATCCATGTATGCGGACGTATATCGGGGAAACTCTTTGAATTACTTGCATCAATTGAATCTCTAGACATACTGAACTTTGAATTCTATGATACAAGAGAGAATCTGGACATAATAAATCATGAGACTCTAGAGAAATATGATAAACTACTCGCACCAGGGATTGTTAGTGCTAAGAAACCATTTGTTGAAGAACCAGATAAGATTAGAAAATTATTTAATGAAATAATTAGATTAGCTAGTGGTAGAATAGATCTTGTATCTGGAGACTGTGGTTTTGCAGGATTAAAGGATACATTAGATGATCCATTAGAGACTTATAGAATTAGTATTGAGAAATTGAAGAGAATAGTATCTATTGTGAGAGAGCTTTCTTAGCAATCTTTAGTATCTCTCTTAGTCTCTCCTTTTCTCTTGGAACAGACAGTATCACTCCATCAACATAGTTCTTTATCTCACTAATGAAGTCCCTGATCTCATTTACCTCAACACATGGCTGATCAATCCTTGCTAATAATTTACGATTAGAATCAGTAGCGACTATGATGTACGGATAAAGCCCCTTACCAAGATCTCTGGCATGTCGGTAGATCTTTCTATATTTATCAAGGGTCTCCAAGCCCAGCCTTAGTACAAGGAAGAAGTCAGCGCCAATCCTAAGCCTATTAATAATATCTTCTAAGCCGTAACGGAGACTAAGTATAGCGCCAATCCTAATACAATAACCACTTTTCTTCAAGGAATCAATAGCTGAAACTGTATGAAGTTCATCTACACTAGAACCTATCTTAGGCCTATCTCCCATGGTTAATACAAGACCATCTATACCGAAAGTTTCAACAGCCTTAGCCAATGAATGTAGAGCAACACTATTAACATCATAGAGACGTACATGAGCAATACAGCAAACACCATAACGAGTCTTCAAATAAACACAAGAAGCAACACTATTAACACCTGGATAACCAAGAGGAGACTCAGGAACATCAAAGCAATCAACAAGTCCCCTACTAATCCCATAGTAATAGTCAAGATCACCACTAACCTCAAGCACTAGCCTAGCCAAGACCTCCTCACCCACTTCTCCTACAACAATAAACTCTTTGCTTAGCTGTATTTTTGAAATAAACAAGTTTATTAACTTAATCGATAAAGACTACAATTATCAAGTCTTTAACCATAATACATTATCTAGATTCTTAAAATGCTCATCACCAGAA
>Ga0190311_1000084_pt1 | contig 33087 bp, 42 predicted proteins | sample 48700789_MG_FD_165037 | JGI IMG/M metagenome (GOLD analysis project Ga0190311, IMG submission 165037) | Hydrothermal vent sediment bacterial communities from Southern Trench, Guaymas Basin, Mexico - 4870-07-8-9_MG | ecosystem: Environmental > Aquatic > Marine > Hydrothermal vents > Sediment ...
AACCATTTATATTTACCAAGTATGCTTGTCCATGTTGCAGCAGCTGTAGCTGGATCGGCTAGTGCATATACTTGGCTACTTTCAACACCAGCATGCAATAATGCTTCAAAGCCGAAAGAAGCTAGTAGGGCTATTACCATAGTGGATAAGAAGCCCTCTGTTAACATGCCACCGTAACCTACTAATAGACCATGGGTCTCATTAGCTAATTGTTTTGATGAAGTTCCAGAGCCTACCAGGCTATGGAATCCTGATAATGCGCCACAAGCAATTATTAGGGGTACTGTTGGCCAGAATGGTGATGGTTGTCCGCCTACAACCTTTGCCGCCATAAGATCCGTTACAGCGGGTAACTCCATGGATCTAAAGGCAATTATAGCTGCTGCACCACCTATAGCGAGGCTAGCCCATAGTATGTATGCGTTTAGGTAATCACGTGGTTGTAGGAGAATCCAGACAGGTATTGATGCAGCTATTATACAATATATTGCTAGGACAATTACCCAGAAGTGATAAGGATCATAGAAGGTTATGTTTAATGGCACATTCATGCCGGTTAGAATTGCTATGACTATTAGAATAACACCTACTACAGAGCCTCCTTTAAAGCCAAGGCCTGTTTTATACATAAGCATCCCAGTAATTACGGCAAAGATCATTAGTAGAACTGCAGCAGTAGCACTTCCAGGTATTGCTGAGAATAACACAGATACAACAACTATGAATACTGCTACAACAAGTAGTAATGCAAACCATATATAGGAGTTAAAGGCAAAGAACGCTCTTTTACTCATTAATCTACCAGAGATCCATCCAATAGTCCTGCCATCATATCTTACAGAAGACATAAGTGATAGATAGTCATGGACTACGCCAATAAAAACATTGCCGAACCATACCCATAGTAGTGCTGGAAGCCAGCCCCATGCAAGCGCTAGTGCCGGACCAAGGATCGGCCCAGCTCCGGCTATACTAGCAAAATGATGGCCGTATAGAACATACTTATTTGCAGGTACATAGTCTACTCCATCATATAATTTCTTAGCCGGTGTCTCTCTTGTAGGGTCTACCTTAGCCACTTGTTTCTCAAGATATTTACCATGTGTATAGTAGAATAGCAAGTATATTGCTAGACCAATTATAATTATTAAGGCCGTGGTACCCAATATTCCCACCTAAAAAACTTTTAACAACATTGTGTATCTTATAGAGTGATCCTATAAATATTTATACGGTGGAAATACAATGGGCTAGATATGATCACTTTATATATTAAGTTTTAAACTTCTCTGCACACATAAAGATAATAGGAAAAAATAAAGGGTAGTAGTTGATGATAAAAAATAATTATAAGAAAATAATGCAGAAAGCGTGGAATATAATTATTGGCGTATTTAAGGCAAAATCTAGTGAATATATAGAGGTTGAATTGAGAGAATTAGAAAATGTATTTGCACTTGTTATACTAGGTTCATTCATAGGTTTACCAAGTCCTCCAACGGTAATATCTTTAAAATTGTTGCCACACATAGCTAAGGAATTATTAACTATGTCAAGAATAAGTGAACGTCTCGATGATATGTTAGGCGAAATGGCAGGAATATTCGAAATCACTTAAATCAGGTGTTTACAATGAGCAATGAATTTAAAGTATATTTCTTCATAGGAAAAGGAGGTGTAGGTAAGACTACTTGTGCAGCAGCGTACTCGCTAATATTGGCTAGACAAGGCCTAAAAACACTAATTGTATCACTAGATCCTGCCCATAATCTAGGAGACGTGTTTGGCCTTGAATTAAGTGAAAAGCCCAAAGAGATACTGGACAACTTATACGGCATTGAAGTAGACTTTAATAAAATGGTTCAAGAACATTTAAAAGATCTAACAGATAGGATCAAGGATATTTATAAATATTTAAAAGTGCTTAATTTAGATAAGTATATTGACGTTTTAAGACATTCACCAGGTATAGAAGAATATGCTACATTAGAAAAGATTTCTGAAATAATAGAATTCAATTTCAAGGAAAGAAGGTATGACACTATTATATTTGATACACCTCCAACAGGGCTTACTATTAGGATTATGGCACTTCCATCTATATCGCTGATTTGGATACGTAAATTGATGGAATTAAGAATGGCCATTTTAGATAGACGTAGATTTTTGGAAGAAATATATGGTGAGAAATTAAAAGCTAAAATTGGCAACAAGGAGTTAGTTATGGCCTCTACTATAGAGGAAGATCCGGTTTATAAAGAACTCAGAAACCTTTATAAAAGAGTCAAATTCGTGAATGAAATATTTACAAATCCTAAGATAACTACTACAGTAATGGTTGTTAATCCAGAACTACTACCTGTACTTGAAGCCCGTAGAGCATATGATTTCCTTAAAAAGATCGATATACATGTTAAGGCTATAATAATTAATAAGGTTTTGGAACTAGAAGTAATACCTAAGGAACTTAATGTAAAGTTTGCTGAGCAGACAAAAGCCATTCAACTAATAAATAATGAGTTCAGAGACATAAGAATACTAAAAGTTCCCATATTACCCGAAGAACCGACTGGAATTAATAATTTGCTCAAAATAACTAAATACCTATCTCAATTAATTATGGAGGATTAATACAAAGTGTTTACCAATGAAACAACATCAACAATATTCGTAATACTAGTGTTGTTAGCCTTTATAGCAATTGCACAATTTATTCGAGGTAGAAAAATTAATCTATTACTTATATCATTTACTGCTGACAAAATGGAGGAAATTATGAAGCCAAGGGACAAAATCTATCAATGGATAGGATTATATGTTGGTTACCGTGCAGTATATAAGCTTTTGAAGAATTACCTAGATAGAGTTGAAATAACTGTAACACTTATACCTAGACAAAGCTTATTGTATTTCCCAATAGCTCTTTTAACATCAAGGTATGATCGAATTTTCCTTGTATTCTGTTATAAAAGAAGCTTTCCGAGAGAGGCACATGTTGTTAGGAAAGGATATTATAGGACTGGAATTAAACGGGCAATAAAGAATATAGAAAGGATGAGAATAGATACTGTATTCATTAAAGGAACTAGATTCTACCTAGTTTATGAAGATGCTAATTACTTGAATAAGCTCATGAAGTTTGTCAAAGAACTTAACAATCCTTCAATAATAAACCATATTGCATTAGTGCCTAGAAACAATACCCTATACATTGCAGCTAGAATAAAACCTAAGAACTTTATAGAGTTTATAGATAAAGTGTATAGACTTGCCTTGTCCTTTAGTTAACAACATAGTGCATTTATTAATCATTTATAAGCCACTATTATTAAATATCCCTTCTTACTTTTCTTTTCTATACTAGCATAGTTCTTCTCTATCAAGTCTAAATAATATTCATGACCCTTAGCTAATACTATTTGAAGAAAACCATCATTAGCTAGGTACTTCTTTGCATTAGTAATTAATTGATTAACAACGCTCTTACCTGCAGACAATGGAGGATTAGAATATATTGCCTTGAATACTATATTTTTCACAGGATCATATAGATTCCCTTTAAGGACAATTACACGATCAGCTACATTATTTAGTTGTGCATTATATTTAGCAGTCTTTATAGCGAGATCATTTATGTCAACCAAATATACTTTAAGCATAGGATTAAGCTTTGCTAATACGATACCTATAACTCCATAACCGCATCCTATATCTAATACGTTACCTTTATCAGGTATCTTTATATTTTCTAATAATAATCGAGTACCCATATCCACTTCTTTTCCCGAAAATAAACTGGAATATGTTAAAAATTCAAAGGTATATCCATGGATAAATAATGATATATACTGTTTTTTCCCTTTCCTCAAAGGCTTTTTTGAGAAATAGTGTTGGCTAACCACCTTTTCAAGCCCCACGTTTTTTCCAGACAGAAGGATATACACCAGGTTTCATGTAAACACGCGTTATTTTAACAACTATTCCACGATTCATCCCAGCTATCTCCTTAACACTATATTGAGCCTGTCCTAGAGCCACTAATTCACCTTTTAAAGTATAGATTGCAACCTTTGATCCTTTGACTATGTCGTTTGTAAGTCTAATAATACCTGGTACAGCTAAGTGTGCCCCATGAGCTAGGGCATCTACTGCTGTATCTCTAATGACAACTTTCGGCAGATGACACGTAGCTACTTCAACAGGTAATATTATCCTTCTAAGAAGTTTCTCATTACCTTCTTCTTTCCATAAATAAATAGCTTCAGACAATTCCTGCATCCTAACAAGAGTGCTATCTTCTTTAAATGGTCCCGTCCTAGTTCTACGAAGCTCTCTCATATGGGCCCCAATACCTAAAACTAATCCCACATCATGAGCTAATTTTCTCATATATGTGCCTGCTTCACAACATACCTTAACTAATGCGTATCTACCATTATATTCAAGTAGTTCTATATAATGTATTGTCCTAATACGTATGGTTCTTTTAACACTAGATCTTAATGGTGGCTTCTGATAAATTTTTCCAGTAAATTCCTCGAGGACTTTTTCGAGCCGTTCTTTTGGCACTGGTTCATGAAATTGAATAACCATCACATACTCCTTACTAGTATGAACAACATTACCTATAACTTTAGTAGCATTCTCAAGAGCAACTGGTAGAACACCAGTTACTTTAGGATCAAGGGTACCTCCGTGTCCAGCCTTACTTAATCCTAGCATACGTTTAATCCATGCAACAACTTCATGGCTTGTAGGACCGGGCGGCTTATCAATATTTATAACACCATTCCTTATGTGCTCATTAATTTCCCTCTTATAGGGTAAGATGCCATAATTTGGATCTGTTTCTTCATCACGTAATATAATCCATTCCTGTTCTAGACCACTGTACTTTATCAATTTATTTAGGAATTCTAAGCCCTCTCTAGCACTCAATAATATCTCCCTCAATAACTACTATACCTCATAACTATTTTATAGAGTATAGTAATATACATATTCCTTCTAACTATTATTAAAATAGATAGTTAATAAAAACGAACAATATTCATAAAATACTTACAATAATATAAATAATGTTTTAGACCGGGGTAAGCTTTGGTTTAACTATCTCTTTCATGAAATCAGTTAGTCCTGCGCTAGCTATTGCCTTCAGAACATCTTCGTCAGATGCTCCTTTGGGTATGTCAATAACTTTGTCAAGTGGCTCGACATGTTTTATATTTACTCGTCTTCGCTTTACACCAGTCAGACTCTTGGGACCTGTAATTAGTACAAAATTATCATCGATAATATCCACAATAACACATTTTCTACCAGCTTCACGTCCAGCGATTTTAACACATATCCTGCCAATTTCTATAGCTGGCATCTTTTATCCACCTCGCTATTACTAGCTAGCTACCTAATGTTTTTAGCCTTTAAAATTTTATCTATAGCTTTCTTTATAATATTAAAAGTCTCCTCAACCGTGTATTGTTCAGTATTAATAATAATATCAAATACATTTGTTTCTCTAGGATCGATTCCATAATATTCTATAAACCTTATTACTTGATAATATTCACGATTAATTGTTTCTTTAACAGCCCTAGAAAATGGTATTTTATCTCGTTGAGCAATTCTCTTTATTCTGGTCAGCAACGGAGCTGTGACAAGTATTCTTAGATCAGCGTATTCTGATACGATCCATGCAGTTAGATGGCCGTCAATAACAACGTTTCCTTTTTTAGCGATCTCTAAACTCTTACTATCGATCTCTAAATCAATACTTGGATCTTTAGCAGCTATTCTACTTAGTTCTTCTAGAGAAACACCTCTATCTCTAGCTATTTTCCTAAATATCATTCCAGCAGAATAATACTCTAATCCATAATATTCAGCTACTAATTTAGCTTGTGTAGTTTTACCACTACCTGGCGGTCCGCTAACAACTATTACTGGCAACTTGATTAAACACCTATGTATCTATCGAGAATGAGTAGAGTATTTAAATAATTAGGTTAACCTAGAGAGAAACTATTTCTCTAATAGAAGCCTTTAAAGCCCTAGCAAGGCATTTATGGCATATGTATCCTCCATAGGGTCTTTCAGGCCTCTTCCCAGTTTTAGAAAGTTTTCTAAGTTTTGATGATCTTAGTCTTGGTACACCATTTAACGGTTTACCACATATAGCGCATCTAGCAATACCTGGTCTACGTGGTTCATAGTGTATGACTGTCCTACCACCAGGTGTTCTTCTATAAACTCTTCTTTTAGAGTGTGTCCTTAAACCAGGCCTAGGCATTCCTTAAGACCCTCCACAGCATTATCTCTAGACTCTCATATCAAGTGTTTTAAGCCTAAAAGCTTTATCGGTATTTTTCCAAGTTATCTAGCTGGCTGTGTCATCTTAATTATTCTTGCAAATAAATATGATGGAGCCATAAAACCTATGAATACTATAAACAAGATATGGGTAATATAATATCCATCTTCAGTATTACTAATTAAGGGTATCCCTATGGGGATTCTTACAATCATATCTTGCATTGGGATCACAAGATAAGTTGTTGATATAAGTGCAGTATATGATAACATAAATATTGCTAAGTGGACAAAGAATAAAAGCATTAACCTTCTTTTAGCTCTATCTAATTGCTTCTTTATCTTACGTAGCTTTCTCATACTCCGCTTATCTTTTCCTATAGGCTCACTAGAATATGTTGCAAGAAATTCAAATGCTTCTTGAAAGAATTTTATTCTTGAAATAGAATATGCTAGGTATAAAGCTATCAAGGAAAAGCCTAGACCTAATAGTAGAGCCCCGACAAGAATCATTATATCACTACTCTCCAACAATCTTCTTAAGTAATGGATATGCCTCTAATGTTCTCTCATAAGCTATCATCATATAATATTGTTGTACTATACCTACAGCAAGTAATATCCCAGTACCAGTACCATAAGCTCCAAGCATATCAGCTGTAACAGCTATTGACGCCACGATTAATGAACTAAGCACGGTTAACGGGGTAATATATCTTGCAAGTATTCTCTCAAGAATCTTTGGATTACGTCTAATACCAGGTATTTCCATGCCTGACTTCATAAGCTCTTCAGCTTGAGCTGATGCACTTAGGCCGGAAATTTCTACCCACATTATACCGAATAGTGTAGCTAGTCCAAGAACACTTATGGCATAAACGAATGCCTTTATAGGATCAGATAACGTGCTTAGTATACTTCCCGGAGGAGAAAGATAATATGCTAATCCGCCAATAAGCCTTCTACCAGTTTCATCATATTGTGCTAATAGATCAGCTATGCCTCCTGCACCTGGGAAATACATTCTGGCTAAGTTGGCAAATACAAGAATGTCACTATAAAGTATACCTACTAATAGTACAGGGATATTTGTAACATATAAGAATTTTAATGGTATTTTAGTCTTAATACTTCTAAGTCTAGGCGATGTAACAGGTATCTCAACCTTAATACCTTCCAGATACACTAATAATAGTATTATTGATAATGTTGTTATAAAGCCTACTAGGTCATTGCCATAGCTCCTCATAATCATTCTTGTCCAATCTCCACCTGTTGCAGCGAGATCTACAAGAAATGGTACAAAACCTATCTTTTCACCAGTAAATGGATTCACCATGGGAGAAAATGTGTTCCATATCATTCTCTGAGCCACGCCAGCCAAAATAAATAGACTAACACCGCTACCTAATCCCCATCCCTTCTGAAGCATCTCGTCAAGCAGTATAACCATGTACGTTGCAAGGAATAGCTGTAGACCAACACCTAACCTCTGATAAATAGTTGCTTGACATCCAAAGAATGGGTTTGTACCAGGAGTTACAGTCCAATATCTACATGCAGCTGCATACATAGCCGCTTCAAAACCAGCTAACAGTAGTGCAAATGTCTTCTGAGCAGCAGTAAACTTTTTACGATCCTCAGGATTAGATAAATCAATATTTATGAGCTTTGCACCAGCAAGTATTTGCATTATTAGTCCAGCAGTAACTATAGGACCTATACCCAGCTCCATGAGTGTGCCACGGTTTGATGCAAAGATTATCTCTACAAGTAGTAGATTAGGTCCTGCTCCCTGCTGTGTTATACCATATAAGGGAGTATTTGCCATGACTATGTAAACTACGAGTGCAATAGCTGTCCAGAATAATCTTTCGTAAAGTCCAGGCTTCTGTATAGGTTTCTCAACCGTAGGAATATAGCCAGCGATCTTAGCCATTGCTCCAAGGACGCCCATCCCTAGAAACCTCTGTCTCTACTACCCATACTAGACTATATGAGAACTAGATTTATAGATTATATAGTTTGCCTATAGATTATAGATCATAAGGTAATATTAATTTTATGATGCCTAAGAAATTATATTATTTTGAGATAACTACTTCTCCTCCAGCTGCTTCAATTTTTTCCCTTGCTCTCTCAGTAATAGCTGGAGTTATAACCTTCAATGGCAATGTAATTTTACCTCTACCAAGAACCTTGTTAAATCCTAGAACCGAGACATCAATAACTATCTTAGTATCTTCTTTTTGAGCAATACCTTGCCTGAGCATATCACGTGCAATCTCATCCAATTCGCCTACATTAATAGCATTAATTTCTGCAACAATAGTTGGAGGCTGTGTAAATCCATGTTTACCAAACCAGTGTGGAGCATACTTTATAGTCCATGTCCATTTATGCTTGTGGAAACCAACCAATCCAAAACCACCGCGTGAACCAGATTTACGATGTTGTCCTATACGTCCCCATCCCATAGTTCTTGTCCTTCCACGTAGCTTCCTAGACTTCTTTCTCCTACGCACAACCACTTCAATACACCTCCATAGACTATAGCATTCTCTTTATAAGCTCATTTATAGCCTTACCCCTATAGCCTAGTTCTCCACTATCATTATATGGTCTCTTAGTACTCTTCTTAAAGCCGCCACGTGGTGGATGCAAGCGAAAGACCGGCTTCACCAGCTTTAGTTTATGAAGTTTTACTTTTCCCTCAAGTAATGCCTTAGCAAGTCCTTCAACACCACCATTAATCCTTAGTTTCTCCTTCACAAATTCGTCGGTGATTGGTTTATCACCTAGTATTCTACCACGTTTCTTCAACAATTCCACAAGAGTATTGTAGTCTATTTCTCCCCATGTAACCCAATCCTTTACTTTCCTAAGCATGCCCTCAATACCCGGTAGATCTGATGGATATAATGTTGCATGGAATTTCCTATGTAGTCTAAGAAGTTTCAATGTGTAATCAACATCAGGAGGTACATCAACCCTACCTCTAATCCTTACTATTACATATAGAGGCATTCCCTCCACCCTAAGCATCCCCTCACTTGGCCCAATCAAATGGTGATATGAACTTATAGGTATTCTTTAAAGCATCAAGAACTGCCATAGCAAAATTATAGGTTGTCCTAGTCTCTCCAAAAGTCTGTGTCCATACATCCTTAATGCCTGCCATACTAAGTACTTTCTTAGCAACATCGCCAGCAACTAGACCGGTACCTTTAGGTGCTGGCTTAAGAATTATACGGACACTACCAGCCTTACCAGATACTACAAAGGGCACGCTATGAGGCTCTCCACATGCACACTCCCAACTACCGCAACCACGGCGAACAGGTGTTATATTAAGTTTAGCGTTTCGGATAGCCTTTTGCAATGCAACAAGATACTGTCTAGCCTTGCCTGAACCAATACCTACAAAACCATCTCCATTACCCACGACAACAACTACTCGAAAACGTGATACACGGCCTGCATCAGTTACTTTTTGTACAAGGTTAACATCTATTCTCTCATAAACAAGGTCTGGTAGTAAATAATCAACTATCTCAGGTTCAAGCAAAGGCAAGTTACGATCGAATATTTCCTTAAGACTAGTAATCTTACCCTCACGTACAAGTCTACCAACCTTAGTCCTTGGAACCCATGACTCAAGAGCTTCTTTATCAACAGCATTCATAGGCACTACTATTCACCTCCTCCAACTGCATCCTTATAATCTGAGAGAATCTTCTCCTTGACCTCCTCAAAATGAGGAGGAAGATCAATTGGGTTAAAGCCTCGGGAAAGATAAAGGGAGAAACGTTTCTCAAATAACTCAGGGTTTTCCTCACTAAGAATCTTAGCCCAACTAGCTATATGTTCACCGCGAATTCTATTCTCTGAAGGTACAACCTCATCTGATACAGGCACTTTTAAACCAACATCATTAGCTGCCTTTATAGCTGCAAAGACCTTAGAGCCCTTAACCGGTGCATGAAGACCTATATCTGGCGCAGCATAATTTATACCAGCTTTTAAAGCACGTAATGCAGCAAGTAAACCAGTTAAGTACGCGGCCGAAGTATTTCCAAGTCCTCCTTTCCAACCATATTTTTTAGCAAGTTCACGGCTATGAGCAGCAGCCACTATATGATCTCCTTCAGGCTTAGCTATCGCCACTTGTACAATAATGTGCCTTAGAGTTTTCCTAACAATGAATCTAGGATGGCTAGACAATATCATGCGGTATCTCTTATAGTAATTAGTTTTGCCTTCTCTCCGTCTTCTCCTAGGAACCTTATACTTTGGGCCACGAGCCATACTTCTCACCTAACTTCTTGCAATATACCGTGTTCCTTCATATAATGCTTAAGACTTGATAGATTCCTGAACATACCACCTTTAGCCAGCCTATATAGTCTCCTATATGTCCTCCTATCAATAATATCATGTTCCCTTAAATACCTTAGATATTTCCTAATCTTCCGGATACGATTCATCCAATCCTCCTTACTATCATGGCGGGCGTTCCTAGCACCTTTCCTTCTACCATGTCCTCTTCTACGGCCTTTCTTTCTCTGCTCATGCCTTATCCTCCAACGTTCACGAGATATTCCATGCATTGGTTTAACTCTTATAACGCCATCATGTATTAGCCTCCTAATCTCTTCCCTAGTTATAGCATCAACCACGAGATCAATCTCATTGGGATCTATCCATATACGAGACTTGCCTACACCAAGGATTTTTGCAGCCAATCTCTTCTGAATACTAAGATCTACCATTCTATCTCACCTCATCATTGGATTAGCTATTTTGAAACCACGTTTACGGGCTTCCTCTTCTAATAATACTCTTTTTCTTAAACCAACTGTTCTCCCAATATATATTATATGTTTACTTGGATCTAGGTCTTCAAGATCTTTCAAACTGTAGATAGTGACAGGCTTAAGTCCACTAGGGTGAAGTCCTCTAACAAGCACGGGACTCCTATAACCAACTTCAACAATAGGTGGATAACCTTTTAGCTTAAGCCTCATCTTATTATCAAGGCCTCTGGGCTTTCTCCATTTAGGATCATTAGCGAACTTAGGCTTCTTCCACCATAAATGCCTATAGAAATCTGGTTTCCTAGACTTAAGCCTCTCACGTAGTTTAAGTAGTTTATCTATATCGCGTAGACTACTCATTACTCCTCCTCACCCCAATCATAGATATATATTCCATCAGAGAATACACGTCTATCTTTACCTCGTACTTTTGTTGCAAGTTCAATATTTGCTGCAGTCTGTCCAACATGCTCTATATCAATGCCTTCAACAATAACATCCTCGCCCTTAACCCTAACTTTTACATCATCACCAACTATCCTCGCAATTCTATCAGCTTTTTCACCAAGGAAATTCTTAATTCTAACTATCCTTTCAGACTCATCAACAACAACTGATATTGGGAAGTGTGAATATATTATTTTAAGTTTATACCTATATCCTCTGATAACGCCGCGAATCATGTTCCTTATGTGAGCAGCTATCGTGCCAACTAATGCCTTGACTCGTCTATTAGCAAAATATGCCTCGACAATAATCTTATTATTTTCTCTTCTAAGCATAATGCCACGGGCATGACTAAAGTCTCTAGTAAGCTCACCTTTAGGCCCGGAGACCTTTACTATATATCCATTAACTTCTACACTTACATTTTCAGGGATCTCTACTTCCTCGACTATATGTATAGTCTTAGCCATATCGGCCACCCGGTTAAGCTAGTATACATACGCTAATAGGACGCCGCCTATTCTCTTCTCAAGAGCCTCGCGATGAGATAATACGCCTCTAGATGTAGATATTATAAGTATACCTATATCTCTTGATGGAAGATACTTCCTTAGCCAATGAGGCATCTTTTCAAGATCAATATATTTTACTGGTAATCTAGGCTTTATAACGCCACATTTATTAATCCGACCTAGTAGCTGTACCTTTATCTTACCCCATCTACCATCATCTATGTATTCAAATTCACCGATGTATCCTTCACGCTGCATGACACGTAATACATTAATTATGAGTTTAGATGCAGGCCATATAAGTACCTCTGGCTTTGCCCTCGTCTCAGCATTCCATATAGCTGCCAGAGCATTTGCCAATGTATCAAGCATCACCATAGCTTCTGCACCACACTATATGTACCTCTTCCACTATCTAGTAGGCATTAAGACTGGGTATAGAGATTAATAAACTTAGGCCATACAGAATTAATTATATTTCTTAAAACCAAGACTAGCAGCTACTTCACGGAAACATTGTCTACAAAGGTAAAGCCCATACTTCTGTATAACAGCGTCTCTAGAACCACATCTCCTACATTTCCGAGATCCCTTGCCAAATCTATGTTTCTTAGGAGGCCTATATTTACCCATTCTATCCACCCACCTAATCCTAGACTATATCAACTCCAAATACCTTATATAGGTATACCATAGCCTCTTCCTTTGTAACACGGTGTCTACGTGGAATACTTTGTTTTCTACATCTACGCCTACGCAGTACACGGAAGCCGGGTCTTTCAAAGGTTATTGCTACATCCATTCCGAAAACACCGATCTCTGGATCATACTTTACTCCAGGAATCAATATATGCTCCTTAATACCGAATGATACATTACCAAATTCATCAAAACTTGAAGCCTTAAGTTTATAGCCTATAGCCTCAAATGCCTTCTTAAGAAACTCCATAGCTTTTTCACCACGTAATGTTACCTTAGCAGCTATATTCTCACCCTTACGTATACCAAAATCCTTAATTGTTCTTCTAGCTCTCCTAGGTACAGGTTTCTGGCCGGTAAGTTCCTCAATAACTCTTATAGCCTTGCCTAATCTTTCAGTAGCTGCACCAACACTAATGTTTACAGTTACCTTAGCTATTCTTGGACGTAACATTGGCTGCTTATTCCATTTCCCAATAATCTCATCAATATTTGGCACATAATCACTTATAGCCACTACCAAGCACCTTCAGGCAGTGTTATCAATGGTCTATCCATACCTATAGGGAATATGTATTCAAGGCTTGTTTGGAACTTATTGCCATTCTTATCTTCTAATGTAACTATACTTCTAAATCTACGAACACCACGATGTATCTCTATTACCCTACCTACTCTGCCAACATTACGTCCACCAATAATGATCGATAATACGCCTTCTTTTAATGGAATATAATCAAGTATCTCTTGTTTAGGAATCGCTAGTTTAACAACTCCTAGAGTATTAAAAACATCCTCAACTGGATTCGTGGGATCAGATACACGTATTATATAGTTCCTACCATCATGTAGGCTCAGTTGTATATGTCCTCCCCTAATAGTTGTTTTATCCTCTATACGGCAAAGCTTAAACCCTGCTTCTTCCTTAGATATCTTTACAAGACCTAGAACTTTCACTGGAACCGGCACTATTCTGTATGTTTCTTTAGTATCAACTATTTCCAGTACATCCATAAGTCCGACTGGATACTTATAATCCCTCCTAACTCTTCCATCAACCTTAAAGTGTCCTTCAGCAATAAGTCTACGGGCTTCACGAGCTGTTTTTGCGTAGCCCAATATATCTCTAACAAGTATTAGTAGTGGAATAGCCCGTTCGATCGGATGAGGTCCCGGTGAAGGCTTTACAGTCCATGTATATTCTTTTCTAAGTATGGGCCAGAAAGCCGGAGCAACTAATGATTTAAGATGCTTCTTACCACCCATTCTAGCCATATCTCATCAACCCTCCTCTTCTTTCTCCTCTAATACTTTCTTTTTCTCCTCGCCCTCCTTTACCTCCTTTACTTCAGTAATTACTTCTTTTTTAGCCTTCTGCTTTCTTTCAATAACTCGTCTACGCATAGGATCACTTAAATCTAACTTAACAATCATAACCTTTGAAGGGTGTATCGGGTAATAAACAGGGGTTCCATCAGGCTTCTTAAACTGTACACCTTCAATAAAGATCCTAATATGCCTTAAATCAACACGAACAACTTTGCCTTCGTGACCAGCCCACTTACCCCTCATAACTCTTACAGTATCTCCTTTTCTAACAGGTAAATTACGTATTCCATACTTCTCACGAAGATCAGGTGATAGGGGAGCGGACATGAATTTATGTCTTATATGTAATGGAGCGTTAAAGAATGCCTTCCTCTGTTTACTAGGTTTATGTGAACTTGTTAAAGCCATGAAATAAACACCTCCTAAACAATTATCGTAGCTATATTAGCTATTTGAGGCCATCTTTCAGCAGCTTCTCTAGCAATGGGGCCACGTATTTCACTGCCCTTAGGGTTGCCCTCCGGAGTAACTATTACAACTGCATTATCTTCAAAAGCAACCCATGTACCATCAGGTCTCCTAAAAGGTCTTCGCTGCCTAACAATAATTGCTTTAACAACTTGCTTCCTCATCTCCGGAGTACCTTTCTTAACAGTTACAACAACGAGATCGCCTATACCAGCTGGCGGTATACGGCGTAGCCTACCTTTATAACCTGGCACACCAATTATCTGTACTTCTTTAGCACCACTATTATCGGCTACACGTACATATGAACCGACTTGCAAACCTGTATTTATACGGCGTCTAGCAAGTGCTGGTTTACCCGCCTTACCTTTCTTAGGCATATTTATTTACCACCCCTCTCCTCAGCTCTCTTAACAACACCAAGTACAACAAAGTGTACGGTCTTAGATAAAGGTCTGGTCTCACCTACAATAACTACATCACCTTCTTGGGCATTAATACATGGTGGATTATGAGCATGTATCTTTGTATGTCTCTTCTCATACCTCTTATACTTTCGTACATAAAATAGATAATCATGGCGGACGATGACGGTTCTATGCATTTTAGCACTAATAACAGTACCAGTTATAATTGCTCCACGTACCTTTAAATGGCCATGCCATGGACATTTAGGATCATCGCATCTATTCTTCGGAGGCTCGATCCCCGGAATACCGATATTTCTTACAGCCATGGTTTATACGCCTCATTTCACTATATTCTTTAATCTATCCTCTGGTCTCCCTAAAATCTGAGACCCCCTAATTATTACTTTCTCCCCACTTGGGAGCCTAAATTGGTAAACTCCATTTTCCTTTAAAACTCTTTTTCTACGTCCATCCCTTGTCTCAATAACAAGAGTCTTTAATGTTTCATCAACGACTATACCACTGACAGATACAAGAGAAGGATCCGTATGTTCTAGTATACGAATATATAAGCCTATTAATTCATGGTAAAATATGTTCTTACGCGTATGTTTCAAAAGACCTCACTCTTCTTCTTCAAAAACCTCTTCTCGAGCGAGTTCCTCCTCCCTCATAATTGTTAGTATTCTAGCTATGTCACGCCGTATATTTCTTATGCGAGCAGTATTAGACAAAGTACCTACTCTAGCCTGCATTCTAAGCTTAATAAGTTCTAGCCGGAGCTCGGCAAGTCTTCTAAGTCGTTCCTCAGGGTCCATTTTACGTATATCGCCTGGTTTCATTCGCTTGAACCACCTCCTTTTGGCAAAACTTCTATAGTCTTAAACTCCTCTAACTCTTCAGGCTTAACCTCACGTATAGATACATGATCGGCTGGAGGTATGCCTGGTTTAACGATTGTTACTTCTACACCATAAACTCCTCGTTTAAGAAGAGCTTTTGCTACAGCACGATCAACTATATATTCTACCTGCTCGCCAGCCTTATAGATCTTTCCAGCTTTAAGTTTTACATACCTTGCTCTTTCAGAGCGCAACTTACCACTAATAACGATCTCTGCTCCAATGGCGCCTGCACCCATGATCCTTCTAAGCATCGCTAGTGCAACTCTACGATAAGGTATCTCCTTCTCGAGGGCACGTACTATCCGGAAAGCTATTACACGAGCATTAAGATCAGGATCAGGAACAGGTAAAACCGTGATGTTGGGATTTTCAAGACCAAACCTTTTCTGTAAAACAGTTGATAATTTACGTATAACAGCTCCTCCGCGGCCAATTATTCTTCCTGGATACTCTGCATAAATAACTATACGATAGCCTGTAGGAGTTTTATATAGATCTAGACCTGCATAACCAGCATTATAGAAGTAGTTAGCTAAAAATTCATCAATCATAACCTTTGTCATACTATATATTAGGAAATACTCCTTAATACGTGGGCCAGGCATGGCTTTAGACCTCCTTAACAACTACTTCAACATTAGATCTACGGTCAAACTTAGGTGTGGCTCTGCCGAATGCACGAGGCATCCAACGCTTAAGAGTTATACCTTTATGAGCTGCTATATGTTCTATAACAAGTTTTGATGCATCAAGACCCTTATCCTCAGCATTATTCCTTACATTCTCAAGTAATCTAATAACATACTTTGCCGCTTTCACAGGATATCTACCACTAGGCCATTTCCACTTGGCACCCATACCTCTCTTATGAGCTATTTTACCCCCATACCTCTTGAACGGTATAGGCTCCTTCTTCTCAACAACCTTTTTCAGAAACTCTATGGCATCATCAACCTTCATACCCTTTATAGCATTAACAACTTCTCTCATGTCTTTAACAGATACGTCTGCATCCCATAATACTGCCTTAGCAATCTTACTCTCATCCCTAACTTTATAGCTATAATGCCATGTAGGCATATCCACTAATCACCTCTACTTAAGTGATACATACATACTGCTACGAGTAGCCTTTAAACCAGGTTCACCATGCTGTACACGCTTACACGTTGGACTAAATTCACCTAGATAATGACCTATCATTTCCGGCGTTATACGAACCGGTATGAACTCCCTACCGTTATACACTGCAACAGTTAAACCAACCATTTCAGGTAAAATAATCATATCACGTACATGAGTTTTTATGATCACTCTCTTACCCTGGCCAATAAGTTGTCTAGCTTTCCTAATCTTAGCAAGAAGCTTGACCTGCGCTTCCGTTAATCCGCGTTTAAGACTTCTTCTCTGTCTAGCAGGAAATAGATCTATTAACTCATCCATTGGCATTTCAAGTAGCTCTTCCAAAGTCTTTCCACGATATCTAAATTTCTTCCATTCCGGCGGGATCTCTATCGATATCGACATATCTCTTCTTCCCTCACACTATTCCACGCTACTACTATAGCCTCCTATCCTCCTTTAAGAAAGTTACTTTTTAAACTTAGCTTTCTTCTAAAGACATATGGTATATCAAATGGTGATTTAACAATTATAACATTTCCCCCTAAGGACTCTATGGAGTGTGCAAGTTCTCTATCATAATTTTGTGGAGCTATAACAAGAAGTTTATGACCTCTTTTTAATAATTCACCTATAGGCTTCAATGGATTTCCTTTAACTGTCTGCTTAAGATCGCTTATGAGGATGTAAAATGTTTTCTTCCGAGCAAGTGATAAAGCCTTAGAGAGCGCTAATTCTATATTTGTATATCCTTTAAATCCATGTTCTATAATGCTTTTTAAGAATTTATACAGGAGATGCGTTGAATGTCTTCTAATTCTTACAATATCTACATTTTCGGAAAACAATAGTACATAGTTTATTCTATAGATAAATGTTGCAAGAGAGCATATTGCCCATAAGGAATGATTAAACATAGAACCACTAGTATCTAAAAGAACGATTATGTTTGGCTCTTTTTTCCAATCAAAATATCTTTCTTCATAATTTAATCTAATAACATTATAGATCGTCCCTCGTAGATCTATTTTACTAGATCTATATGTAACTTTAACCTTCCTACTACTTTTATGTACTTTGCCCACAATATATCTTAAAATTCTTAATCCGAGATGTAGGGCTCTATTTATAACATCATTACTATAACCTAGAGATCTTAGACTAATAGCTCTTGTTAATACATATTCAAGTAGTGAAGGATATTCATGCAATATAGCCTTTGTTAAAAATATCCTTTGATCCATATTAATTATGGATTCATATATGGGTCTAAACCTATGTGGCAAATATCTTGGGTCAACTTTATCAGAAAAATAACTACTATACTCTAAAAAAGACTTATCGTATGTAATCATGTAATCTATATAGTTAGAAAGAGCATTAGCTAAATTATAAACAGATTTAATACGTGGATCCATTGAGTAAGAGGAACTCTTAAATGATATTAGATCAAGTGAATTTAATAACTTGTCTATGTCCCTAGAACTAGCTTTTTTAACTATCCTAGAAACTATTTTTTGTCTATCTTGAAGAGGTATTGTCTTGATCATAGATATGATCTCATCTATACCAAAAGTTCTTAGCCTATCTATTCCGAGCTTATCCCATACCTTAACCAGTAAATTTAGATTTGTATATCCAGTTTCTCTAACAAGGCTTGCAATTACTTTCTTCTCCCACGATCTAAGTCTATCGGCAACATCTATATTATTAGCTATTTTATCCAATACTTTCCTTTTTAAAGAAACATTACTTGATGATCTAAGTCGATCAGCTATATCTATTAATTGCTTAAGATCAGCCTCTTCTAGCCTTTCATCAGTAATTAATAGGCTCCATAATTGAGTAGGTATTTCATCAGCATACATCATAATATCATTTAGAGAAACCGTATCTTCATATAATTTACGAGATAATCTCTTATATTCATTATATTTAACAGCTTTAAGTCTACCATAACGATCCTTTCTAATGATGCCTGTTTTCCTAAACAATACATATGTCTCAACATCACTCTTAGAGAGTCTACCTTCAAATATTTTTCTTATACTAATTTCTTTGCCAAATCTTATTTTTGAAGAAATCTTTTGAATACTTCTCTCAGTAAGATATAATGGATATTTTGATTTGCCAGAAAGATATTTATACAATTTATCTATGAGTTCATCATTCCACTTAATATTGGTATAAACCGACATTGTAACATCTATAATTTCATCTACACTCAACTCATTTGCTTTCTTAAGTAGTAAATATGTCAAAAGTATTTCATAGAGATTTATAGTTTGTGATACTGCTATTTTGTAGCCTTGTTCATTTAGAAAATTGTTTACAAGTAATACCTTTTTCCAAACATTATCTCTTAAGATACTTTCCAATTGCCTCTCTAACAAGATCCTCATCCTCAATATTTTTTATTAAAATAGCTTCGCCTGCCTCGGCAAGATCGTCTATTGAGACAATCTTAGAGCCTTTAGCTTTAGCTATCTTTATAGCAAGCATAGTCCAAGATACAGTATCTGATGGACCAGGCTTATATATAGCATGTTTTCTGAGATAATTTATTACATCAAGAACTTTACCTATATATTCACGTGGAACACTATAGTATCCCTCTCCGAGCCTTATCTTAAGAATCTCTACCTCTTCCTCTGAAGAGGGATACGTAAACCTTATTCTAACAACACGTCTTAAGAATGCATCACTAAGTTCGTTTTGTGCTATATCTTCTGGATTACTCGTTAATATAACTTGAAATCCTATTCCTCTCTGCCTATATACTCTTTTAAGTTCTGGTACAATGATCCTTCTCTTATCAATTATATCGAGAAGCATATTCTGAAATTCCTCACTACTTCTACGCACCTCATCAATTAATACGCCAGTGTCTAGGATGAGTGCTGCAAGTAAAGGCCTTGGAATAAAGCTTTCTTCATTAAAACCTTTTGACATGGCCATAACTGGATGAAAATCTCCTATGACACGATATTCGTCATAATTTTCACTACATGGCAATACAAATGCTGTTTTACCAGCCCATAAGCTCAAAATAGCCTCTCCAATCTCAGTTTTCCCTGTTCCCGGAGGACCTTCAAATAATACTGGTCGATTATTTAAGAAAGCAGCTATCGTTATATATACAATTCTTGGCTTAACAAGTAACTTATATTTATTCCTAAGTTCACGTATCATTATTTCTGGATTTCGCACGGGCTTAAACTCTTCAATGACTTGACCATAAATTTCGTATACTTTCTTGATCACTGGATCGAAATTACTGTCCATTAGACCATACCCATATAAATTATTCACTAAGTGGTATACATTATTATCCCTAATAACCTCTATAAATATGGAGAATGCACTATGGGTTCATCAATAAAGATTTATGGAGCATATATTCATGGCTATGGTAAAGAATATTATATAGTTGAATTTAAAGAGACAGAATTAATTCTATGCAAGACATTTGAAAAACTAGATATAAGAAGACATAGATATAGCCATATAATAGATGATATGGTAAAAAATATAAGAATTAAAAGAGGTACTATCGAGACATGCATAAATGTATCGTATAAAGATATAAGAGCACTAAGACATAAAATAGTAGACAACGAATTTATACTAATCTTAAATACAGTATCAGAGAGAATAATAATACATTTTCCAAGAAAGAAGGAACATCTTGTAAGAAGAGGAATCAAGCTAATTAAAAAATACATTGGTTTTGAAAAAATACATTAATGACCTGGTTACTCAGCCTTAGCTCTGAAGTAGTGGCCATTTGGACACTTGTAAAGACCGATTACGACACCTTTCCTGCCCTTAGGGGCTAGTACCCAGGTCTTAATTGGCTTGTCTACCTCTGCTCCACACTTTGGACACTTGGGCATATGATTCCACCTCATAAATTCATCCTTTATTTTCATGTATATTTTCTATAAATAATTATTTTTAAATCTTTACGTCAATATATATTGGTGTTATGAGGTTTATTTTTAATAATGTTCAATGATACATTAAACATTGTTTAAAGAATACTTTAGAATATGACCCCATGTATGATAACTGTTTTAATCATTCATTTTAAAAGTTATAATAGGATCAATTTATTCATAGGACATTATAGTATTAAAACATATATTTAAAAGAATTAGCCTTTACGTCTACCTGTTCTTCTCGCAGCAATGTGTCCTACTTTTTTACCAGGTGGCGCTGTACGAGACACTGTAGATGGGAATGATACACTTTGATGGCTTCCACCACCATGTGGATGGCTTACAGCATTCATAGCTACGCCACGTACACGAGGCCATTTATGAGCTTTAACTCTCCACTTATAAAATGATGCGCCTGCTTTTAATAATGGTTTTTCAGGTCGGCCGCCGCCAGCTATTACGCCTATTGTTGCCCTTGCATTATTAGGTATTTCCTTGATTTTACCACTAGGTAATTGGACAAGTGTTTTCCTTCCACTTCTACCTACAATAACAGCGTATGCACCACTGGATCTAACTAATTTACCTCCGTCACCCGGTCTAACTTCTATATTGGAGATTTGTGTTCCTTCAGGAATAGATCCTATTGGTAATATATTCCCATTCTTAGCCTCAGCACCAGGACCTACTGTTATTATTTGTCCAACATACATTCCTTCAACAGCAGGTGTTAAAAATTCTACACCATTCTCTAATATTATCTTTGCCAATGGAACCCATCTACCCGGATCATGTAATAGATCTACTACTCTTCCTTTCAGTGTAGTACTAATGTCTATAGGAGGATATCTTGCAGGACCTACTCTAAGGTGCCCACGGTTACGAAATGTTGGTGAACCCCTACCAGCTCTTTGTACGAGTATACGTTTACCCATATATGAACACCTCATTAGATTAGTCCTAGATGTGCAGCTACGTCAGATGCCTTATACTCTGGTGATAGCTTCACATAAGCTTTCTTCTCACCACGAGGTGTTATTAGCGTCCTTACTTTTTCAACTTTTACTCCAAATATAAGTTCTACAGCTCTCTTAATATCTCCCTTAGTAGCCTTTCTATCAACTATTAAAGTCAGTGTATTCTCCTTCTCTATGAGATTAATAGCCTTCTCTGTATGAACAGGTCTAATAATTATCTTATATGGATCACTCATAATGTGACCACCTTATATTTCGATGCAATAGCTTCTAGAGCAGACCTAGCATATACCGTTAATCTACCAGGAATACCTCCTGGAGCTAAGTACAGTATGTTCAGCAAATTAGGTGTTGTAACATCTACACCGGGCATATTTCTAACGGCTAGCGCAAACCCACTAGAGACACTGTTCAATACAAACAGTACACTACGGGGCTCAATATATCTCCTACCACGCATCTTACCGCGACCAGCCCTGATCCTAGTCTTTCTCCTAGCCCTCTCAATATCCTCCCAAACACCAATCTTCTTAAGGAATTCACGGGCATCCCTAGCCTTAGTAATACCTTCTTCAACACCGTCATCGACAACTATGGGTAAGTTTTCAGTACTAAATATGTGTCCACGTGCTCTAACAAACTCTGGTTTAGCAGTAGCAGCTAATGCTGATGCAATTGCATATGCCATCTCCTTCCTATTAATCTCTTCATGAATCCTCTTATCAGGTCTCGGTGGGAATGCACGGTGTCCTCCGCGAGCAAATGATATAAATGCCGCACGTCCATTAGGCAGCCTTGGTACACGGGCCATTCCATGTCCTACACCCCAGCTTCTAGCCGTAGTTCTTTTACCAGCTAATGGATCTCTGCCCTTAGGCTGCAGTCTTGCAGTGAAAGCTGAATGAAACGCTCTTCTAATCAAGTCTTTCCTAATCATTAGAGAGAATATCTCTGGAAGTTCAGACTCGCCAATAGGCTCTCCATCAACTCCATAAACTGGCACCTTTAACCCCTCAAGCTTGAGCGTATAAATTATTGTCCAGACCATATCATACACCCCATTGTTTAGGCGCTTTGCTTACTTGTAAGACTTAGGTAGACTATTTGTGGTGGGCCTTCTGGAGCCCAGTCTGGTGGGCGGATAGGATGTCTTAGCACTAGTAGTCTTTTTCTAGCACCTATGATTGAACCTTGTATAAGCATGTAAGCAGTCTTAACAATCCCGTATCCTGGGAAACCGCCTGCAGGAGTAACTTCTAAGCCATTGTCTCCCATCCTAATGATCCTCTTATTGTATTCAGTCCTTCTATGAAAGCCCATTTGACCCGGCTGTGGAACAGTACTTATTGTGCCAAATCCAGGGCTACGTGTACCTACTTTCCTACTACCCTTACGGTGCTTATGCCATCTAGGTAACTCCTTTACACCAAATCTCTTTATAACACCTTGGAACCCTTTACCCTTAGTAACGCCTATAACGTCTATAAACTGGCCTTCTCTAAATACCTCCTTAGCCCCTACAATACCTCCAATTATGTTTCTTGCATAGTCTAGCCTCTGCTGAAATTCTTTACCACCACCAATTCTAATCTCAAGTATTTCAGGCTTCTTCTTGCCAACACCCGTTATAACAGGTATTGTTGAAGCAATAACTCTAACATCATCTAGTTCTCCACTAAGTATTTTCTCAAGCTTAGCCTCCCAGTTACCTTCTAGAAACCTATACTTATACTTCTCCTTCTCATCCTCCTTAACAATGCTTGGAATCTTCTTTCTAAGACCCTTAAGATATTGCCTAACAATATCATCTACATCTCTACCTACAAATGGGTTCTTAGAATACTCGTTAGCAATCTTTTCAAGAGCCTCTATTGGGCTTCTCCAGACTTCTCCTATACTTCTCAAGCCCGTTGATATATGGTATCTATAGCCTCGAATACCAAGGATTATAAGAGGAGGAGCCTCTAACACCGTTAGTGGTATGAAAATTTCTTTACCACTAGTCAAAGTATTAGGCCGATCATCAATTATTATCGCATGAGTCATTCCAGCTTTATAGCCTGCAAAACCAAGCAGTAGTGGCTCCTCGCTAGCTATCTCTGGCCATGACTTAACACGGGGCACTATACGGGCTGCCCTCTTCCTAGGCCTAACTCCTAAACTACCTCTTCTTGGAGCACTCTTCTTACGATGACCCATTCCATGCCACCTAATGCTAGTATTATGGTTTAACCGGGATTGGGTGTATTAAACTCTATGCATTTAAATTATTAAATTTATTATTGACAGTGTTGAGTGTAGTGCTTCCTCCATTCTCACTGTCTTTGTACCTTGATTTGGAAGGATGTTTATAACTATATCTACGTACTCCTCCAATGATTTACCATAACCTCTAAATATCTCATATAACCCGTAATAAGGTGCACCAAAAAGTACCACAATACCCCTATATAGCTCTCTAAACGATTTCCTTAATGACAAAAGCAGGTTTAAGCAGACCTTCTTACCATATTTACTTGTTGCCATTAAGTAGTATTCATTATCTCTTAACTTCTTTATTCCTCTAAAAAGATCATCTATGTATTCCAGTATAGGACCAGTATATAGTATTGAATGATATAACTTTCTATATTCACCCTCAAGAGGCCTAGTACTTGTTAGTTTAAAAGGAATTACTTTTTCTCTAGAAGGACATTCATCTATGCATTTTACCCTAACCAGCTTTTTAAGACCAGCGTCAACTAGTACATAACTACTATGTTTTTTCTCAACATATCCTTGCCTATACTCGCCAATCACTGGTTTACTTCCTACACTATGTATAAATAGTCTAAGAGGTGGGGCGGCACCAACGTATTTTAACATAGGATCTATTGGAATAAGTTTCTTGCGTAAGTAGGGGGGTATCAGGTAGTATTTATGAAGCTTCATTATTAACTCTTTATCATATCGTGGCTCAATATTAAGTAATGGATCACGATATATAACAAGCTTATTTACACGAAATATGGAGAGGGAACGAATAATTTGTAAATACTTATAGGTTTTCTCTCGAAGACTAGGTTCATTTATCAATAATGAGTCTGGAAGGAAAATAATTGAATCAATTTTACGCTTATAGAGACCTATCTCTTCTTTCCTTTTCTCCTGCTCTTTGTCTGCTTCGTCTCTGCAGTTGTTGTTTTCTTCTCCTTTGTCAGAAACAAACTTGTCCTTTGTCTTCCACCCACCACTATTCACCTCCTACACCATTTTAACAACATATTCAACCCATTATATATTCGTAGCTAATTAGTATTTCCACCAAAACCTTCAGCTACGACCGCACTCTTCATACCCAAGAGTTTAGTTGGGTCTGTAAAAGCCCACCAATCATCATTCTATGATATATTTTATTTTCTTAGAGGCTTTAATCTTCTCCTCCAATTTACTCGGCGGTTCTATCCTGATTACTAGAGGATGTGGATCAATTGATGTAATCATAACTGCTTCACCTACTGATAAATGTTTCATTTTCTCAAGATACTGTCTATTTAATCCTAGTACTCTCCCGATCTTATCAATATAATTATCACTATATGATCCAAAAGCTATGATCGTATTTGTGTTATCAAGTATATCTTCCGGTATATCTTCAATATTCTGAACAGCATAGATTATACCAACACCTTTGCTCCTACCCTCCTTTACTAGAGTTCTAAAAGACCTTATTCTCATGATCCTCCATGCTTCATCAACTATTACAAGTGATCTCTGAAGCCTGCCTGTAGATACGAGATACGATATTATTGATAATACTAGTCCTCCATACATATTTTGGAATGTAGTTCCATAACCTTTAAGATTAAATAATATACTACCTTTAATCAGGAGTTCATATAGCTCAGAATAGTTAGGAGATGAAGTAACTAGTTCAATAACGTTAGCTAGTATAGCAAGATCTCTATTTAATAATATTTTTTCAGCATTTAAACTATCTGTCTTACCCTCAACAATGGCGCTCAATATGGCAGATGAACGCTTTGGATCGATCCTCATTACATTAATTAATAGATCATTTACTATGAGGGCCCAGTCAACACGAGGTATGTAATCAGGTTTAATAAGTATATTTAAGGGTAAGCCATTTGGTTCAAGAATACTTATAAGGTTTTTATTAACCAATGGTACTAAGTCCCCCTTGAAATCAATGGCTATAATGCTTGAACCTCCCAACGCGATCATTGACTCAATTATAGTGGCTAAAGTTACTGTTTTACCCTTGCCCGTAGGTCCAATTACAGCTATATGCTTACTTAATGCATGTTTATCAATAATAACAGGCCATCCACTTTCTAGATCATTACCTATATAAATTCCTTCCATCTCCTCTATGCCGGGTTTCTTGTTAAATGGTATAGGCTGTAATGATGCTAGTTTCTGGGTTTCAATAACTATTGGTTTTCCTCTAGTTTTCTCTACTATTCCTAGCTCATATCTAATGATATCTCTTACCTCACCATCACTTGCACTCCTAAGAATTACGCCAAGGCCTAGTTTAAAGAAGCTAGTAATCATTTCAGAAAGTGTATCTAATGATTCTTTTACGGAATCAATACTTGTTCCTTCACTTCTAATCTTTATTATAAGAATTATTCTTTCAATATCTTTTGATGAGATTATCTTCTCATAAAGTCTTTCAAGAAGCCTAAGCCTAAGTTCATGTTTCTTAATAGTATGAGGTTCTTTTACTGTATCAATAACTGCTCTAATATTTAGCATTTCATTTTCAATGCGCTTCAATAATTTTCTCCTGTCTATACTGAGCTTTACAATCTTTATCTCTGTTCCAATAGGCATTCTTGAATAAAGACTAGCATATGTTTCAACAATTCTATAAAGCCTATTAGGATCAAGATCTCTAAATCCATAGTCAACTTCATTAGATACCAAATATTTTACTCCATGAACCTTCCTGCCTTTCTTAATAAATAGTACTCCATCTCTGATCTCGAAAGAAATTTTATAACCAAGTAATGCCTCTAAGACCTCCTTAAATTTCATGTTCTTTATTCACCTTCTTTATTAAAAGTTTTAAAAACAATATTATTGTTACAAATAATGCATTAATCATTAAAGATCTTGGAGGCTCCATAGTCGTTAAAGAAATTGCGATAATGAATATCATCATTAACAATATGATCCATTCGATATTCATCAAAGTCTCCCTCCTATAGTTAATGCACGAAATAGACTTGGTGCGGTACCACCAAGTAACCTAGCTAGAGCATACGAAGATGACACTAGAATTACTATATAAGATAATGGGGCTATGAATAAATTGAATATCAAATATACTATTGGGTTAATTATTGTTAAGGGACTAAGCAATGATATATTAGCTGCATCTCTTAGGTAATAGACTTCATTAACTTCAGGAATAGGTATATCATTATATGAGATCTCAATAGTGATAGTATGTTGTCCTGGAGATATTTGATATTTAAGGCTAAGCATGCCAATGTTATACCATGTATAACTTATTGTTTCCAATGGATTTTCTATCTCGCCATCAATATATACTGTTACAGTATCTTGCTGACTTGCTATCACATAGAAATAATTACTGTCATAACTGTAAACTATAAGTTCATAATATCCAGAGCCTAATGAATAACTTTGTATACTTATCCCTTCTAAATAGACCAAACGTAATGGTTCAAGTTGTAAGGTATTATTAATTGATATATATAGCTTATGAAATGTATTATTTCCATCTATGTATTCCTTAATGGGATCAATTGTTTTAAGTAAGTGTATTCCAGCAATATCTATATCTACATTATAACTTTTAGAACTAGGTAATCCTCTATCCTCGCTTGTTGCATCTATTATACCATCTTCTCCACCAAGATAGAGGGCTAAGGTCATATTATCTTGTGTAAAGGCTTTAAATACAGGGAATGATATAGGATTTCCAATACTGTCATTAATATATATCTTTACATATGCTATCCCATAGTCGACTACTATTAAGTTAGGTACTCCTATAGGTTGAGATAAAAGCTCTACATATAAAGGCATTATTGGTAACCCTATAGAGAAAACCATTATTATTGAAATGATCATGGCTCCACTAGCTCTAGTTAGTCTAAATGGCACTGCATGTAATAATATTCCTAGTGCAAGTAGTCTGGCTCCATAACTTGTTATAATCACCGCTATTATAGCTATTGTTAGTAATGTCATTGTAACATAGGTTAACGATGATATTAGAGGCGATATAACGCTACTAACAATAACTTTTGCCCCGGTAAAAGACGCGCTTGCAGCAATTACTCTTAATACAGTCATTAATGTAGCGACAATACCTGTTTTTATTCCAAGCCATGTATAGAATGAAGTCCAGTCACTACCTAATAATCCTCCAAAATATTCTATGAGCCATAATAATATAGTATATGCAAAGACCAGTATAGCCGAGAATATGCCATCAACCATAAGTGTTGGAGCCCATTTCTTTACACCATAGAATGGTATAGGTATCATGTAGAGTAGAGTACCTATATAATAAGAGAGAGCTGACAAGTAAAACGCCATAACAAGTAGTTCATACTCCATAACACATTAGGCCCCCCGGTGAATTCTAGATCGTTGGGGGTTGTGGAAAAGGCTGCTGAAACTGGGTAACTATGTAAGCTATTAGGGCAAATACTGTTGTTCCCATCGCTAACCAAAATGCTGCCCATACTGCATCTTCTATGAATCTCTGTCCAGTTCTTTTAATCCTTAGAAAAGGTACGGGTGCTCCCTTTAAAGCCCATCCAATAACCCATGTTAGTAAAAACATTATCCACGCTACTAAAGTTATGTTTATGATGAGATCTTGTATGAATCCTATAATATCAGCCATATTTGCTGCCCCAGCTATAAGTTATAAGATATTTAATAAGGAGAGGGACGAGTGAAAGTATTAGAGAGTATAAGAATAAAATAAATAATTTATATTCCACCATGACGAGACAGGTCTATATCTACTGTAATATTGTCATAGCCATTATAATATGTGATTAGAACAAATGAAGTTTAATATGATTTAGTATTTGAATAATATTATTAAAAAAGGTTGGTTTTAAATATTATTACTATGTTATATCCCTTACCTAACTTTTCTAGCAGCTATTGTGTTGTATCCTACTAGTCCTATTAAGACCACTATGAGTATTAGTAATACTAGGCTAAATGTTGTTACATTACTGTTTACAGCATCAGTCTTATCCTCTACAGTCTTCTTTAGATCTCCCGCCAATGTATCAGCCTTAGTGCCTAACTCATCCTTAGCACTTGTAATCTTACCTTCAATGCTTGTTCTAGCACTTGATATAGCAGAGCTTATATCATTAAGTTTGCTTGATAAATCACTATATACGCCTGAAAGGTTCGTCAATATAGCATTCTTAGTGCTCTCAACTTTTGCAGTTAATTCATCACCCAGACTATCTATTGTTGATAATACATTACTAAAGCCTGTATCTGTCGATGTCTTGAACTCGTTGAGGAATCCTAATATATCATCTGCCTTACCAACAATTGTTGCCTTTACATCATCACCAACACTTAATACTAATGCATATAGTGTGTCATTTACTTGTATTAGCTTTGCAGATAAGTCGCTGACACTTGTCTGTAGGGCATTTACTAAGTCTATTATACTCTCAGTATCAGTCTTTACAGCAGCTATATCACTTCTAATAGTAGCCGTCTGTCCATCAATATAGACCTCTAGATCTGCCTCAGCACTGTCAATAGCATCGGTTATTGTTAATGTTGACTCACCGATCTTGGCTATTATCGTTGTAGCTGTCTCATTTATGAAGTATTTGATCTCGTCAGCTTTAACGGTTACTAAGTCGCTTAATGTAGATTCTGCTTCATCAATCCTTAGTAATATATCATATCTTAGATCATCGGCTACGATATCTATGTGTCTTATTATTGAACTATTTACAGCAAGTACTGTAGATATTACATTGGCTTCTAATTCATCTAATCTACCAAGTATTGTAGTCTCTAGATCGCTTATTAGACTCTCTAGATCGCTGAAGCTCTCATCAATCTTTAGATATAGCGTCTCATTAACAGCATCTACTTTCATTTCTAATGTATCTCCCCAATAAGTAATGTTAGCTATTATCTCCTCTTCTGCTGATGTTATTGTGTCTAGTATGCTTGAATACACTGTGGTTATTAAGTCTTCTAGATCCTCTCTGCTAGCCTGTATAGCTAGGTGCAATGTCTCATTAACGTTATCAATCTTAACCTCTAATGTATCTCCCCAATAAGTAATATTGGCAACAATGCTTGACTCTACTTCATCTAATTTCTCTAGAGTTTCATTAAGTGCAGACTCAATATATGACTTAAGAGCCTCAATTACTCTATCAGATTCGTCTTCAATCTTTAGATATAGCGTCTCATTAACATCTTCAAGTTTCGCTATAATAGTTGCTGTAGATTCATCTACCTTAAGCTCTATTTCACTAGCTAGTGTTAGCATTAGATCAGTTAAACTGACATTGATTTCGCCAAGCTCTGTCAATATAGTTACAGTGCTATCATCAATCTTCGTTATTATAGAGTTGTTCATGGCCTCTAGGAAGTACGTTAGGTTGAATCTTAGGTAGGTCCATGTATCGTCAACTTTTGCCCTTATGTAAACCGTAGTTTCGTTAATATAGTCGAGCTTAGCCTCCAATAATCCTAGTACTGTTACTAATTGATGATCTCCGCCGTACAGTATATTGGTGTACTTGGTAGCCCATATCCTTGCTCCTGTGTAGTTTGCGAAGAAGTAACAGGCTTCATCCCTTAGTTCAAGTGTAGTCTCATTCGCAGTATTCTCAAAGGCTAGTCTAACTTTAACATCGACTCTTAGGGTTACATCGCTTGATACAAGTGGAGCTGGTACTTTAACAAGGAATACCATTTCGTTAACGCCATCGCCATCAATATCCTCTAATAATCTCTCAAGCCTTGCAACCCTACCGCCATCAAGAACTATCTCTGTAGTTACAGAGTCAAATTCAAGCCATCCACCATATAATGTAGTCCAGCCTGTTCCCGTTGATGAAGCCGTTAGATCGACTATTCTAACATCTATCCAGTATGGATATAGTATATCCCATACCTGATCAGGTATGATCAGATTATCTGTTGTCTCGGTCTTATGGACAACTATTTGTATAGTAATCTCGTCGCCAGGAAGAACAACTTCAGGAACTGTTATTACAAGCTGTGTTCTAGGTATATGTACCGATGCCTCCCAGTCAATTTCGTCAGTAACTGCGAAGTAGTGTACACCGCCCTCAAGCTCTAAGATAAATTCTCTCTCTGTATTGGTACCCCAGTCATACTCAGAATCATCATATGATACCGTGATGGAGTCATTTGTGAAGCTGTAGAATACAGCACTATAATTAATGTTAAATTCTATATCGCCTTCAGTCGTCATAATAAATAACTTACTATCTAGGTATCTGTGTATATCAGATTCTAGTTCTGAAGTACTGTAAAATACAGTACCATTTATTACAACATTACCTGTACCCCATTCGTCAGTAGATATGGAGACAGCTAATGACTCTGTACGCCATAATTCTGGGCCGCCAAACATATCTGTCTGAATAGTTATAGTTGCCTCTCCCTCTAATGTTAAATCAGAATCTGGTAAGCCACCTACAATGCTTATCGATATATTATCGCATCTCCTACCTTCAGTATCATCTGTTGGTAACACATCTATATCTAGGTTAGGATGAATCTTAAATGCATACGTCTTTAATTTCCCAAGTACGTCTGGGACAATAGTCTTTGTACCATTAATTACTGTAATATTGTAGTAGCCCATTGGCAAGAAGGGTATTGTCTCGCCAGTATAGTCTTTTAGAGCATATCCGCATGTCAAGCTAAGGTTATTCCAGAGGTAGTCATCAGGATAGGGATCCGTCCTATTTAGGTAGACAAGCACATATGTTGAATTGAAACCTATGATCTCTAGTTTAAACTCATCCCATGTTCCGTTATCGAATCTATCTCCTCCAGGAGCCTCTGGATCATCTACTAATGGATAGTAGACTTCAAAGGCAGGGTCTCTCTCAATTATATAGACCTCATTCGTTTCGTTATCATAATATGGTTCTGGATTGATCATAACCTTCCATAAAACGGAATGAAATCCTATGGTCAGGTTATAGTCAAACATGTACCTATTGGTGCTTGGATATAGTGTTCCAATAACTGTTACTCTGTTATTCTCCCTATTATGCATTGTACCATTCTCATCAATTAATAGGCAGATTATATTTCCTCCATCCTCCCATACTTTAACGACAAGGTATACAGTACCCGGATCAAGATCTGGATCATCTGACCTGTTTACTTCTAATAGCTTCTCAAGCTTTATAGTGTCATTAATATAAACGTCTACTCCATCCTCAGTTATAAAGCCATGGCCCTTAACAAGTATGTAGTCTCCAGGAGCCACTGTATAATCTGATACATATGGGTAGTCGAAATATCTTGTTATATGATCGGTAGCATCATCGTCATTAGGCAAGACGCGTAATTCTGCATATGGATATACTGTGATGTTTAGTAGATAGCAGTCTGGATGTTCTTCAATTAATATCCACTGAGTATCACTAAAGTTGAATGCTACAAATGCTGTTAATCCACCCCATTCCTCTTCAGGCAGTTCAACATTGTATTTTACAACACCATCAGCTAATGGAGCTGCTATGGAAAAGCTGGTAACATGTATTGTCTTATAATCAGTAGTAAACAGTATCTCCTCTAGATCATCCCCATCGTATGGTTCAGGTAGATGGTGAATGCTAAACACAATGCTATCACCAGGGTTCAACGCATCATCAGGACCTGCCGACGCCTCGTCTCTATCGATTTCCTCTACAGAGGACCATATTTCTACATATTTTTCATCCGTAGTATCAATTATACTCCACTTTGATACTGCAAGTGAATCCTCTACATTTGGACAATCACTAGCATCGGTTCCCGAGAGATCGAAACCTAATAATGTTAGGTTAAGTGTTTTGTTGTAGAATAGCGTTATGTCAAGTCCATACAATATCTTGGGTGTGTGGGAGCCGTCAT
>Ga0190311_1000086_pt1 | contig 32799 bp, 47 predicted proteins | sample 48700789_MG_FD_165037 | JGI IMG/M metagenome (GOLD analysis project Ga0190311, IMG submission 165037) | Hydrothermal vent sediment bacterial communities from Southern Trench, Guaymas Basin, Mexico - 4870-07-8-9_MG | ecosystem: Environmental > Aquatic > Marine > Hydrothermal vents > Sediment ...
GTACAGATTGTCTCAGCTAGTTTGATCAAATCCTGTTCAGAGACGACTTCAATAAAGGCAAACTTCTCTTTATTGACAATACGTCCGCGTATTCTGATTATTTTACTACTATTCATACAGAGACCTCATTATTAAGAGTTCTACGTGCATATATAAAATATAAAATAATCAGCACCTGGTGACCAATCATCGAAATCTTCTGGCACTCTCTCATCATTCTCTATATAATAGTACAATCGGATATATATGAGTAAAATCGTATATTCTAATTCCAATATCAAGATTCATACTCCAGAAAGCCCATCTCGAATGAATACCACCGATTCCATCAGGACTCTTCTCGAAGCCGTGATCTGAGATTATCAGAAATAGATATCTCTCATCTCCGAGTTTCTCCTTCACTTTATTGACAATCCTACATATTTCAAGATAAGCTTTAATGACTTCAACTCTCCTCTTAGTCCAGCACACGTGACTTAATAAATCTACAAGATCAAAATATACAGCGAATAGATTCCACTCGTCTTCTAATGCTCTCCACATCTTCTCTTCTCTTATCCTATGAACTTTCCAAATCGTCTTAATATAATCGCCAATTCCCCTATAGAAAGACTCCTCAAGCATTCTATGAAGTCTCGGATCGTCATTATACGTAGGAATTAGAACAGCTTTAGACGGTCGAACTATATCGAAAATTGTAGTATGTCGAACTCTACTCAACTTCGGCTTAAATCCTAATCGTTCTAGTATTCTCCTCTTCCCCTTAATGAAACTAAGAGCTTTTCTCAATAAATCAAGTTTCCCGAAACTCCACCAATATAGACATTTATGATCCGACGGCTTAACACCCGTTATGACAGTTCCCCAAATTCTAGGACTAAGAGGCTGACCCTGATAACAGTACTCAGAATCGACATAGAAACACCCATCCACTTCTTGTAGTAGAGATTTCAAATCATTCCTAGAGATAAAGAGATCATCTAATCCGTCAACTAGAAAGAGGATAATCTTCACTATACATCACCTTCAATAATCTATCTACTCGACTATGATCTGTTAAGAGTAAGAATAATCTGAATAGTGTCTTATCTCTCCACCTTATGAATCCCCTCTTCAATCCCATTCCAGCCTTCACTCCAGTCCAAATATTTAGAGGAAGACCTCCGAGACAGGTTTTGAGAAACGACTTCACCGATGCTCTCTCTATCCCTAATGACTTAGCTAATTTCGCCATGTACATTAAGAGTGATGGAGAAATAGGCCTGCCTGGATTCATGTGAACTATACCCGTCTTCACAATCCTTATATCATATCCCTTATTCATAATATGTCGAAGTATCCAGTAGTCCTCATATACATGAAGTATTGGCGGAATTCTGAGATCTTTAATAGCCTCTCTCCTCAGGAATACATCATGACATCCTCCTCTCTTCCAGAACTGTTCGATTAGATATTCCTCATAGTTAATGCCAAGTCTTTCAAGATATGTCCTCCTCTCTACTGTCGCATCATAATTCAATCCCCACACTAATCCTACTCTATCGTCTTCGAGATATTCTCTCGCTTCACTAAAGAATCCTCTATTCAATAATGCGTCATCATCTAGAAAGAATAGCCATTCGCAATCAGTCTCTCTGAGAAAGTAATCGACTACTCTCTGTCTTGCAATCGCTCTTGTCTTTCCACCCCTTCCGATTATTATTCTACTCGGATGTACACTTCTCATGATATTGAGAAATTCTGTACGCGTACTATCATCATCAGAATCATCACATAAGATAGCGACATCAAATGGAATCTCACTTATCGCTCTCAATAGGACTCTCCTAAATACATCTCCGAGTTCTCGATAACTATTCTTTGTTATCATTCCAAGAGCTATCTTCATCATTCCTAATATTCATAACGTGAAGAAAATAGTTTATCTCCTTTTCACGCATCTACATCGATAATCAAACTCATCTCTAAGTCTATATGCTTCCCAGTGCATTCCTACAATACTGTCCATCTTTCTCTCGATCTCATAAGGAATCCGGATTCCCAATTTCTTACAGAGTTGCTTTATTGCAAGTACACGACCAAAACTATCTGAGACATCTCCAAGTCCTATTGACAGTTGCCACATACTACACTCTTCAACTCCACTATTTACAAATTTCATTCCTGTCTCCGCATCTTTGTATGCCTCTTCAATAAGTTTTTCAATCTCTTTGATCAACTTTTCTCGATCGAATCTTGTCTCTCTACTCATATTCTCATCAAATTTCTATATTTAAAAAATAAAACTATTATTTGACTAAAGCGGCAATTTTACTCTTTTGGTATCCAGACTTCAACAGTTACCTCGTATTTTCTAATATTTGCCGCCCAGATACGTAAATAATAATATCCCGGCTCTAGATTATGAGCGTATGTTTCACCAGTCTTTTCAAGTTCAAGTCCTGACCATGTGCATATAAGCTCCCCTTCCTCATTATAAAGCCAAATACTAAAGACTGAATAAGTACCTCTAGTCACCTTCCATCTGACTCTTAACTCTGATGAAGGAACTGAAAAGAGGGGAGTATCCTTAGTGCCAACTCCTTTGAAGGTCGCAATAACATTCCATTCTCCCTTGACATATTTAGGCACTAATTTTTCAAGTAAATCTATCTTAGATTCAAGTCGTTCAATCTCATTCTTTAATCTCGCAATCTCTTGATCCTTTTCTTTCAACTGATCTTCTAATTCGTCGATTGTACCTTCCAATTCCTCGATTGTATCTTCCTTTTCCCTTAACTTAGCCTTCAATTTCCTGATCGTATCCTCCTTTCGATCAAGATCGCTCTGCAGTTCCTTAATCTTGTCCTCTAGTTTAGCTATCTTTCTCTGATACTCTTCTAGATCAGTCGATGGTGTAGACGGCGCAGTAGAGGCCGCCAGAAAGATCAAGTAGAGGCCGAAGAGGCTCCCGACAACGACTAATCCTACTATAATCAGAACTGTAATAGGCTTCAACTTCCCAATCGTGGTAGACTTCATATTTTCACTCGTAAAAATATACTAATCACGGATTTATATACATTCGCCAGGACTATCTTTCACTATCCTTCATTAAATATAACAATGCACTAAGACCAAGACTCAATAGAAAGCCCAATCTTATGAATTGAGATACTGAAATCACTTCTCTCTGTCCGATTTCGGTGTCTTTCAAATCGGAACTAAATCCCGGCTGACAATATCCGCAATTTTGACATACGTAGAGCTTTATCATAGGCGACCAGTTTCTAAGTGTAATAGCCCTCATCTTACTTCCGCAAAATAGACAGTACTCTGGAATTAAGATCTCTCTTGGAAGTCTATTTACACCTCCCGAAAGAAGTTTAATCTTGACATACTCAGCTCCCGTAAAGATATACTCCTGTAATTTCGTACCCCGATACTTGTACAGATCTTTTGCGAACATATGCCCTCACATTTAATATATTACACGCCCAATATTTAAATCCTTTCAACGACAACATACAATTCCTCACAGATAAACAAATAGAGAACCTTGAACAATCTAAGGATAAACTTCGGCATTCGACTACCTAACGGTGATCCAAAGTGCACCTTAAATCCAGCTCTCTTCAAAAGTCCATATAACTTAATAAAATTGAATACATGCCTATGATCAAGATCGAGATAGACATTCTTAGACATAAAATTCGGAGTGATAATATGTAGTTCTCCTCGATTCTTCAAGAGATTATAGCATGTAAAAATAAATCTTTCAGGATCGTATAAGTGCTCTATTAGATGCGACGCTATTATCTTCGTGAATGACCTTTCTCTAAAAGGTAGAAACTCGGCATCAGCTACAATCCAATTTAAATGATACTCTATTAGTGAAGGATGTGGACGTTCAATGTCAAGATAGACGACTTCAAAAAAGTCGAATTCTTTCGGATTGAACTTATACGACCTTCCACTCCCACATCCGCAATCAAGGATCATCTATATCATTATCATCAAGGATTAGTAAGACTAATAAAACTATTGACGATATCAAGCCATCTAGGACACTTATGATCTTCTTAGTTATCGTCATCCCTTTTACCACCATCCCTCCTCCTTTCTATAGATTATGAGATCCTCTTCAGCCCTCCTAGCCAAATCGTCTGCTAACTGAAAGACTCTCTCTATAAGTTCTTCAAGGTCATAGTGCCGATGAATTCGATATGCCGGTATAGTACTATATGCCTCTCCGCGTCCAGCATAGGTTTCAGCGGCATAATTATAACGTACATCGCCACTTCCTCTTATAGTAACATACTTCCACTTTCTCTCTTCTCTGATCTCTCGATCTCTAACATCTTCGACAACACTAGCTTCCGTTCCATCACCATAGACTCTAGCATAAACAGTATATTCATCATCCTTCGGGTCAAAGAAGATAGAGGCCGCCTCCTTGAATCCGCCTATCAACTTAGACTCGACAGCAAGCTCTATAGACTTGGGAAGCACTTTCTTCAACTCTTCAGCGAGATCATAAAAATCATAGATATGATCTGTAATATCCCAGATGTCAGGTACGTCCAATATACACGTCATAGTCGTCTTATCCTCTTCCACTCTACCTCCTATATTGTGACAAAATCTCTTGAATCTCTCTAAGGCATTCTTACTTCGCCTCATACTACTACCACTTATAATGAATAAATAATATATTTAAAACTTAAAGTCTAAGAAAAAATAGGTGAGAATGTGAGTAGAGAATACCTCGAAAGAGTGATAAAGGAAGAAATAGAAGGATTATCATCAGTACCAAGAGATATCCTAGCATTCACACTTGAGACAACTATAAGAGGAGGTGAGGATGCTCCCCTATTCGGAGATGCTTTTATTGAAGGACTCACAGATTGGAAGAAAGATTGCGAGAATTTCATTGAAAAAGAGATCGAAAATGTACTAAAGCTGACTATAGAATATGAAGAGGAAGTCGTGAGTACTCTACCTAGAGAGAAAGTAGAGAAGTTCAAAAGGATGCTCAGAAGACTTAAGACTGAGAGAAATTATATGACAGCATGGGAATCTTACTTTAGAGAGACACCTCCGCAAGGCATTGATCTCGAACTCGCAGGTCGCTTAATGGGATGTCTATGCAATCTCAAGAGATTCGATGATGCAAGAAGAATAATGAGAGTTCTAAGGGAAGTATTGCCGATCCTTGCAGAGTATGAAGAGGAAGAGGAGTATTAAAGAATTCCATCTCCCCTATAATCTTCGGGAAGTGAAGTAAATCTCAATTTTCCGTCTTTAATCCAATCCTTCCTATGCAATTCTGATTTCAATATAGACTTCATATTACGAATTACATCTTCAGAAATCAGCCCCTTCTCAAGACTACTGAGTAAAACAGCGATCATGTGCTTACAGAATCGATCTGGACGATACTTATTGTCTTCACAAGAACATACAGACGTTTCCGGTTCAACTAGATCTATCAGTACTTGATGACTCTTAATCTTATCTTCTCGACGATCATAATACCTTACAACTCCCTTGATCAACTTCTTATTTTCGATCAATTTGACATCTATATCGTAGATTCTGTAGAGATCATATCCAGCGACAAATCTCTTCCAGTCCGTCATCGGAAAGAATAGCTGAACGTAATATTCTCTTGCACTCTTCATATAAACGCCTCCAGAGTCTCCATCACCTCAATCTTCTCAAGTTCTAATCTCTGAATCATCGACTTTATTGTCTTTTCACTGTAGAGAGGTTTCTGATCCCAATTTCTGAAGACTCTAGTGATCACAGAGGGATCTTCGCCGAGTTGACTTCTCAGACTTAATTGAAATGCGAGTCTATTTGCCGTATCACTAGAGAACATGACAGAAAGAGCATTTAATAAAATAACGTCATCTTTCGTCACTATAGATCTCTTATTCAAGACGGCACATCCCTTAATCAATCTGACGACATCTCTTGCTGCCCTTCTCGTTCCAAATTCTCCGCGAGTCTGAGCGATCTTCTTAGTTATACTCTTCAATGTCGGAATATAATCTTCCGGAATTTGAACAGTTACGGGATTCTTTGGATCAAGAAAAGACAGTAAACTCCTTACTTTCTCGTGAAGGGAAATTGACTTCGGAAGATATAATCTCAAGATACCGTCTTCGTGAAGCTTATTCTCCTCGTCTAGATATTCGTGTCTGATAATTACCATCCTCTCTTTATATCCGCGTTTTGAAAATACTCGATGATTTAGATCTTCAGGCACCATCATCATGATAACTCCGACCTTAAGGGGGTTCATCATGCTCCCGAATTGATATCTTCCGACATAATCATCCTCATAGAGACAATACCCGTTTTCACATAAAGCGTTGAATAAAGACAGAGTCTTTGCAATCAATTCCGGAGATCTCGCGAATAACTGATCCATCTGTGTTCCGATAAAGAACATTCCGTTGATATCTCTGGCCTCGGAGCGATCAATCTTTATTACATATCGACCTTTCTTAACAACTCTTACTCCATCCGGAATTCTTCTAAGTGAAGTCGGAAGTTTGATTAGATATTTTCCACCATACTTTAGACAGAACTGAGCTGCGCTAATGTAATCGAATATCTCAACAAAATCAACTGCGGAAAATTGAGATCCGACTGTGTCTTTTCCATGTCCGGGAGGTGCTACTAGAGAGATATTCGATTGTCTCTCTTCATCAGTACATAGAGATGCGAGCGCAATAGAGATCATCAGTGCAAGATGTCCAGTAGCCGGATATGTCCTCTCGAATAGCTCATAAATCGAAGCGGCGACAGGAGAGTTCGGAAGCGGCAGTAGATCATCCTGATAGAGTACAGACGTGTTTACATAGACATCTTCTAGCGATTCCGGCCGCTTATACATATATCATACTCCCTCTATTCCGAAATCTGAAATGCGAAATGAATATACTCTTCTATTATCTATATATGAAGGTTTAGATTTGTCTTTTCTCAATGCCATTATTCTTCGCCCCCTGATAACACCAAGATATAGCCACTTTTTCGATTCAAAGAGAAGAAACTTACCTCCCTTAGCGTCGTCTTTATCCGGAATAATATATCCCTCAGATCGTAACTTCTCAAGTTCCTCTTTCTCCTGTGGCATTAGAGTTCTAGGTTGGACGATGATAACTGCTATCATTCCCCTAGTCAGACAACAATCTTTAATCTTAGAAATGAGAAGATCTCTCATATTCGCAATCGGATATCTCCTCTCGGGATTTGAGAGAAAATAGATCCACCACAAATTTGTAAACGAATCTATTACAAGAAAGTCGGGAGGATCTTTCTCAAGCTTGGCATTCAAGAGATTATATAAGTGTTCCCATCTTCTAACACTGACGAAGACTTTCTTCAATTCTTCAGGACCGAATAGACGATCGCCATATACCTTTCTCCATGCCTTATACATTTTGCCCAATCTCTGAAGAGAAATTCCTCCCTCTGTATCAATATACAGGCATTTAAATCCGTTCATCAAGGCATAGAAGAGTAAGTTCAAGGCGAGAGTAGTCTTTCCTGAATTAGTCGCTCCATAAATTAAGACAATTCCCGGCTCTATATCACCGAGAACAGCTTTAAGAAATCCGTCAAGTTTAAGTACTCTCCTCGGAACAAGAGCATCAATCATCGGAAACTCTATCTCCTCTTCTCGAGGAACTTCTACTTTCTTTTCGACTCTCTCTATCTCGACCGGAAGTTCAATCTCCTCCTCTTCAAGTTCGATCTCAGGCTCCTCTTCCACCTCCTCCAACTCAAGTTCTACCTCACCTGCTTCGACTTCAGACTTCTCTTCAGTCTCCTCCTCTTCAATCTCGACTTCCTCGCCTTCTTTCTCAACCTCGACTTTCTCAGTTTCCAATTCCTCGACCTTACTTTTCTCCTCTTCAACTTCCTCTTCGGATTCTGTCACCTCTTCAATCTCCAGCTCTATTTCACTTTCTTCGCTTGTGCCCTCTTCCTCCTCTTCTTTCTCGAGGTCGAGACTATCGAATATTGAGATCTCTTTCATATTCTCATTACTCTTCTCTTCTTTCGACTTAAGAACTTCTCTTTTACTCATGAACCTCTTCAACTCAGACTCAGGAATAAAATAGAGAGTTCTAGTACGACCGATTTTATTCTCAGTCCTCTTTTTGATAGCTTTAATTTGCCCTCTTCTAATCAAATAACGAATTTTCTTTTGAGTAAGATCTAAAATTCGAGCGGCTTCTTCAGTACTAAAGAGCTTCTCTTCCATCAAAAAATTTAGAAATTTCACCGTTATATAAATCTTAGGCCTAACAGTTTAGGCCTAAGGATAGAAGTGTTAGGCCTAACAGTTAATTCTGCCACAACTTCTAATATGCGAAAAAATTCAACGCGTATCTAGAACTCTAGAATTTAGCCACCACTTCTTACTCTCTCCTGAGCGAATTTGATCTACAAACTTTACGAGCCATTTCAGATCTCTTTCATACACGTGATAGCTATCTGCAACGTGTAAATAATATCCTACAGGGACACCTAAAAGAGAAGCTATATGACATTGAAGAGAAATGAATGCCATTATATTCATGAATGCCGCTTTCAGGGCATCATTACTCCGGATATGAACATGCATAATAAGTCTCCCATCGACAATTCTAGTCCAGATCCGCTGAAGACACGGAGGATAAGACGACCTAGTATCGATCTCCGGAATCCAAGTAATCGCCTGAGCCCTCCTAGAATACGGAGCTGACTTCAACTTCTCGACAATATACTTTATCTGATCAACTCCCCTATACTTAAAAAGTCGATCATGATAAGTATAAGACATGACTCGATATTCACGGCCATAAATTACCTCGTCGATATACTCTTTAAGACCTCGAAGTCCAGAGACACATCCCTTTAAGTGAATACGAGGCTCTCTTAGCGGATCATTTATCTTAATCGCAATCGGAGTGTCTATAGACATCTCACCGTATTCAGTCTTAATCTCAATCCCATTTTCAAATAAGTAGAGAAGAGAGAGTTCCCATGCCTCCGGAATCAAGTCAGCTTCAACGTACATCAAGAGACTATAGATACACCGATATTAATAGTTAAATCCGAATAAATTGTCCGAAAGAAATTATATATCGGTGTCTCTCTCTTCTAAACGATGAAGTGGAAATTAAAAGTCGTGTCGATAAAAATCGGAGACGAGTTAATCGAACAGATAGATAGACTCGTCAGGAAAGGAGTATATAGAGACAGAACCTTCGCGATCAATATAGCAGTCTACCAATTCCTCAAAAGAGAGGCAGAAGCAATGGGCATGACACTAGAAGAATTCATGGAGAAAGTCTTAGAGAAGACAGAGAGAAGAGAAGAAATTTCAGGGAGCTGAAACTCGACAGGAACAATCTTTTTTCCAATCCCTATTTCAGGCCAGGACAAATAATACTTTCAATGCCAACTCTCAACTCAAATTTTGATACTCTACACTCCGATCTTTATCTTATGCCGTGATTTTGAACATTCCATACTTTGTCTTGCGATTTGATCTCCCTATCTTGCATTTGGGACTTCAACATTGCGCTTTATGTCACCTCTCTCATGTCGTGCATTTGAACATTGCGCTTTGCGTTTTGGGAATTTGGATATCTGAACATGGCGCTTTTTGTCTTGCGATTTGAATATCTCGTACTGCGCTTTCTGATTTGCGTTTTGGGATTATGTCTTTCGGAATTCTGATATGCGATTTGAGTATATGTATTTGTGTATTGTATTTGATATATGATTACATCATATCCCCCTCTGTTACTCGATGTTATATCTCCTTCGAGATTGTCGTTTCGATCAAATTGTTCATTCTTATTGATTCTCTACACAATTTACGTTCCAGAATAGCTATATATATGCCGATTAGAATAATTATTTGATGAAGAGGCGATTGCTATCATTTAAGACGAGGTATAGAAGAGCAAGAAAATTTGAGATCTTTATTAGAGATAGGCTTCGTGAATGTGGCTTCTTAGTTCTCGACTTGGACTTCTGGACAGGGCCTGTTGATTTAATAGCAATCGATTTTAAGAATAGGGCAGTCTATTTCATTGAGTGTAAGTCTGGAAGAGGAGGTCTAAGTAGAGATAAGCGTATTAGAATATCGAAATTTATCGAACAGTTCTCTAAGATCATGGACAAAAGTTGGTCATCTCAGTTCATACTTCTGACAAAGTCGAATTGGAGTAGAGTACTGTCGGACATAGTATAGTTAATCGGAATCTATTACTCTATTCGATCACGTATATATCAGTTCGATGAAATATCTGAATATAAGAGAGAGAAATTTTCATAAGCCTTATATCAAATTTATAATTATATTCACGGAAATTTCTGCCTATAGAAAATTTCGGTATTTAATAACTTTTATTCATCTCTCTAATTTTATTGTAGTCTCTATTCATATTATCTCGAATATAGAATATTCATGAATACCGTTCGATGATTCAATACGTGGAAAGTTCGACATATAGAGTTTTTTGAACTCAGTTCCGGCGATAATTCTATTCATATACGGAATAAACCGGAAAAATATGTAGTAGAAATTTCTTAGTTTCTGATAATATTTAGAATTCAAGCTGAATTTTAATCACGGAATTGATTCAGACGCCTTGATTTAGAATCTGAAAACTTACTTCGACTTAGAATGCTCTCAATTTTTTACAAATTTCAAATTTTTACAAGTCATAACATTCGTGATATTATATTCTAAGATATTCTAAATATTTAAATGGAAAAATAACTTTAGATCTTAAGAGGGAGAGTATGGCTAAAACGATCGAGGAGGTATTAGAAGAGATAGAGAAAATATTTCCGAGTTTTCGTCATTTAGAGACGTATGAGGATTATGATTTACTGAAAGGAATGGTGAGAAGTCTATGGCTCACAGGCACGATTAGTTTCAGATGCTATGAGGCGATTGATCAGTTAATGATTGCCTATCAGTACGCCAAAAAAGGATCGAAAAGATTTAGTGCCTTTGAACTTGATTCAAGATTAGAGAGATTCTGGAAAGCGTGTACTGAGCCTGTAAAACTGTAAGAGATCTCTATATTATATCGGAACGTCTTTGATTTTTCTCAATCTATTTAATGTTCTTCTCTCTCTATTGTAAGAGTGACAAGTATGCCCGGAGTTGAGCGAATTGGAGAGTATAGATGGGAATGGTATGGCTGTCCTGTTTGTGAAGATCCTGATGCCGATAATTACGGATTCACATTCTTGGCCTGTGATCTCTTTGACAAATATGCCGATGAAAGGGGAGCATATTGTCCTATCTGTGGAAACTTCACGTCTCTTAGAGATGTCAGAAAGTGGCTTAGAAGAAATGATCCTGAGACTCTTCGGAGGATAAGGAGGGAATGTAGAGAGATGAGAGAGGAGGGATATTATTAGTATTTTTTATCGTGTATAATTTATAAGTGGCATTCGCCATCAATTTTATGAGGTGAGACGAATGAAGAGAAAAGTAGTATTGATGTCTGTAATCTGTATATTATTGATTGCCGTGATTGGAGCCTATGCAGGACTGTTAATAGTCGAATACGACAAATTATTGGCGAAATATAGAGCACTCGAGGATGAATATAAACGTCTGAGTTCGGAGTATATGTTACTTAGAAGTAACTATACAGTGCTCAAGGGCAATTATACACTTCTCAATACAGAATACGTGAAACTCAAGTCTAACTATGTTGAGTTGAAGAGTAAATTCGCTCATCTCACTGAGAGATTTCTTTCACTAAGAGAGAGATATGACGAACTTGAATCTAAATACAGTAGAATCGAGCGGATAATAGAAGTTCGAGTATATGGGCATGCTGATGAAGAATCACTTAGGGCGATTTTCAGTGGAATTGATTCTAGTGATGTCGAGTATATTATTGAAGATCTCGGCATTGATAGACAGATGCCTGATAGAGAGAAAGTGAAGAGAGTTGTCGATTGGATAATGACTAATACGATGTATGTTTCAGATCCCTATATTCCCGTGATGATCGGAGATGAACTTCTTTGGGAGGATAACTATATTATCTTGCCTAATGAGACTCTAGAACTCGGCGGAGGAGATTGTGAAGATCTGGCACTCGTCGCCTATGCACTATTTCAGGGTATATTCGGAGAAGATCGTATATGGATCATAGCATGGAGGAGTGAGTCTGTATCTCACTGGGGAGTATTATTAAAGGGTCAGAATGGATGGTGCATTGTCGATCCGGCAGGAGAGTATGTGACCGGTATCAAAGAACTTTCTCTTACTTTGAGAGTACGCAATATTAGAGGGAAGGAGTATATTATCAGAATATCTCCAATGGATATAGAACCTGGATTGAAGTCATGGCTGATTTCAAGGGGATTTGCACGACTTGAATATCGAGGTCATATAGAATTCGGAGATTTAGAGGGAGTCGTAAATGCATGGCTGAAGTACTGGAATGAAGAGTGGATTTACATGATCGCAAATTCAGAAGAGATAGTGTTTTTCGACAGTACTGAAGAGTTCTTAGACTTTATGAGAAGTTAATTTTTTTATATTCCATCTCGTTTTCTTGAGAGATAATATTCGATTGTATTCTTCGCGATTAGTTCATAGACAATCGCTTTCTTTCCTTCGACATATCTCAATACTCTTCCAACTCTTTGTATCATCTGTCTTCTAGATCCGCTTCCCGACATTATTATTGCGACATTAGCACTCGGGACATCTATTCCCTCATCTAATACAGTTGTCGTTATAAGACATCCATTTTCAGCTTTCTTGAATTTCTCGAATATTTTACTTCGTTCGTATTTTCTAGTTTTTCCGATTATGAGAAATGTATTCGGATGTATTTTCTTGACTTCATCATAAGACCTATTCGCCTGCTCTATTCTCTGACAGAAGACGATAATCTTGTCATTGAAGTGTCTCTTGACTAGATCTCTCAATACGCGATATTTCTCTTCTGCCATGAATGCGATTGATTTCAATAGTGATATCCTCTTCATTTCGTCGTCTATAGAGAGTTCTATTCTATTGTATCTATTCAATTCGTCTCTTGTCAAGTTGACATAGATTTTCCTATGTTCAAAATCGGCGATCAGTCTATATTTTCTGAGAGTCTCTTTGCCGATACTGTAGACTACATCTCCGGCGATGAAGTATATCAGCGGTTCATTTTTATCTCTTCTCTCGGGAGTTGCTGTCAATGCCATTCTATATATTGATTTCAGTTTAAGTCCAATCGTCTTAAATGTATCTGCTGGAACGTGATGAGCCTCGTCGAATATTATTAGTCCGAATCTATTTTTCAGTTCGTCGATATATTTAACCGCCGAGTGATATGTAGAGACAGTCACGTCTCTTATATCATAGTGTCTTGCTCCAAGTAGGCCGGCATCGACTCCTATAAGCTTCAACCTCTCTTTCCATTGTCTGAGAAGTTCTTGAGTGACGACTAAGATCAGAGTAGACGTCCTTAGTCTTCGAATCGCTTCAATCGCGATGAATGTCTTTCCTCCTCCGGTTGGAATTACTATAGTTCCACATTTTTTCTCCATCCACGAATTGAGACATTCCTCTTGAAAGGGATAGAGTTTAATGAGTCTATCTGAGGTCTTTATTCTCTTTCCAGGTATCTGTACATCTATTTTAATATCCCTTATCGGTTTGAGATACTCAATCAATCTAAATAGTATTCCCTTCTCGGCAGTTAAATAGAATTTATCGCCTATTTTTCTCCATCGCACTAATCTCAATTTCTCGTTGAATAGTTCTCCCTTTCTGATGTAATTATATGCGATTGTAAATCTCTCTATCAGTCTTGCACTCTCTACAGTTCCGAGTACTCCCTCGATTATTAAGAAGTCTTCATTTTCTTTGATAGTAATCCGACGGGCATTCTGAATCTTCTTTGAGATAAGAGGTTCAAGCCTTCGAGCTTCAGGTCCGAAAATTCCCTCTAATGTCTGAATAATTCGATCCGCATCTAGATTGTTCATAATTGCCCGTTTGACAGAGAAAATCCACCTCCTCTCTCTTCTATCATAAAATGAGAATTGTTTTACCTGATCTGTCAGTCTATAGATCATTGAGAAACTCTCAACTTCTCTCGCTAGTTCGTGATTGTCGACTGTAAACTTGAATACGATTGTCCGACTCATCATTTTAGTAGTCAGACGATCATATAAAAATTTTCACCTTTCCTGCTATTATTTGTGTAATACCGACAGAAATTAAGAGTAAGATTTAAATATAATTTCCAAATAGAAAATATTGTTAAAAGTAGGAAAATAGAAGGTGGGGGAGATCGTGAAGAGCCTATCTGACGGACTACTCGATAATATAGTGATTGATAGCGAAATAAATGATTTCCTCATAAGACGACTGCTATTGTCCGAAATCAATATTAGAACTAAGTCGGCAAGATCGGCAACTTCAATTAAATTGAGGAGACTTAACTGGGCATTGGCTCAGAATTTCATCAAGATTTCACTACAGAAAGTCAGGATGTTCTTAGACGACCCGATCCTTTTGAAGTATATTGAACTCGAACCTAGAAAGATCAGAGTTGATTCAAGTTCACCGTTGTGGAAAGACAACTATAGAGTCTCTCTATTATTCGTTAACAGATACTCTATAGACTTTTTGAAGTATTGCCGAGTCAGAAAAATCGTTCCAAATCAGGAAGAGGTCTCTCTTGTTAATCCAGGACCATGTACTCTAGAGTTTATTATAGAGCTGATTTCTCATAAGGGGCATGTTCCCGCCGAAGTATATAGATCATATGTCGATGATGTCATCAATGAGATAGACTTCGAGGCCGTCGTCTTTGGACTCAGATTATTCAGCGACTCTTTTGAGAAGAGAGATGATAGAGTATTCATCAAAGTAAGAGACTTTCTCGAATTAAAGAGATCAGAAGTATCTCTTAAAGACTTGAATTTGTATGACGGATTTATCAGACTTAACGAGGACGATTCAAGAACTTTATTAGAAGACCTGATATTGACTAAAATGAAACCGTTTCTGAAATTCAAAAAGAGGCGACAGATGATTCCACCATGCATTGAAAAGCTGATAACTGACCTCAAGAACGGACGTGATCTTTCTCACTTTGAGAGATTTGCAATTGCCTCATATCTCATACACTTCGGCTGGGAGATAGATAAGATCGTGGATCTATTCAGGCACTCTCCTGACTTTGATGAAGAGACGACTAGATATCAAGTAGAACATATAGCTGGACTTAGAGGACGCAAAGAGAGATATAGACCTCCATCGTGTAGAACTCTAAAAGTTGCCGGGCTTTGTACGAATGAATGTAGGTGATATTGATGATTCACGAGTTGATAGAGTACTATTCAAAATTCGATCCGGGGATAAGTGTGGAGCACTATGAATTCGCAGTTAGAAGGGGAAATAAATTCGTCAGACATCTTGGATTTAAATCATTAGACGAGTTGAGGAGATATCTCTCAAGGCCTCCTATTCCGGAAGATGTCTATCGTTCGACTTATATCTGCCTCTCACCGTCGTCTCAAGACATGGATGAGAAGATGATCAAGATGACTGAACTCTTCTTTGAGATAGATCTAGAATTCGACTATCTAAACGATCGGATATTAGATGATATGAAGTTTGAATTGTGGAAGTTAGTTGACTGTCTCAGATATGAATTTGGAGTAAGTGAGAGCGATCTCAAGATCAACTTCTCGGGGCATCGTGGATTCCACGTCATCGTAAGGGATAAGGACTTCATTAATCTAGATCAAGATCAGAGAGCTGAGATCGTCGAATATATGACGAATCCTGACTGTAGATATATTAAAGAGTCGTTCGTCGTATTTAGAGGCCGTCTAAGTAGAATTTCGAGATTAATAGGTCATAGTATTGAGAAGTTCTCTGTGATAAAAATCGATCCGAAGTCAAGTATAGACATTCACAGACTAAAGAGATTAGAAGAGAGTATTCATCCTTGTGGACTTAAGGCGTCTGTAATTTCGATCGATGAGATAGACGAATTCAGTCCGTTTATTCAGGAGTATTCTTGGATTGATGGAACTTGTCTATTTGATTCGAAGATTGACGACGTTATAGGAGGATATAGAATACATCGCGGACTTAATAGACTTCCGATAATAATTGCGAATTATCTCAGTAATAGAGATCTGGGAGAGATAAAGAAAATCGAAAAATAAAAAATCGTTTTTTAATTTTTAAATTATTGGAACTCCTTCTCGAGTTCCTCTAGAGATATTTCCTCCTCTTCCTCTTCGGCTTTCTCTTCAGCTGGAGGAGCGACTTTTATCTCTGCCTCACCTAATACTAATTCTCCCCTAGCCCTCTTCACTAGAATACCGTGAGTTAGCAATGTTTTCAATGATATTCCTTTAGGAAGGTTATGCTTTGCCTTCAGTTCTTTAAGCAGACTTTTAGCCTCCCTTCTGGAGATCGTTCCTCCCTTTTCTTTGACATGAGCTATGAATTCGTCGAGGATCACTTTCTTTTCTGGTTTGATCGGCCTTGGCCTTATCTCTCTTACTATCTCAAATCCTAGATTTTTGACCTCTGAGATCTTATCCGCTGGACCCCTTATTATATACAGACCCATGTTTTCCGCCTCAATTATATCTACAAATGCGGGAATATAAATCTTTTCCATTCCACTCACGGGATCATGACTTCAAGAGAAGGATCCTCTTTGACCTTTGAGAGAATATAGAGAATAACCGCTCCGATATGAGTACAGTACCTCTCAGCTTTTCCATATTTCTTTCTCCTAAGTTGACACGGACAGAAGAATTTAGGAAGTCCATTTTCATCATGTCCCATAAAGACGACGGTATATCTCGAACATCTCTCATTTTTCATTCCTCGAACTCTGAATTTATATTTAGAGACTCTCTCAACTCCGAGTCTGAATCTCTTTATCGATCTCTCTATCCACGAATCAGGCTTATATGCGAATTTACTTACGAATATCTTAATCACATCTTCACTCATACATTAAGCTATCAGAAAAGGAGATATATTAAGAATCTACCATGCGAACAATTTGTCAAGAGTTCTCTCGACTTCTCTAAATAGTTCTCTTATTCTCTCAGAGAACTCCCTCCTCCTCTTTTCGACTTCCTTGACTTTCTCTTCAACTTTCTCCTTTTCGACTTTCTCAATTTTCGGCTCCTCTTCAAGTCTTATACTCCAGCACCTGTCATTTAGACAGTAGTATACGACATTATTCTCGACAAGGACAATCCTAGTACTTGTCTTGATTTCAATTCTTTCCTCTTTCTCCTCCTCTGCCTCTTCTTTCAATTCGGTTTCGTCACAAACATATTTATACTCTTCCATATCATTAAAGAAATACAGATTATAATTAATTTAATTTTTACTTCTTTACTCCGCTCTCTATTTTCTTCCATTCGAGTAGTTGAATGAATCCGAGTTCAAGGGATCCAAACAGTAAAACTTCGTATTTATTTCCATACCTGTCTCTTAGAATTCCCTTATATCCGTCGACAACTCTCCTATTCCATATCTCAGGATCCGGATTCAGTTTCATAAAATCTTTGAGTATTTCTTTCTTGTATTCGAGATATTTCTTTTCATCCCATCCGAGTCTCTTCAAGACACTGTCTCTAAATTTACATTTCTTTGAGAGAGCGCAGCAGAATGCCAAATTCCCGAAGCATAGATTCGGATCTTCTATTTTGTGATTATTTTTTATTGCCTCGAATTTCTCGGGAGGTATGCCTAAGAGTGAGAGTGCACGGTCTCTAATCGGACATGGCTTCGAAGTTGAACAACAGTAGACTATTGATTTGAGTGTTCCGGATGCACATAAATTGTACTTCAATTCTTTTGTCATACAGCTCTAGTAAGAGGGTAGAGATAATAAAACTACACTTTTTCATCGGCACGAGTTATGATTATTGTTACGATCGATGGATTCTTTTTCTCGTTTAAGAATTCTCTCAATAGCGGAATCAGTTGTTTGACGAGGAATTTCTTATTAGTACTGAATTCTATCGGATAATCTTGGTCTGCTCTAACTACTAAAATTTTCATCAGTAAGATTAGAGTTTTTAGCATTTAAGCGTTTCACTTAATAGGAAATCATATTACTAAGTTATATATCTCCGAAGCATCTAGATAATTGATATGATAGGAGAAGACGCATATGTTGAGGTAGAGTTCAAGATCGGGACAAAGAAGAGTAAACTCAAAGCACTTGTCGATACAGGATCGTATGAGAATATAATTTCAAGAGAACTTGCCAAGAAACTCTCAGAAATCGGATGTCTTAGATGTTTCGTACTTCCGAAAAAGTATTGGATGAGCCTCAAGGTTGGAAAGAAGGGAGAAAGTATCAGATTAATAGGAGTCTGTGCCTCTGATTATATGAAGATCGAGGGAATAGAGAAAGCTCCTCACATCTTTTGGATATCGCCAGACGTTCCTGAAGATACTCTAGTTATCGGTCATCCAGGCATCGACAAGTGGATGATTGAAGTTAGGAATGGCAAAGTCGAGGTGAAGCCTGGAAAGATGCATCCTCATTATGGATTTTTCTGATCCGAATTAGATAGATTTATTTAACGCCATCTGATTTACTTTATTGATGAGAACGTTTAGATACGAGGATATAGAAGTCAACGTATCAAGAGACGAACTCTATTTCGTTAATTTGAAGACTAAAATGAAGACGAAACCCTTGAAGATACCGGATCCGGTGACATTCGACTTCTGTATAAAGATATCGAGGGCGCTTGCAAAGAAGGGATGGGTTAAGTCTCCAGAAGAATTGGCCGGTCAGATTTTCAAGACAGTCGAAGAGATCAGAGCTGAGAAAGAAGAGGGAATCAAAATTTACGAGAGTTTAGATGAACGCGGAAAGAAGATCTTTGAGAGGACTGCTAGTATAATGGGAATATCTAAGAAAGAATTTGCCGAGAAGATACTCAAGAGAGCAAGAGAACTTGGAGTAAGTCCCGAATTAATTCTCTATAAGTATTCTAGAGAGTACGAACTTGTACAGAGAGTTAAGCGAGTTGTCTTACTTCTCGAAGACGGGACATTGAAGAAATTTATTGCATCGCCGAGAGTTTCGATAATGATTGATACGTGTTATAGAGTCAAGACTGAAGGTGAAGAATATGTAGGTCGAGTTATCGGTCAAAGCGGAGTTGTCAGGTTTGACTATCTCTCTGACTATATTCCTGTTGATGAGGGAAGTAATGAACTCAGATTTCTACACTCAGATCCGAGAATAGAAGAGATTGAAGTGATTGACGATATAGAGACAATTCCCGATGCTAGTACCTGGATATCAACGCATGTTACATTTGAAAATCTATCGTCAATCGTAGATCTAGTAAGTGAGAAGAACGCAGCCGTTGAAGGAGTCTGTGCCGGTATCATAGAGAGATTTAGTGTTCCAGAAAAACTCGGAGGTGCTAGGGCCGTCATAAATGTCGGAGATATGAGTCTTAGGGGTAGATGCTCGGCATGGATAGATCCGGCACTGTATCCGGAAGCTGATGAATCTTGGGTTGGAAAGTTGATATATCTCTACGGCCACTTCACGTATAGAGAATATACTTTGTTCGACAGGACGGCTCCAGGACTTAACGTGATTCCATATTTCATCCTTGTAAAGCAGATATAGTTTTTTATTTCGATTTTTCTCTTTTCTCTTGATGGAAATCGACGAAATCGGAAAGTGGCTCGAATCAAGAAAATTCTATGTGAGGATTATTGAGCGAGAAGAGGATGAGGGAACTAGAAATATCCTCACTGCATATCGGTCGTTTATATATAGAGATAGAAAATATCATGTGTCTATATATCACGACGATCTTGATGGACAATTCGAATTGAGAGTATACTCGGATGGTGAGATTGTAGATCTTCGAAGAGTATATTCTAACTTCGATGATTTGAGGAGAGATCTTCCACGTGTAGTGAAATCTGCTGTTAAAACTCTTGAGGAGATGTATAGAATTGCCGTAGAACTTAAGAAGTTCGGATGCGATTTTCTCGAGTCGTTTCCGTATTCAAGAGTTCTAGGAGTACTCAGATCTGATGAGAGTTCTGTGAATGTTACTTTTGATTCTGAGAGAAATCAGGTCGTGATAAATCTCACGATTTTCGAGGATACTGATTTGAATAAAGTCAGATCTCTCTTCAGGGACCTTCTTGAAGTCCTTATGAGTCACGGTAAGATCTGAATCAGTTTCGAGTCGAGGAATGTTTATATACTCGTTGCGCATAAATATTATACGATGAAGGCGTACATCATAAAAGTAAAAATAAGCGTTCCGGTAAATAGAGAAGTTTCAGAGACCTCAGAGAATGTCAGAGTTACGACAATTTATCAGTTGCCACCGGAAGATTACAAGAAGTTCAGGAGAGCGAGGTCGAAAGTCAGAAGAATCATATCAAGGAATTGTTCACTAAAGATCGGAGGAATAAGTCTCTTCCTCGACGAAGATGCCGCAAAGGCGACTCTTGATCAGATCAATGAAGTACTAAAATCGACTCTACCGGAAAATGTAGAATTTTCGAGTGGTTTGGTTTCAGTATATCTTCCTAGTGAGATCTCTTTAGAGCGATTGAATGAAGTTATAGGAGCGATAAAGTCGCAACAGAAAGTTGAATTAGAGAAGGTCTCGGAGGCTTTCATAAAATTAACTGAAGAATTTACTGAGAATCTCAGTCGTAGAGCTATAAAAGCGATTGAACAAGCCAGCGCTTCAATAATAGCAAGAGAGGCTATTGACAAACTCAGGGCAGCGATACTTCAAGCCGCAGCGAAGAGTTCATCTTCAAAAGAAGAATTATATGAAAACGCGATGAGAGAGTACAGAAAGATCAGGAAAACACTTCCGAAGAGTATAAGGACTGCTGTGAAGGCGACTATAGCTCAATTGAAGAATGAAGAGAATCTAAATAAGGTCTGGGAAGTCGCTGTAGAAGAGTTCGGAGAGCTTGAGTCAGAGAGTGAAGGGTGAACTTTTTGAGTAAACAAAAAATTTTTTTCCGCGAAGATATCCGTAAACTTTTTGTAGATGTCCTTCTTGAGATGGGATCACCTTCACTCGAATTAAAGATTGTCGAGAAAGGTAAGACAGAGACTTTTGAATGGGGAGTAGTAACAGTTCCGAAGTCAATTCTCAAGAGACCGATTGAGGAGATAAAGAATGGCCTCCGTCACGAAGTTGGACATAGAATTATCCATCCGGCTACACCCGATTTAGAATCACTAACATGGTTATTTGCCAAAAAGGCCGTCTTAGCAAGGGGAATCTTATTCGATCAGAAACTTGTTCACGATCTCGGCAATATCGTCTCGGATACTATTGTCAATTATCATCTTTCTAGGGACTTCAAATTTAGTGACGAGTATAAGGGATATATGGCGAAGTTACTTAAGAAAATCAGGAAAGGAATGAAAGTTCAGCCTCCGAATCACGAAAAGCTCTTTCTCTGCGTCTCTGAGAGAATTGCCGGAATTAGTGAAGATTGTGAGTTTAAATATGCTGTCGATGAAATAATGGATATTCTCAAATCCGATTCAAGTCTTGAAGATAAGACTGAAAGACTGACGGAAGTATATTCTCGATTTCTGGATCCGACTAGAAAGTCTGTAATCAACAGATTTCAAGGAATAAGATATGCTTTTCAGTTATCTGAAGATAGTGATGTGATGGTGAGATATCCCGAGTTGGTCTATAGTATATTCGGTTTAAATCCCGCCTATGAATGTGATCCGAAGACTGGACTTCAACTTTTCAAAGATCCGCTCTTACTGAAGGCGATTGACATACTTCTTGATAAAGTTATAATCAATGCCGAAAATGAATTGGCGACAACTCGCGAGAGGAGAAAAGAATTCGCAACTTGGAGGATAGGAGACGAATTCAGGGAGTTGATGATAGAAGAGACATTCAAGACATACGGCCTTGTAATTCCTGGAATATTTGCATTGACGAGAAAGGGAGGGATTACTCCGATCAGTAAAACTCCGAGAAGAGTTGCGATAATTGTAGATAAGTCGGGATCGATGATGTATTGTCTAATACCGTCTAGGGCTGCGGCACTTGCTCTATATCGCGAGTGTATTAAGAATGATTGTGAGGTCTATTTCTATTTCTTCGATACGCGTTCATATCATATAGAATCCGATATTGAGACGTATATAAAGAGAGTTGTTCCTCAAGGATGGACTGGAATAATGAGAGCTTTAAGAGATGCGATTGAGAATAATGTCGAATTTATCTATGTCATTACGGATGCCGCAATATACGACATAAAGGAAGCTCTAGAGCTTCTTAGAAAGTCTGACACAAAGGCAAGATTTTATGTCATAAGTGCTCATGTCGGTGAGAAAGTTGAGACTTTGATGAAAGAGGAGAATATAGAAGTATTCAGATTGGATCCGAATAAGTTGACGGTTACGGCACTAAAGAGAATACGAGAAGATCTAGGGTGATCGGAATTGAGAGAGGATAGGATCGTCTTTAATGTCTGTAGAAAATACGGACTGAGAGTAAAGAGAATCAGATATAATCACTTTGAATCTAGACATGCCTGGAAAGATAGATTCTATATCCTCATAAATTTTGACGGTGCAGAATTCCGGTATTATCGAATTTCGGGAATTCCTGAAGATAGGATAAAAGACAAACTCATTGAAGAAATAGCCAATGCTCTAAGACGGCATCACTCTCTAGTTGAGATTTATCCGGATGAAAATGAAGTCGAATTCTATCTCATGTAAGATTAGAGAAATTCCAGATCGACCTTATACACATCTCTTCTCTCGTCACTTTTTATGATAAGTCTCATCAATTTAACATCGTCATAATATCCTCCCTCAATCGAAGTATACTTGATCTCTTTTGGCATTGAGAATATGAATACTCTATCTCCTAAAGAGAGTGATATAATTCCGTCTTTGATGACAGTGTCCATTGTCGCACTACTCTTTTTCGGAAGTCTACATGTCAATATTCTAGTATTCTCATCGAACTCAAATTCAGCATTACCTCCAATTCTAAGACAGAATCTCGTCATTGAGAGAATAGGACGAATTAATCCTTTCTCAATCTTCCTCTTCAATCTTCGTCTAAATCTCTTATACTCTTCTTTCGACTTGATTACATAGCGATCTGAAGTCATAGTTATCTCCCGTATCTCCTATAGAAGAGATCCATTTTAGCCGACCAGTAATCTCCGATTTCCTTTTCAATCGTCAGTACGATCTCATTAGTCAGTTCTTTGTCGACAGCCTCGATTTCTGCCTTTATCTCTTCGGGAAAGTATAGTCTGTATAGTCTCTTCGATGCGACTCCAAGTATTAGTCCCTCTCTACCTAGAACTCGAATACTTCCGATTGAAGGAGTCTTCAGTGAACATCTTATAGTATAGCTCGGGAGTGTTATTCCGGACTTTGTAAACGTTGCACTTCCACCTATATCAAGACAATATCGCGTAAAGTGAGAGAGTATCTCAAAAATCTTTGAATTCTCTACTGTTTTCCTTAGACTATTTAGGAAAGTTCTCAACTTTTCTCTACGGTCGACTTCTAGTACGACATACTCTGTCGACATTCTCTCATCTAAATAGAACTAATTAATAAGAGTAAAAAACCTTAACTAGAGATTTAATCAGATCGAATAGTGAGTTCGTGCTTTGAATTCGCTCACTCTAGCTGGAAGCCATCTATTGATCGGTCTATAGTATCCGACAATTCTACTCCACACTTCGACACTTCCTCCGCATTCTGGACACCTCTCTAGATGAGCAGTGAAAGATCTCTTACACTTCGGACATACTGATATGACCGGAGTAAATGAAAAGTAGACAAGATCAGTCTGATGTACAATTCTATACGTCAACTTCTTTAATGCCTCTACATCTGCGAGCGAGTTAAGGAATATGTGTAGAATCACTCCTCCCGTGAAGAACTTCTGTACCTCACTCTCATACTTAATCCTCTCTATTAGACTGAGATCTGCCGAATATGGAATTATAGAATTCGAGTATAGCGGATAGTGATCATAGTACGGAATGTAGTGCCTAAATAGCGGATATTTCTCTTCGTCTAATTTTGCGAATCTATATGCTGTCGACTCTGCCGGAACCTCTTCAAGATTGTATTTATATCCATCGGTTATAGAGAACTCTTTAAGTCTTTCGTTTATGAATATAAGAATCCTCTTCATTATCTCTATCGCGCCTCTTATATCCCTATCCTTACACTCAGTCCAGACGTCTAAATTATTCATCAATATAGCCGCCGCCTCCGGAAGACCGACTACTCCGATCGTATTAAAGTGATTAGACAGTCCGTACTCTAAATAGTTCTGAGTGAGGATCATCATAGAGCCATTCCTCATAATTTCTTCGTATCTCTTTCTCAGTTTCATTAAAATCGACCTTGCCAATTCTAATTTCTGGTCGAGGACTTCAAAGAATCTGTCTTCATCATTAGAGATCATTCCAATTCTCGGAAGATTTATCGTGACGCAATTTATCGATCCTATATTATCGGGAATTGACCAGATTCCCCTTACAGTCCTATTCAATAGAAGTCTACAGCACATAGAGAAGACCTCTTCGGCATTGTATTTTACCCCGTTGAAGATGTATATAGATCCTCTTCTACTGATTAGTTCGAATATTCTATATGTCAAGTCGTCCCATCTCCTCTCATTCCAATCGAATTTCTTTGTTATTGGAATTGTAAGTATCGGGAATGTGAATGGTCTAGACAAGCCATCTCCTTCCATGAACACATCAATGAATGCTTTATTTAAGATTATGCACTCGTCCATGAAGTCAGAAAGTTGATCGTCTAATTCTCGTCCCGCTATAATAGCAGGTTTCTGATTGAAGTATTCTATCTGATCCATCACTAGAGTTATATTCGTAAACGGTGATTGGAAGTCTCTTCGATACGGATAATTTAAGTCGAATACAAGGGTCTCTATCTCTTTTCTGACGCGATTAAAATCGAGTTTGTCTTTATTGACGAATGGAGCGAGATAGAGATCTACTCCCGTGACTGCCTGAGCACCGGTCCACTCTTGGCATAGGATTAGAAAGAAGTGTACTAGATGCGCTACAGCTGTCGAGAGATACTTTGCCGGCTTAGCAGAGGGTACTGTACCTACGATCCCTTTCTTCAGAATAAGTCCATAGTCCCATCCCGTACAATACGGATTCCATAAAGACTGTGGAAGTTTATGAATGTGAAGATCTCCCTCTAGATGTGCCTTTACTTCATGAGCATCGAAATACTCGAGGAGTTGTCTCCTTGTCACGACTTCATTTTTGAAGACATAGTCGACGAATGCAGAGTATGATCTCGGAACATTTGCATTCTCTTTTATCCACTCGCTCGATAGATTTGAATACGTCTCTTCATATTCTCTAATGCTCTTCATCAGAAGAATTGTTATCTAGGTGATTAAAAAGAGATTGAGAAACTTTACATTCCGAAAAATAAGAGATCTCTCTATTCAGTCTCTTTCACATAGAATTCGTATAGATTCGTTCCATGCTTTCTATCGTATGCTTTAAGGACAGCTTCACGTATTGTTTCAAGTACTCCGGCTTCATCGACAAGTTCATAAGCAACTTCGACAACTCCTCCGACCGGTTCACCCTCTTCCCACGTCTCTAATCCTTCGTCAACGGCCTCTAAAATTTCGTCCCAGCTCTCTTTTAATGTGTCGAGAACTCTCTCGTCTTCAAGTTTATAGTATCTCAAGATATTCGTTATACATCTCGTATCAAATCGACGATTGGGCTTATCTTTTCCCCTCACTAACGGCTTCAATATACAGTACTCAATAACTTCCATCAATATTCCATCGGCATCTGTTACTACACTTTCAACTAGATCTCTCAATGCCTCTTCACTAAGACGTTTCGGCATATTTACTCACCCTCTTTTATAATTGTAGAGTTGATTATTTAATCTTATACAAGTACTGGCTTTTTCCTGGGGAGTCTTCTATACGCTGGTGGCCATCCTTTAATCCTTCTCATCCTTATCACTTCTCTCGGGACAATTCCATGTTCCCATGCCGATATAATAATCTCTCCAAGAACCCTCATTTTATCTTCATCTCTAGTAAGTCTCTTTCCGTCTTCATAGGCATCAAAGAATCTATGACGTCCTCTATAGTATCCTATTCGTCTCCAGTAGCTATTATGAACTAAAATCCCAAATCCAGCAAAGAATGTGTGTGGATACTCAACTTTTAGATCATATACAGCCCCTCTATAGTACTTTATTCTTACTTTTTGAAGAGCTAATGTCGGAGATTCATACATGCGCTCTCTCTTTCCTAATGCCCCCGTCTCTAATAACTTCGAAAGTCTTTCCATTTTATCCGTCTGTATAAATCCGATTTCATCATAGAATTTCTCAATTTCTTCTCTGAGGTCAATATGTAGTCGGTATAAAGTGCGCTGATTTCCTTCCGTGTATCTGATTTTAGGATTGAAACCTAAATATTTTAACATCCAATAGACTTGCTGAGCCATCAGAAAAGAACTCGTCGCATAATCTAGACACTCTTTCCCTTTAATACAGCCGTCACCACTATAGAGACCTCTTAAAAATTGCCTTAGAAGCTCTTTTGAGCAGAAGAACAGTTTGAATGGAATTGTCTTCTCATAAGACTTAGAGATTCTCTCAACTCCTAATTTTGAGAAAAGATTCCTCAAGCCCTTAAGTTTATATTTTGGAACTGTAGCTCTAAGAACGAGCCGATCTCGATCTTTTCTATATCTGAGATAGTAATAGGCGTCAATCTTATCAAGAATACTACAACAATCTTCAATCAACTCTGAAGATTTATTTGTCAAAGAGATACAATCGATATAGTGTCTTCCTTTGTCAGTCCTCTTTGTTCCCTTTCTATGATAGCATCCTTCAGCTAGGATATATCCTAGAAGTCTTGCCTCATCGTGAGTTATAAGATCTTTATTATTTGATGACTCCGGAATCCTACTTTGATTGTCTGTAAAGATCTCATGCCGAAGTAAGATCTCGTATTGAAGTTTTGTAAAATCGGCTGCGAATATTAGTCCTAGAGTTGTAGGTATAACGTGATTTGGAGTTACAATTGTCGATTTTCCATAAGTCGTATAGATTTCTATAGCATCTCCCTCATAGAACATCTCTCTGACATCTATAACTTTGACAAATTTTAATTTCAGATTGTCATCTAGTGTTAGGACATCTATCCTAACTCCGGTCTTGAAGAGATTGACAATAGAAGATATTGGCATAGCTGTAAAGTAGCCGTCAATTCTACATGGGACAACTACGTCACCTGGAAGGCATTCCCAAAATACTCTTCTCGCCTCTTTATATAGTTCGGGATCTTCTTTAGCTTTGACGAAAAACTCTTCTATCTCCCAGCATCTAGAATGAGGATATTTCTTCTTTATAGCATCAGGATTAAATGGAAGGTCTTCTCGGCATATTATTATCATGCTCTCACTTCAATTCAAGATATATAGACCTTAAATTATTAATAACTTGATGAAAAAGAAGTCAAAGAAAAGACGATCATATAAGAAGGGGGCGAGATTTGAGAGAGAAGTGAGGAGAAAACTTGAGTCTATAGGATTGATCGTCTTTAGACTTGCGAGATCAAAGCCGTTCGACTTAATAGGATTTGATCTAGACCGCGGAAAGATCTATTTGATCGAGTGTAAGATTCGAGGTAATCCTAGCGGCATTCAACTATATCAGCAATCTAAGATTGTGTCGAAATTGAGACCTAAATTCAACATTGAATACATCGTCATAACAAAGCGAAATCTTGAGAATTTTATTGGCATTTTTAGAAAACATTTTATAGATCATTGAAGAAATTTAATTGATGAGCATAGTAATGGAGAAATTAAAATACACTGATATATGTGTGCTCATGATTGTCGCAAGTAGAAATCCTTGTCCGTTTTCCGAGGTCATCGAAAAAGTCCCGATTACTACGGCATGGAGATCTCTAAAGAGACTTATTGCAAGAGGATTTGTAAAGAAAGTCGGGAGAGGATATTACGTCCTTACGATTCGAGGGAAAGAATATCTAGATTCACTTTATCCTCCTCAAAGCTCTCCTTAATCTATACAGTACTTTTCTCGGGACTTTGAACTTTCTATACGAGAGAGTTAATCGACCTTTCGGATCAATCTCGAGAATCTCACTCAATTCGACATTATCAAGATATTCGGCGAGATATGTAATTATCGTCAAGAGCTTCTTATAGTGATAGCGGCATAGCTTCGCCTTTTTATCATCTATATATACAGTCATTTCAGGTTTACGTCGACAGTATCTCACATCGCATTTCATTCAGATCATTCTAATCTATTTCATGAAAGATTTATTTCTTTCTTCAGTTATTATTCTACAGTGAGAGAATGGGTAAGTGTAAATCTCCTCGAATGGGACTCGCTAAAGCGTTGAGGGCGAAGTTGATATTCGGACAGACTCTCCCCGAGAATCTTCTAGTCAAACTCACGCTAATGATCAGAGTAAATGATCCTATTTGGCGGTTAGTCGAAGATAAAGTGAGAGAGAGGCTGAAAAAAGAGAGGCGAAATGATTTCAATAGGTATTTTGTCAGAGAAGTCTTGAAAGAAATTCTCACCGAGTACTCTGTCTCATATTTCAGGTACGGTCAATTTATGATGGAGGCGAGTGAGGATATAAAGCAGTCTATAAAGACGATCAATCAGAATATAGAAGTACAGACTAAACTACTTGAGAGACAATCACAATTAGTCGAACAGCAGATTAAAGCTTTTGAGACGATTGTAGATGTCCTTGAGTTAATGTCATCGCGATCTCAATCTCAATCTACTCCTCGAGTAGTTGGAGGATTGAGTTCTGAGACGAGGACAGAAGAGACATCTCTTCCATCATTCGCTATAGACAATCCGTGGCTTGAGACATTAAAGCAGTTGAAGAGGTTGAAACGTTGATTGAGCCTATACTACTGACACAGGCCGGTACTGGATTTATTCTCGGAATGCCTATTGGATATCTACTCAGAAAAGTCTCTTCAGTTATTACGAGTGTTGTCTGGATCTATATAGGCTCTCTCTTTCTACTCGCATCTCTGGGATTTATCTATATAAACGTCCCTGCTCTCTCTAAAGCTATTGAGAACTTCTTTATCCAGGCATTTAGTTTTATAATCTCGAATTATGGAATAGGATTTACAGCAGGACTTGTACTAGGATTTCTTGCTCCAAGACACGCACAAAAAAGGGAATATAAATATGTCATCGAGGAGTAAAAAGAAAATCAATTTTCCCCGTATTATGGATTCTGATCTTCCATTGCGGGTGTAGAGCATAGTGCGTATAGATAATGTATTCCGGGTTGTCTTCTTGATCACCGTTGCTCTTCTGTTCTATGAGTTGGGAAATTAGATGTCTAACGTCCATGACTACTGCGAAGTAATCTACTCTTTTGTATGGAAGTTCCTTATATTCGTTCGGGATAGGATAACAGAAGAAATATCCGCATCTTCCACACTTGAAGACAATCCATGGAATTCTCTTCCTCTTTCTAACTTTAACAGAAAGCTCATGTCCACATTCAGGACACCTCTGGAATAATAATCGCCTTCGCTCTTTATACCTTCTATAACTTCGATATAGTTGAGCCCTCCTTGCCTTTTTACTCTCCTTACGAGGCATATCTATCACTTATTATATGCGTTCGGATTTATTAACCTTTCTCGTACCTGGAGAGAATCTCATATATACCCTCCTCCTCTGTGATTACATCAGACTTCAGAGAGACAATTCCATGATCGGTAAGTTTATACCTTATACATCGGCGAGGAATGAATAGATGCTTCTCTAGTATAGCATATCCCGTTGAGCCGGGTCCTTGAATCATTCTAATAATCAATTTTGCCATGAACGATAATTTCGTACCTCCCGATATCCTAATCGGCTGTTCTAGAGTGGCGAGATCTACGAGTTCTACAGGTTCATTTCTCTTTATCAAGTCCATGATCTCTCTCAGTTTGAATTTCTTTCCGGCTTCAGACCCGGGCCATGCCGTCATCAAACTAACGCAATTGTATGCCTCTGCTAATCTGTGCATCTTAATTCCCATGACAGCTCCGAATCCTCCAAGTTCTCTCGCCGTCATAGCAAGCCTCTCATGACTAGCCGCCATTAGATCGGGAACGTATAATGCCGATATAGAATCTATTATGAATGCCCCGACATTCAAATTCCTCTCTCTGATGAGATCCCATAACTCTATACATTTCTTCGCCTCAGTCCTACTTGTGACTCTCCAGACGTGAAGAGGTCTAATCTTCTTTATCGTCTTTATTACTTCGTCCGGATTATCTAATTCGCTTATTCGTCTGCTCAGAATTCTCTTTACCCTATCTCCACTCCATCCTCCTTCAGTATCCATCACAAAGACATGTTTTCCTTTTATGATCTGCTCTACTGCGAAGTGTATTAGGAATGTCGTCTTTCCAACTCCCGGAAGTCCATAGACTATATTAAGTGCACCTTGAAGAAAACCTCCCTCTAATCCAGCATCGAATCCTTCTATTCCCGTCGATACTCTAGGGTAGTTCTTTATCTCACCCGACGATGAAAGCATCTTCTCAAGTTCCGACAGTAATTTCTCTTTCCTACTTTTCTTTTTCTTCATACTATAGAAAAAATTTAGATGCGAGATTTATTCGATATTAATTCTCTGACACGATCAGATAATGTAAAGTTGATTTGATTCTCTCTAAGTTTCTCAATTATCCTCTTCACTCCACGCTTTCTCGTATATACTGCCATCGTGTATATCGAGATCGAAGAGAGAGCAAGTCCACTGTCTTTTGAGATCTTGTCGGAGAGTTTTGACAGGAAATAGTAGTCGGCAAGTACTCTAGTTCCCCACTCCTGCGCTCTATAACATGCATGAATTGTGAACGATGTCTCTTCTCGGCATAAGAGTACACTCAAATACATAAGACATTCGGGCTCTTTCTTATCAAGACATACCGGAAACACTATTTTTGAGGCCCTTCTGCCCGATTTTAGAGAGCTGACAATTCTTGAGATCTTTATCTTGGGAAGATATCTCTTCAAGATTCTCTCTTGATATATCTTTTTCTCGGGTTTTTCTAGTTCGAATGTCTCTGGCGTTTTAGAAATGACTAATAGATTATGAAATCCGACTGTGGTCTTTCCGTAATTATATGATCCCGTAGTCAATAAATATCGCCCGACTTCAAGATATGCGTCTTTTAAGGAGGTCGTGTGAAGTATTAGGAGATCTTCAAACTTAAAGATCATAAGACCTCAACCTATCCAGTATCCATTTCGGAATCTTCTCTTCTACACCACCGACTTTAGTGAATCCCCAAAAGACTTCACGATTATGTCCGACTACAGGTTCTCTGTATATCGACACTTCAAAGATGACATTATTAAGTTCGCACTCTTTAATGATTTCGTACATATACTGTAGCTCAGTCGGCAATCTTCTATAATCTTCATCCTCTTCTGAAGTTATCTCGAATCTGTCATCTATCTTTCCCTCGATCGTCAATTTTCTTACAGTTCCCGGACCCTTAGCCATCTCGATGATGATTTTATTTCCGGTCTTCATCACTAGACAGAGATATTCGTCATCTCCATTCGTCGGCCTTACTCCCTGCTGTAGTAGAATATTGTATCCGGCCGAGAGTAGTTCGAGTGTCTTCAATAGTGCTTCATCTCTATCTAGATTCGGAAAATGAGGAGGGATGTAAGTGTAATCTTCTATGTCTAGGAATGTCCTTATCGAGAGTTTCTCATATTTCTTGTAGAAAGATAGTATTTTACTTACTGCCTTGTATGTCGGTTCATTTCTATATATCACGATGGCATCTGGAGTATTGAAACCGAGTATTTTGAGGATCATTAGGCGTTTGAACTTATCAACGATTTCCATTTTTCTCTCCAAGCTCTCTACTCACTTGTGATATTTATTTTAGAATCCGGGAAATCGGATAGATCTATCACGACCTGTTCTGGAAGCCCCTTCTCCTTGACTATCTTCTTGAATCTGCCTCGAGGACGTATGATGATTCTAGTTGGAATCCTATAGATTAGTGAATAACATCTCGGACATCTACCTCCATAATAGAGGACAATTTTCTCTATGATCAAGTCCATCGGATTGAAGATTGAGTCTCCTCGATTATAGTAGAGCATGAACCCGCACATTTTACACCTTACTATTAGCGCCACATTTTAATAGAATAAAAAGACGAAAATAAAATGTACTAATATATATCGCATTGAAGAGATTAATTCTGAGATCATGAGAGTATTTGCGAATATGAGAGAAGCTGCGAATGAAATAGCGAGAGAGATAGCGACAAGAGGAGTAAGAGTATTTGTTCCGTCAGTTCAACATGTAAAATTGGAAGAGAGAGAAGAGAATATGACGAAAGAACTCCTGTGTTATTCTTACAAGATTATAGACACGTCTGATTGGAGAGAGATGGTCGAGTGGTTCAGAGAGACATTTCCGAAGACATTAGCATCAGAAGAATTTATCGAGGAGTGGTTCAAAGAGAGGATATCAGGTCCAAAAAATCCTGAACTCTCTCTACTTAAATATAATCGTGAATATTGGGAGAAATATGGACTTGAAGATGATGGAAGATTTTCATACACGTATTCGGAGAGGATGGTATATCTTCCACTTTTAATCGACGAATTGAAG
>Ga0190311_1000087_pt1 | contig 32784 bp, 33 predicted proteins | sample 48700789_MG_FD_165037 | JGI IMG/M metagenome (GOLD analysis project Ga0190311, IMG submission 165037) | Hydrothermal vent sediment bacterial communities from Southern Trench, Guaymas Basin, Mexico - 4870-07-8-9_MG | ecosystem: Environmental > Aquatic > Marine > Hydrothermal vents > Sediment ...
GTGGTGCGTATGGGGTGTTGTGGGGTTTTTCTGGCTCCTAGCCCCTATACGGGGGTTTATGAGCCCTTCCCGCGGCCCCATTTGTTCTCTTTGTTTTGTGGGTTTTAAATGGATTGTCTTGTTCTTTTATCTTTGTCTTTATTCTTAATTCTACTTATTTCTTATATCTAGTTTTAAGAAAAATCTATAAATGATCAATTACAAAATATTTCTATGAGCTTACACCTAGGTAGTTATTTAACTTGTTTTATATCGGGTGGGTGCATAATAATGAAGAGGTTAAAGGCTATATCTAAATATGTTGTTATAGGAATAGTAGTTGTACTGATAATTATTGCCGCTGTAGCTGTATTTCTAATGCAGGCTCCACCCGCAAAAGAAAAGCCTACAAAAGTAGAACTTACAGGTAATTTTGAGAAAGATGTAGTTGAAGTTGGGAAAGCTCTTGAAGCTAATGGGATCTCTGAAGTAACCTATAGTGTTTGGGCTGCAGGCGATCCTAATAGTATAATGAGGGTACTTGGTATTGTAGAAGCAGCTAATAGAATTAACAAAATATGGAGTGATAATAATGTAAACGTGAAAATAAGAATTGATACAAGATTTGAAAGAGAATTTATGCCATTATTTGAGGAGTACTTAAGTAAGCAGCCAACAGGCCAGGCCAGTGATTTCCTCGCTAACTCATATATTTATATATCAACTCTTGCAGAAGAAGGCTATATATTAGATATAACAGATTATGTAAGTAAATATAGTGAATTAGTAAATGATTTCTATCCTACAATATTTGAAGCAGTAAAATGGAAGGATAAAATATATGCATTACCCCAGGATACGGAAGCGAGACCATTATACTTTAGAAAGGACGTAGCAGCGTGTGCAGGTCTTGATCTAACCAGTTTAGCTGATAAAGTTAAGAATGGAGAGTTTACATGGAGTGGCATCTATAACTGGGCTAAACAAGCAAAGGAGGCAGGATGTGCTGACTGGGGAGTAATTCATAGAAAGGGATCAGCTCATCCAGACCTAATTCAGTTCATATATGCTTTTGGAGGAAAATTGTACAATCCAGATACCGGTAAGCTCGTTATTGATAAAGAGGCTATCTATAAATGGCTTTATGTAGAGTGGAAAATGGCTCGTGATGGATTAATACCGGAGAATATGATGGAGTGGGATTGGGGTAAACAGATCCATCCAACAGTTACTGGTGGTAAGACGCTGGTATTCATAGGAGGTACATGGCACTGGACAGAGTATCAAACAAGATCATACTATACAGATCCAACGACAGGCGAACCTAGAGCATTAACGGCAGAAGAAGTAAAAGAGTTCTTCTATTACACATTATTCCCAGCGGGAGAGTCCGGCAAGGACCCAGTTACCCTAAGCCAACCGTTTGTATGGACCATTAATTCTAGAGCTGGTGAGAAGAATCCAAATTATGATACGCTTAAAGAGCTATACCATGAATTGGCCTTCCTAATACTTGTCAAAGCTAGCGATCCAGATATAAACGCTATACATTCAATAATTAGTGCTCACTTACCAGTTAGAAAAGCTGCAGCTCAATTAATAGCTGATGAGAACTGGGTTAATAAGTTAAAGAATCTTGAGGTAGACTTGTCTGATGAAGTTAAGGACCAGATTAGAGATATTGTTGCAGCAACGGTTAATCCAATAAATACTGAGTTCTTAGCCGATGTAAGCTATATGCTAGATTATACACATATAGCTCCTATTCATCCATTATATCCGAAGCTGGCAGATATATTCAAGGATGCAGTTGATATGGTTCTAAGAAATCAGAAGGATCCTGCTGCAGCTGTGCAGTATATCATTGACACTGTTAATGCCGATCCAGACTTAGCCGCTGAGGTAGAGATTATTGGTGAAATACCTAGTGAATGGAGCTATCCATAAACGGTGACCGAAGGGTGGAATAGTGGAATATAAACTCAAAGATTTTTTAAGAAATAAGAAATATGAATCTCTAATATTCATATTACCAGCTTTAATACTTATTATTATATTTTATATTCTTCCCGTAGCATTATCTGTGTACATAAGTTTTACTCCTCTCAAGAATTGGAACCTAGATAGGTATTTAGGCACGATAGTTGGATTCAGAAATTATGAAAGATTCTTCCATATGCTACAGTATGATCCTATTATAAGGAATGTTTTTTTAACAACAATAGTCTTTATAGGAATAACACTTGTTATCAATGTACTAGGAGGACTATTACTAGCATTAGCGACTTACTTTGTATCTGAGAAGTTTTCTTCAGTATTCCGGACATTATGGTTGCTGCCCCGTATGGCTCCAATAGCTGTCTATAGTTTAGTGTGGTATTATTTCTTTCATGGAAGTAATATAGGTACATTAAACTCATTCCTCATGTATCTGGGTTTAATAAAGGAGCCTATATCTTGGGGCTATGATATAATACCATGGGGCCCATGGAGCATAATCATATTTGTCAATGGTCTTGTAGGAGTTAGTTTCGGAATGATAATATTTACATCAGCCATAAGTAATATACCTAAGGAACTAGTAATAGCAGCCCGTGTTGATGGAGCATCTAACTGGCAAATATCTACAAAGATCTTTATACCATTGATGAAATGGCATATACTCTACGTAATTACATGGCAATTATTAAGTCTGCTTACAACATATGCACATATATTCTTACTCGTACAATGGGGATTAGTGAGTAAACAATATGGTACCACATGGTCTCTTTATATTTATCAAGTTGCATTCACTGGTAGAACCGATCAAGGATTGGCAGCTGCTGCTGGAGTGATACTTGTTATTGTAGGCGGGATTCTTGGATACATTACTCTACGTATACTAGGCTTTGAAAGAATGATTACAAAGCCTAGAGGTGATATATAGTGAGTCTAAGAGATGTTGAAGTTAGAGCTAGAAAAACTGAAGCAATAATAGCATTGGCAATCATATTAGCTACATCACCTATAATAATAGGATTCTCTCTAATAATACTCTCCAGCTTTAGTAAATCTATGGTTACAAACTTTGATCCCTCTTCTTTCTATCCAACTCTAGAGAACTGGATTAATCTATTTCAAGGTAGATCAGCTGCTGTGGGAGGACTTAGAGAAGATATTCTAAAATATACATTAAATACAGCAGTAGTTGCCTTAGGAGTATCTCTAGTTGTAACTCTTGTAGGGACAATGTCTGGATATGCCATATCTAGGATGAATTTCAGGTATAGAAAACACTTCTTGTTATTGATTTTGCTTCTACATGCTTTTCCCGGATCTGTTCTTATTGTTGGAGTGTACTTTATATATAGGCTGATGTCTCCAATAGCTATGGGCTCTATAACGACATTTTCATTCTTCTATGTAATAATTGCCAGAGCCTCCTTAGAGATACCCATGGCTATATGGCTTATGAAAGGGTTCTTCGATCTTATTCCATGGGAGGTTGAATGGGCTGCATTAATTGATGGTGCATCACGACTTACTATTTGGAGGAAAGTAATGCTTCCCTTAGTGAAGCCCGGTATTGCCGCTATACTATTATTTGGCTTCTTAGCTGGATGGCAAGATCTAATTTATGTTAGAACATTTCTTGCTGAAAAAACGTTAGCGACATTCATAGAATATAATCTAGGGACTCTTGAATTTGCTGAAATGCCTCTTGTAGCTGCAGCTGCTACACTTTATCTTCTTCCAACAATAATATTTTTCATAACTTCACAGCATCTCCTCTTAAGAGTTAGTTTAGCTGGTCTCAAGAGGTGATAAAGTATGGTCTCTATAAAGTTAGATCGTGTTACTAAGAGGTTTGGAAAAGTTATTGCAGTCGACAACGTATCTCTTGAAATAGCTGATAAAGAATTTATGGCGCTTTTAGGACCCTCTGGAAGCGGTAAAAGCACTATATTGTACCTAATTGCAGGGATCTATAAACCAACATCTGGAAGGATCTTTTTTGGCGATAAGGATGTAACAGAGCTTCCACCTAAAGAGAGAAATGTTGGCCTAGTATTTCAGAATTGGGCATTGTATCCACATATGAAAGTCTATGACAATATAGCCTTTCCGCTAAGGCTTAAGAAGGTGCCAGAGGATTATATTAGGAAGAAGGTTGTTGAAGTAACTAAGATGCTTCATATAGATCACTTACTTGATCGATATCCTTATCAACTTAGTGGAGGGCAGCAACAACGCGTAGCTATTGCACGTGCGCTTGTTAAAGAACCACTAGTATTATTGCTTGATGAGCCACTAAGTAATCTTGATGCACTTTTAAGAATATATGTTAGAGCAGAGCTTAAGAAGCTCCAAAAGAAACTAGGTATAACAACGATTTACGTAACGCATGATCAGGCTGAAGCACTTGCCATGGCTGATCGAATAGCCGTTATCAATGAGGGTAAAATACTGCAAGTAGGCGATCCAGAAACTGTTTATAATAGGCCTAGTTGTAAATTTGTAGGAGGCTTCTTAGGCAATCCTCCAATGAACTTTATTGAGGCAGATCTCGAGTATAGTGATGGCAATGCTTATATGATTATTGGTGAGAATAAAATTAATGTACCAAGGCAATATACAGAGATCGTTAATAAGTTGAGACTAGACAAAATCATTATGGGTTTTAGGCCTGAAGATACTGTATTAATGAGGAGAGAAAGTGCCGTTAAAGGTAGAATATGCCTTTATGGAGAGGTATATGCTGTTGAACCCTTAGGTAGAGAATATATTGTAACTATATCAATAAATGCCAAGTTGCTTAAGGCTATTGTGCCAAGAGATCAAGTATTTATTAGTGGCGAAAAGATAGTTGTTTGTCCACTTGAAGAGAAAATAGTATTATTTGATGTGAGGACTGAGAGGGCAATAGAGCTCCTCATATAAAGGATTAGGGCGCTAATGCTATAACAAGTATGGCCAATGTGATCATTGATGCAATGTGTCCTAACAAAGGCTTTCTCGATAATTCGTAGAATATTCTCCCACCATCAGTTATAAATAATGGTACAACATTTATTATCCCTAGACTGAGATTAACTATTTGTATCCAAGTAACCAGGTTCATAATTATTAGTGAGTTCTGTATACCTAGTAGATTTATTAAAGCTATGTTTGGCATTTGGGTTATATAGATACCTATTTTTTCACCAGCAGGTTTAGTTATGTTAAATACCTTGATTTCCCCGCTAGGCAGTAGGATCTTCATTGTGAAAATAGTTGTTTTATTGATGTTTGCCGCATTACGTAAGTTCTCAAGAGTAGCTGGCTCATTATTTATCTCAAGTATCAAAGAGTTTGGTGATAAGCCGTATTTTTCAGCTATACTTCCATTAACCACATCTGTTATCATAAGCCCATAAGGGCTTATGATGAATGTAAGGATACCAACCATAATCAATGCCAGTAATATATTAGCCGCTGGACCAGCCATTAACGTCAGTGTTTTTGCCTTTAAACTTGCCTTTGGAAACTCTTCTTCATCTATTTCAGTAAAGGCTATTGGTAGAAAGAATACAATTGCGAAACCTAATCCCTTAACTGGAATATCATTTGATGCAGCAATAAATGCGTGAGCAAGTTCATGTATTGCTGCTGCAATAACTATTGCAATTGAGAAATATAGTAGGCTCATGCCAGTAATATTTATGCCGGGTATTAATAGAGTTGGGCCTCTAAATCCTGTGACATTAATAAATCCTAGTTTAACAAGTAAGGTATAACCCATTGTAGCATAAAATACGTAGAAGCCGTATAATGATAAAGGTATGCCTAAATAACCTAGTTTCTTATATATACTCCTAGCTTTAGGACTATATTTCCGTCTATAGGCAAGTACTATGCCATAGTATAGTTTAAATCCTCTAGATTCAAATTCTTCCTTTTTAGTTAGATATAGTATATTAATAATTGTCCAGAAACCAAGTATTGCAATTAAAAACGATAGTATATTGCTATTCATTATTAGATGCGCCTCCTACTTTCTAATATAGGATAACTCTACATTAAAAGTGGTTAAAATATAGAACTATAGTATGATATAACCTGTAGATGCTGGTGTCATATGGTTAGAGAGAAAATTAAGAGAATACCGGAATATAGAGAAGTAGTCTATAGTGAACGGCAATGGAAAATATTAGACCAGCTTAGAGAAGAAGCTATAAGGATTCTAAAAGTAATTACTAAGGCTGGCATTATAGCATATGTTCATGGAAGCATTGCTAGAGGGGATGTTTGGGAAGGCAGTGATGTAGATGTATTTATACCGTATTATACGCCAAGTTATAGGCTTGAATATATATTGGAATCATCAGGCTATACTATAAAGGCTAGATTTATCGTAGTAGCAACACCATCAAGCACTCCTAAAGCATACATAGTATTAGATGATCTTGAGAAACGAGTTGTGAGCTTTCCTTTAGCTAGGTTACAGACCAGAGAATATGAGTTCTATAAATTTGGTGGACTCCTAGATCTAAATGGCTTACTTCAGGGTAAGAGGGTCCCTGGTGTAGATAAGCGTCTAGTATTGATAGAGCCTACTAAGAGAGGACATAGAGAATCACCAGTGATTGGATATGAAGATCGTGTGGCAGAACTCCTAGGTATAAGTATTGATACTGTTCTTGAAAGAGTAAGAGTTCTAAGTCGGAGGGATCGTATTGGTAGGACTGGAGTGTTTGTAAAATACATACTTGGGCCCGACGAGTCTTTCGAGGACGCGTTGCAGTCTATTGCTAGGAATAATCCGTGGGTTAGGAGGGTTCTTCGTGAAAGAGGATTTTAGAAATATACACCATACATTAGGGACAGGCTATATTATAGGATCGCTTCCTATAGGTTGTAGGTATTGTTTACTTGGTGCTAAAGCTGTAGTATTCATAACTGGGAAGTGTCTTGACTATTGCTGGTACTGTCCAATATCTAGAGAGAAGTTTGGTAAGGATGTTATGTTTGTTAATGAGAGAAGGGTTTACTCCCTCAATGATGTAATCGACGAAGTGTATAGAATTGGTGGGCTAGGCGCTAGCATAACTGGGGGAGATCCTATCCTAGTACTTGATAGAACATATAATGTAGTATCAATGCTTAAAAAAGAGTTTGGAAAAGAATTCCATATTCACTTGTACACGAGTGGTAAATTCATAGACAGGGGAGTCCTTGAGATACTAGAGTCTAGTGGTCTCGATGAAATAAGATTCCATGTATATACCATGGATTTAATAGATCGTGTTCAGCTAGCTCTAGACTATGATATGGATGTAGGTGTTGAACTGCCATTTATACCATTAAAACAGTATATTGAATATTTGAAGAATATTCTCTACATACTTGATGATATTGGTGTTAAGTTCCTTAATCTAAATGAGTTTGAAGTTTCAGAAACAAATATTGAGAATGTAATTCTTCATGGACTAACTCCTAAAGGAATTACTGTTGAGGGTGCAGAGAAAAAGGCTTTGAAATTCATAAAATGGGCTGCAGAGAATACTAGAGACATAGCTATTCATTACTGTACCGTAAAGTTTAAGGATAATATTCAATTTAGGCTTCGCATGCTACGTAAGGCAATAAATACTATGGGGCTGCATGAGATCCCTACTAGGGATGGAACTTTAATATCAATAGAAGTTATTGAAGGCGATACATCTAATCAGTATATTATAAAACTTAATGATAGGAAATTTATTATGCCAGAAAAAGCCTACATGCTCCGTGGATCTGGTTCGCGAGTTATTATTAGGGAATATTACCCTGATCAATCAAATAAACCAATAAATATTAGGGAAATAATTTACTGATTCCTATTCCTTAGATATTCTAATGGAAATCTTAGAATAGCTATAACACCTCCAAGACCTATAACTTGTTTCTCAACCTGGGAATCATAAGGCGCAATTATTATCTCTGCTCTTCTCCTAGCTGCTTCATCAAGTATCCTTTCTAATCGCTCTCTATCCTCATATTGTCTAAACATGCTTTCAGCAATGACAAGTTTTGACACAGCATTATTCTTTACGGCTTCTTCAACTTCATTAATACCATATGCTATATAAGAATCATTTGTTGACAATAGCCTCATAAATTCCTCAACAATATTCTGTGCCTTAACAACTTCAAGATCCCTAAGTATATCCCTTATAATATCTCTCTTACTAAGCTCTTGTACACCAGGCCATCCACCCATGGATATATTATCATAATAGATCCTTATCTCACTCGGAATCGCTTCCTTCAATAATTCTCCAAGTCTATGCTTTATATATCCTGAGCTACCAATGACTATAGCTTCTACTTTTTCCCTAGAAACAATATTCGTCACATAGTCTACAATACTCTTTAAGTAATTACTTAATTCTGTATCAAAACTCTCACTATCCTTGCCAGGGAGTCGTGAACTCTCCTCATATACTACATTAAGTCCTTGATGAGACATAATAGCAATAGCTACATCATCATAGTCTAATGCTATAAGTAATATTTTTGCCCTAGACTTACTAGCCTCTTCAATCTTTTTAAGCATGTAGCTAGGCCATTTATCCTTATAAATAGTTACTAATGTACCAGTATCTATGTTAAGCGTATGGTAGTGACCTTTTACACCAAACTTCTCAGGACCTTCAATGACTATCCCTCTGATTCTAAGCCTATTGGTAAATGGCTGGAATTCTAAATGGGTAACCCTAATAGCTAAGGTCATGGGTATTCTTCTGCTTCCCCCACCCTTGTCAAATTTTATTTCACGACTTGTCTTGGCAATGACTATATCTCCTTCAGAGACTATGTTATAGAGTAGCCATAGATCATCTGTTGTCTCTGGAACGATTTTTACATAGCCCTTCTTAAGATCCTTTTCAACGATCCTCATCTAGTTCCTCGCTCACCACTCTTTATCTACTATCAATATTATTAGTATCCTAATATATTACATGTATTTAGGGAATACAAGAATATGATTAGGACTCATGTATTTATTAGGGAGGTTGATCCAAAAGATCTTCCTAGAGTATGCGAGATTGAGAAATTATCCTTTGATAAACATGCTTATCCGTTTGAAATATTTCTTGTATATTATTTTTTGTTTAGAGAATTGTTTCTTGTTGCTGAATTCTTAGGTCATGTTATAGGATATATTATGGGTTCTATTGAGAAAAGAAAGGGTTTAAGAGGACATGTACTATCTATTGCTGTACATCCGATGTATCGTGGATACGGTATTGGTAAGAAGCTGATGTTCGAGTTGGAGAAGAGGTTTAAGGCTAGGGGTGTTAGCCGTGTTTACCTTGAAGTTAGTGTTGATAATACTATTGCATTTAACATGTACCGTAAACTTGGTTATACTGTTAGAGCTAGGATCAGGGGATACTATGGAGACAGCGATGCATATATTATGGAGAAGACTATATAGTCCATAAGACTTATACAGATATTAAATTATATATTATATTTGGTGCACTAATATTGTCTAGTGCTGACAAGATCGAGTTCTACTTACTAGATATAACGTATGAAGTACGCGGCAATGAACCGCATATTATTATATGGGCTGCTTTACGTGATGGGCGTAGGGCTCTTCTAAGGGATCGTAGGTTTAGGCCTTACTTTTATGCAATATTAAGTGATGAAGTTGATCCTAAAAGTATTATTCCTAAGATAAAAGCTTTGTCGAAACCACGTTCACCAATAATTAGTATTGAGACCGTTGATAAGAGGTATTTTGGTAAACCTGTTAAGGCATTAAAAATAACTACGGTTATTCCTGAATATGTTAGAGAGTATAGGGATGTAATTGGTAGATTAAATGGTGTTAAGGAGGTTATTGAGGCAGATATCAGGTTCTCCATGAGATACATTATAGATCATGATCTACATCCATGTCAATGGCACGCGGCTGAGGTTAAGAAGGTAAGGAGGAACCCTATATATCGTGTTGATGAAGAGTATGAAATTATTGGGGAGATTAAATCTTTAGAAGATTCAAGTCCTCCACCTAATCTTAGGATAATAGCATTTGATATTGAAGTATATTCTAAGGGTACTCCTAAACCACAACGTGACCCTGTTATTATAATATCCATAATGAACGATAAAGGCGAGCTCATACAGTTTCAAGCAAAGGATAAAGATGATCGTGAGGTTATTACGAAGTTTATAGAATACGTAAGATCCTATGATCCAGACATTATAACTGGATATAATAGTAATAAATTTGACTGGCCATACTTAAGAGATAGATCCAAGTATTTAGGCATAAAACTTGATGTTGGTAGAAGACTTGATAGTGAACCAGCTACAAGTACCTATGGACATATTTCATTAGCTGGTAGATTAAACGTTGATCTATATGATTTTGCTGAAGAATTACCTGAGGTTAAAGTTAAAACTCTTGAAAATGTTGCTGACTACCTAGGTGTTATGAAGAAGGATGAGAGGATAATTATTGATTATTTAGAAATGCCAAGGTACTGGGATGATCCTAAGCTTAGAAAGAAATTCTTAGAATATGCTGCTCAAGATGCTATATCAACTTATGGATTAGGCGAAAAATTTCTACCATTTGCAATGCAGCTTTCAAGTATAACTGGTTTACCACTTGATCAAGTAGGTGCTGCTAGTGTTGGCTTTAGGCTTGAATGGTATCTAATGAGAGAAGCTTATAGATATGGTGAGCTTGTGCCTAATCGTGTTGAGAGACCTTATGAGAGTTATAAAGGAGCTGTTGTACTTAAGCCTAAGAAGGGTATTCATGAGAATATAGCTGTACTGGACTTCTCAAGTATGTATCCAAGTATAATGATAAAGTATAACATTGGTCCAGACACCTTTGATCCCTATGAATGTGGCCCGGAAACACATAATATTGCCCCAGAAGTTAGGCATTGTTTCCGTAAAGCCCCTGATGGCTTCTTCCGTAGAGTTTTGGCTACATTGATAAGGCTTAGAAAGATTGTTAGGAGTGAGATGAGGAAGTATCCAGTTGATAGTCCAGAGTATAGAATACTGTATGAGAGACAAAGGGCTTTGAAAATACTAGCTAACGCATCCTATGGATACATGGGATGGGTTGGTGCGCGATGGTATTGTAAACAATGTGCTGAAGCAGTTACTGCATGGGGTAGGCAGACGATTATGAAAGCTGTTGAGAAAGCTAGACAGCTAGGTCTTGATATGATATATGGAGATACAGATTCACTTTTTGTATCATATGATGAAGCAAAGATTAGGAAGCTTATAGAGTATGTTGAAAAAGTATTAGGCTTCGACATAAAGATCGATAAGATCTACAGAAGAGTATTCTTTACAGAGGCCAAGAAAAGATATGTAGGGTTACTGATGGATGGAAGGATTGATATTGTTGGTTTCGAGGCAGTACGTGGAGACTGGGCTGAAATAGCTAAAGAAGTTCAAGAGAAAGTTGTTGAAATACTCCTTAAAGAAATGAGTACAGATAAAGCTGTTGATTACGTTAGGAAAGTAGTATCAGATCTTAAAGCTGGAAAAATACCCTTAGAGAAACTAGTAATATGGAAGACACTTACTAAACGCATTGAAGAATATGGTGTTGAGGCCCCACATGTAGTTGCTGCTAAGAAATTATTACGAGAGGGTATAAAGGTCGAGGTAGGCGATAAAGTAGGCTATGTTGTTATTAAAGGCTCTGGTAAGATCTCATCAAGAGTAGAACCCTATATACTTGTAAAGGATCCAAGCATAGTTGATCCAAACTATTACATTGACAGACAAATTGTACCCGCAGCATTACGTGTACTTCAATACTTTGGTGTAACAGAGCAACAATTAAAAAGTGTAGCATCTGGCCAAAGGAGTCTCTTTGACTACTTTATTAAAAAGAAATAGTTTTAGGCTATATCATTAATCGTTAATACGAGGACTTCAGGAGGTTTATATTGTATGTTACCTAGTTTAGTACCTATTATGACCCTTATGTTCTTATCTTTGGATTTGTCGAGAAGTCTCTGTGTAACAATTCCATCAAATACTATGGCATGAACCATTCCCTCATTAATCTTTTCAATTCTTTCAACAAGGTTCCTTACTGGTAACCGCTCTATTTTATTCCACTCTTTATCGTATAAAATAGCTTCTAGGGTGCCATATAATGCTTTAGCATCATTAACTATGCTTGATGGAATAGATAGTATTTCTTCGACTTCTCTAGGCTTCTCTACAGGTGGCTTTAGTGGAGCAATTATCTTTTCTCTGGGTTTCCGGGCTTCAATGTGTTTAACTAAATGCTTTTTCTTACCGATATATTCGTGTATGGGTATGGCTTTACTTAATGCCTCTTCGATTTCTCTACCAGTTAATTCTTCGACTTCTCTATCTGGTGGTGCTCTAGCTATGTAATCTATTTTTAGATCACTCTTAAGGAGCTCTTTAAGTATAAGATTTCCTGCATGATCTCCGTCAAGAAATACTATTACTCTTTTCTTTCTCTTTGCTAATTCTCTAACTGTTTTTGGAACCTCAGGCTTTGCACCTCCGATTGCTATAACATTATGGTACCCGTATCTAAGTAGATTAATAACGTCAGCTCTGCCTTCAACAATAATTAATTCATCACTAGTATCTACATTGGGCCCGGCTGGTAATTGTTCCGGGCCATACTTTATTATTTCAGCAGGCTTAAGGACGCTTTCGATCTCTTGTATAATCTCCTTTATATCAGGGCTTTTCTGTCTACTCCATATAGACAATATTTCCTTAGCTCTCTCAACAATCTTTTTTATTTTTTCAAGTCTAACGTCAATGATGTCAATGACTTCAAGCTTAGCATTATATGGTCCGACTTTATCAACGACTTCAATCATTGCAGCAACAAGTGCTGTTTCAACACGATCAAGATTGCTGGGTATCATTACTTCTCCAACAGACTTATTACCATGTACTTTTAAGTCTACATGAATACGCCCTATTCTTCCCTTATCTTGCAGTTTTCTAAGATCAAATTGATCTCCTAACAACCCCTCTGTTTGACCAAATATTGCTCCTATAACATCCGGTTTTTCAACTATACCATCAACATGGATTTTTGCTTTAATCAAATATTTTGGCATATCTTAATCACCTATGTAATTAATTATTAGATCGTAATGAGTATTATGGTGATATTATCCATAGTTATTCCTACTATGCCCTCCATATGTTTGAGGTAAACTCTCTATCTAGTAGAAACTACTATACTTTGTTCTACTTTTTATACATATTCTACGATAGACAGATAAATTGTTTTGAGGAAGTTATCTAGTGATCTTTGCCTTTAATAGTATATTTAAGAACTCCCTTGCTTCCTTGTCACTGAATAGTTTTTTCCTAATAGGGTTTAGAAATTCTATCAAGGCTTCTGCAGTAGCATTCTTTAGATCTAGGGGATGTATCTTGCCTTCACTATATAACTTAGCTAATTCGTCAAAACTATATATGTCGATAGGGCCGCCATACTTAGCTGGCCTATCAATGTGTAATGTGAATTTTTTCTTGGTAAACAATAGAAGTTTATTGATCTGTATAATTGGATTGACCTCTATCTCTTTAGGTGGGCAATAGGCCTTCCTTATCTTTAATCTAATTTCTTCAGGAGAATCATGTACAAATATAGCTGTTTCAGGCTTACTCTTACTCATTTTAATATCGGCTAGTAATTCATCTTTTTCAATACTAGTCACATCCATTCTCTTACCAGGGCCTTTAAGCCCCACAAGTAATGGCGTATGTATAGCTACTGCTTTTTTCCAGCCTTGTTTTTCAGCAATATCTCTCTGCAACATATGTGCCTTCCTTTGATCGGTGCCTCCAAGAGCAATATCTAAATCTAAATAGAATATATCGGATACCTGCATCAATGGATAAATAAGCTTTGAGAAATCGGCTTCTGCTTCACTCTCTCTCCTACCCATTATAGTTAATGCTCTCCTAACACGGGCTAATGTAACATTCTTACTAGTCCGAATAAGGATTTCCCAATACCTCTTATCGCTAGCTAGTTCTTCTGCATCAATAAATCTTATCCTACTAGTATCTATTCCATAACCCTCCATAACCTTACGGACAAGTCTTGCGGAGTATCTTATAAGTTCTAAATCTCCTCCAAGCTTATCATTAATATATGCATGCCATGTAGCCTCAAGAATATACATTTCAATACCAGCATCAAGGAAATCCCTAACCTTATCAATCCATATAAGCCATCCAATATGAACTAAACCACTGGGTTCAAACCCGAGATATGCCTTGGGATGCTCCTTAGTCTCTAAAAGTTCCTTGAGCTCCTTAACAGTAATTACTTCAGCAGTATTTTTAGTTAACAATTTGAGTCTTTCTTCAACATCCAATATTGTACACCATCCATGTATTAACTAGTATCTAGAGAACAAGAATGATCACATTTAAGGATTTCCATAGATTATGTAAAAAACAATATTTTTTACGGGAAACCCCTCTGGGGCTGTCTCCCACTACTAACACCCGTGGTCATTGAAGCCCTTCTTGATCGGCTCACCTACCACGGGCTCTATTTAGTGGGAGCGGGGCTGTTTCCCCGGGGGCTCCCCTATGGATATTCTAATTTTTCGCCTGGTTTTAGTATTACTACTTTTGTACTTGTCTTTTTCTCTACAAGTTCTTTGAAGCGTGCTGGATCAGCTCTTATTGGTGGGAAGGTATTGTAATGCATGGGTATTGCTATCTTTGGTTTTAAGAGCTCAACAGCTTTTACAGCCTCTTCTATTCCCATTGTGAAATGACCGCCTATAGGCAGCAGCGCTATATCTGGACTATACAATTCATGTATAAACTGCATTTCTGCAAATAGACCAGTATCTCCTGCATGATATATCTTTACATCTGGGCCTCCTATAACCACTCCAGTAGGATTACCATGTTCTGAGCTATGGATTGCAGGAGTTAATACAACAAATAAGTCATTAACTTTAACTCTACCTCCAACATTAGCACCGATAACACGTAGTCCTTTCTTTTCTAATTCAACAGCTAAATCAAATATAGTTATGACTGTTGCCCCTGTCTTCTTAGCAATAGGTATGGTTTCTCCCAAATGATCTCCATGGTCATGAGTAACAATGATATAGTCTATTTTTCCCACCTCTTTAATATAGTTACTCGGATCTATAGGTGACAGCGGACTTGTAAGCCATGGATCAATCAATATGGTCTTCATTATACCATCTAGTCCCTTAAGCCTTAATTCGAAAGCTGCATGTCCTAAATATTTTATAACAGTCATTTACAGTACCCCCATAACCTTTACTAGAAGTTATTATAAAGGTATAGCTTAATAATATTTAACCAATGGTTAGTTTGCTCTCCAATTAACAATTTTGGAGGGTCTAAGGCGGTGATTGATGAGGATATTGTTAAAATGTATTTAAAAGCCGGAGAAATAGCTAAGCGAGTTAGAGAAGAGGCATTATCTAAAGCTAAACCTGGCATGAAATTACTTGATCTAGCCATTTTTATTGAGAATAGAATTAAAGAACTTGGAGGTGAGCCTGCTTTTCCAGTGAATTTATCGGTTAACCATATAGCCGCTCATTATACTCCAGTACTTGATGATAAGCAAATATTGTCTGATAATGATGTACTTAAAATCGATATAGGTGTACATGTTAATGGCTATATTGCCGATACAGCTGCAACAATATCATTTAACCCGGCTTATGAACCCCTTCTTGAAGCTAGTAGAACCGCGTTGGAGAAGGCACTTGAGATTATTAAGCCTGGTGTAAGAGCTAATGAGATTGGTAAAATTATTGAAGAAACAATAAAATCCTTTGGCTATAAACCAATAAAGAACTTAACAGGACATAGCATGGATCAATACATAATACATTCTGGTTATACTATACCTAATTACTACAATAGGTTTGTTAGGTGGAAATTTCAAGAAGGTGCCTATGCAATAGAACCCTTTGCAACAACAGGTGTTGGAATGGTTAAAGAAGGAAATATTGCTACCATATTCTCTCTTAAAAAAGTTCGAGGAAGATTCTCCGATATTGAGAAGAGAATTATTGATGATATTTGGAAAACTAGGAGAATGCTTCCATTCTGTGAACGATGGCTTACTAGTTACTCTAGATCTATTGAAGGTGTGAGAAATGTATTGAAGAGTTTGATTAAAAAGAAAATTCTATATGTCTACCCTATTCTTGTTGAGAGAGCAAATGGTCTTGTCAGTCAGTTTGAACATACTGTACTAATTACTGGTAAAGACATTATTGTAACAACTCAATGAAATAATATAAAATCAATTATGTCCCCTCTAGATCATTTATTGTACTGTTACAGTACAATATTTTAGCCTCTAAGTAGGTATTTTCTAGCGAAGTATAAAGTGAATGGTACAGAATGGGTTGAACTGTAATGGCTGATTGGACAGACTATATTGGCCAATTAATATTTATTATATTCTTCATACTCATATTTACTGGTGTTAATCAACGTGTACAGATGAAAATATGGGCTTATGATATAAGGAATAAGCTTAATATAATAAAGTCTTATGTTGATGATGGAAGAAAACGTGTTGCAACGGCCATGAAGAAACTGGGTATTCGCGAGCCCGATCCCATAATAATGAGGTACATGAATTTCTTTACCATAGATCCTGTTGATATCGAGCCTACTGATATTATACGTAGACTAGACCATTTGCTTACTACTCGTGAAAAAGTCTATAAGGATGCATTAGCCCGTGTCTTACCCAGTACTGGTAGGTATGAGAGAAGCCTTCTTGAGTCATCGCTAGAAATTATTGGTGCTTTAAACTATGTATACAAGGTTATAAGGCACTATCTATTGCTTGGAGAAAAACATAATAATTGGATACTTATTATGCAGCTTGAGTTTCAGCTGCCTGAGATCATGAGGATTGTTGAGACGTATCATAAGGCACTGGATTCATTTATGACTGGTAGGCCTGTTGGCGATTCTGCTGGTGCACTTGTTGCTTATCGGATTATGGAGAAGGGTAAGGTTGTTTCAAAAAGACTTATAGATGATACACTTGTTGCTGAAGTTAGGCATATGAATAGGAGAATATATGTAATTAAAGCTGAAGGACCCGGTTCTAATGTTGGTAAACCTGGTAAGGTACTTGCTAGGCTTGTTGAAGAGCTTAATGGTAACATTGATTTGATAATAACTGTTGATGCAGCATTAAAGCTTGAAGGTGAAGAGAATGGTGAAATTGCAGAGGGTGTTGGTGCGGCTATAGGCGATCCTGGCCCTGAAAAGATTGCTATTGAGAGAGCAGCTTCGAAATACAATATACCTTTGAGAGCAATAGCTATAAAGATGGGTTTAAAAGAGGCATTGTATACTATGAGGAAGGAGATCTTTGATGCTGTTGAGAGAGCTGTAGAATATGTAGAGAAACTAATAGAAGAACATACGAGTGAAAACTCTACTGTCATAGTTGCGGGAATAGGTAATTCAATAGGTGTTGCTCAATGAATGGTATAGATTATAATCTCATAGTAATTATAGTACTACTTACTGTAACAATACTCTTCATACAACTACTATTAGAGACTAGAAGGAAGCCTAGAGAACCGAAAACAGTAACACGAACACTACTAAAATGTACATCATGTGGAGAAACCATAGAGACAAATTATGAACCGGGAGACTTCATAGGCTTAATAAAGGGACAATGTAAAAAATGTAATTCACCACTGAGAGTAACAGCAATATATGATGTAGAAATCCCTGAGAAATAAGAAAAATTTAAAAACATCCAGAAACACCCAATAATAACTGGCGGCCCGACCCGGCCATAGTGGCCGGGCAACACCCGGGCTCATATCGAACCCGGAAGTTAAGCCGGCCACGTTGGGGCTGGCCGTGAGGTCCGAGAGGCCTCGCAGCCGCCTCAAGCTGGGATCGGGCCGCCACTACTTCTATTAAAATCGAGTATCCTTTAAATTGAAAAGCTATGTGAACAAGTCTTTTTTAGAAGTATAATTTGCTTCGTAATATTTTTTCTCTAGAATACATAGATGATAAATGTTGGGTGTGTTATATTGGATGAAGTAGTTGTTTCTGAGAGAATTGATAAGATCGTTTATGGTACATGGTGGTTTCTCATGGGATTATTCTTTGGCTGCTTTATCTGGATTATACCTTTTATTATTCTGATATTTATTCCCTTTATCCTGTTGCCATTCACTTTGTTTTCTTGGTATGGAGTGTTTATCTATGGTTCGTTATTTTCTGCTACTATCGTATATGTAGTTCTTAGACTGGCTAAAATTGAAAAATATAAAATAGCTTTAGCAATTATAGGGACTGTTTTAGCAAACAGTACAGTACCATACGTGTTCATGTTATCAATAATTCATTTCTTCACAATCTAGCTTTTTTGAGCTGTTTACATGATAAGTTATAAATGCATATTCTCTTCTTGGTGAAGAATATGAGGCTAGGCCTAGTACTAGTTATAATGATCTTGGCTATATCATATAGTATGGTTATTATCTATGGAAAATATACCATTAGGTATTCTGGCTCCACAAGTATTTTTACAGATACAAACTAATTCCTATATTTATAACATAAAAGTTCCTTATTAAGAAAAATGTATTAATGATACATTATGTTTTGGTTATCTAATAGGATTATGTAATTTTTGAGAAAAGTATCCATGTAGCCCATCATTGTCATTGGCTAAAAGATTTTTAAATTTAATTAATATTTTTCATAATTGTATAATTATAAATAAAGGTGTCTTGGTTGACATGGAAGCCGTTGGTGATTATACTAGTTATAGTGATTGCGTCATTAGCTATAACAATACAAAATATACATAATACTAGTCATGAAATATTGATAACAATGCCATTGCTTGACAGGGATCTCCTTAGACAATTTCTTGAAAGCCAGTATATTGAGGAGGCAGGGCTTTTAAGAGTAGCTACGACAGCTTATCCAGAGAATGTAACGATCTATGTTGCTAATGATAATGTTTTAGCCGCTAGGGCTTTAGCAGTACTTGGCTCTCCATTAGCAGATAAAGTACTTATAACATTAAATAATAAATATGATGGTGGATGGAATGAGAAAATAGATATTCTCCTTGGAAAAGATATACCTGATATGTTTTATGCTAGAGCTAGTATTAACTATGGTATTGTTTACTCAAAGAGACTGGGTTTTAACTTAACAATTTATAAAGAAGTCTATAATTATTCTCGCCCTATGTTGGACTGGTATAAATATGCTGATCTACTTGTCTATCGTGCACTTGATTACCTACTACATGATTCCATGTCTAAGGCTGAAGAGGCTTTCCTCAACCTCACTAATATGTGGGATGGATATGGTTTTAATGATAGTGCTACGAAAACAAGTAAGGTTTATGATGTCTATAAGTGTGCTTTATTCGTTTACTTGTATAGAGCCTTGTACTATGCTGGCTCCAATGTTGTTAAGGATTACAGATATATTCTTGATAAGTGTTTAGAGATCATAGCTATAGCACAAGATCCTGTTTACGGTGGTATATATACTAGCTATGAGATAGTAGATGGGAAGATAGTTGTTCTGAAAGGAAATGGTCATGATATGAATACTGAGACAACAAGTATGGTTGTTCTAGCTCTCTATAGTAGTTATCCAGAAATAATAGGTGAAAAAGCATGGCTTAAATAATCATTAAACCTAATAACGTATAACTATTATAAATAGTCTACATTATGTTTTATACTCAATGGTGTTGTATTTTTTAGCACTATTCTATAATATATTTAGAAATTTTATGTAAGTCTAGATACAAATTATACTTGGTAGGTATAGAATGAATGAGGTTGTTGTTTCTGAGAGAATTGGTAGGCTTGTTTATGCTGCTTCATGGTTCTTTGTAGCGTTATTTTTTGGAACAATTAATCTACTATGTTTTACTATAGCTTCCTATATCGGTCTTGAACTGTCTTTAGTTCAGCATTACTTTCTTTCACTAGTTTTATGTATAATTGTCGGGTGCTCTTTATGGCTAGCTAAGATTGATAAGTATAAAATAGTTTCAATTGCAGTGGGCTATGCTTTGCCATGGGCATTAATTCCGTATTTATATACACCATAATTTTTGCTACTATCTCTTGTTTTTAACAATTTCTTAGCTATGTCTTTCTTTTAGTCAATACTTTGTCAGAGGAAGATTATTTCTTAAGGCCTGGTATGTTTGAGTAAAATATTTTTGATTCTATTTATTCATGATTTAAATAGGGGATTATTATGGATATTGAGAAAGTTAATACTATTTTAAGGGTTAAGAACATTAAGGATGGAGTTATTGGATTCGAGATCGAGTTACCTAATGCTCCTCCATTGATACTGATTAGAGGTAAGAGAGGATTTATTATGTGTGGATATATTAATCTCGATGTTGCTGAGAAGCTTGGCCTAGTTGTTGTTCGAGTATCTGGAGTTAGTAGTATTGAGGAAATGCTTGAGAAAGAAGTTTCTAACGTTACTTCTAGAGCTAAAGAGATAGGTATTAAAGATGGGGTTAAGGTTAAAGATATAATTGATCTAATATAGTGTGGTGCATGTATTGGCTTCAAAAATTTTTGGTGCATTATTAATTATAATTGCTATATTAATTATAGTTCTATATATCTATGGATTAATTATTGATCCCAATAGAATAGTTTATGGTATTAAATTAAGTGAATTACTCATAAAATATACCATATTAGTAATAATGCTTATTATAGCTTGTATAATTGGATATATAGGATACCTCATAGTAACTACACCAAAACCTAAATCTGTTGAAGAATTCATTAAGGAATATGAAGAGATAGGGAAACCTGAGAAAGAGTAGATGGAGAATGCTTAGAACAAAAATAATAGTTACCATGGGCCCTGCATCAAGTGATTATGATGTGGTTAAGTCTTTTTTAAGAGAAGGAGTTTCAGGGTTTAGGATAAACTTTAGTCATGGCGATCCTAATACATGGGATAAATACTTAGGCGTCATAAATGAAGTTTCCAGCGAGCTTAATGCATATCCTGTAATTATAGGTGATTTAAGGGGGCCACAGCTTAGAATAGGTGATTTTAAGGCATTCAAAGTATCTAAAGGTGATATTGTTATTCTAAAATATTTTCCTGAAAACAAGTATTTCGGCGAAGGAAAGATTGTCCCAGTTAATTATAATAAGTTATTTGAATTCTTAGAGGTAGGAGACATTATATTGCTTGATGATGGAAGAGTTAGGCTTAGAGTTGAGGAAGTATATATAGATCATGCTAGACTTGTAGCATTGAATGATGCAATTGTCCATCCACGGAAAACGCTTATTGTGTCTGGAAAGGAGATAGGATTACCTACTCTTACATCAAGTGATATAGAAGCTGTTAAATATGCTGTTTCAAGAGAGTTTACTTACTTAGCATTAAGTTATGTACGTACATCGAGAGATATAGTAATGCTTAGAGATTTATTGTCTAGACTAGGTAGAGGCAACATTGGTGTTATAGCTAAGATTGAGACTAGGAATGCAATTAAAAATTTAAAATCAATAGTTAGTGAAGCGGATGCTATTATTGTAGCTAGAGGAGATCTTGGTATGCACTATAGTCTTGAAGAAATACCCAGACTTCAAAAAATAATTGTTAATGAATCAATAAAGTTTGGTAAACCAGTTCTTATAGCAACTCAGCTTTTAGAATCTATGGTTAATAGTCCACAGCCTACTCGTAGTGAAGTCGTTGATATAATGAATGCGGTATTTGATAGTGTGGATGCTATACTATTAACAAATGAGACTGCAATGGGAAAGTATCCAGTGGAATCTGTTAAGTGGTTGAAGAAAATATTGAGAGAAGCTGAAAAATGGTTCTTTGAGGAAGGAAGAGAGCCTATAACGCGTAGGATCGAACCATTAAATCCTAGAGAAAAATATGCAAAGGGATTAGTATTATTAGCTGAAAGCATAGGTTCAAAGATCCTCGTATATACAAAGACAGGGCTCATGCCCTCAAGAATATCTAAGTATAGGCCTCACGTACAAGTATATGCTGGCTCAAGTAATAAGGTAATTATTAGAAAATTATCTCTAAATTATGGTGTAAAACCATGTTATATAGAAACAGATAAAACACTAGATTATGAAGAGGGTATCGATATGCTATATAAAAAATTATTTACAGAACATGAAATATCCTATGGAGACATAATTCTACTAACATACGGTCCTAGAGAAGCATTGCTAAACGTTATAAAGATAGTAGAAGTAATCTAGATATCTAGGAATGCCGCCGTAGCTCAGCCGGGTAGAGCGCCGGCCTCGTAACGGCTCTAGAATGTTCCGGAGTCGGGAAAGCCGGTGGTCGCGGGTTCAAATCCCGCCGGCGGCTCTATTTATTTTAAGTTTAAGAAAAAGATATTCCTATGCATTAATTAGAAGATTCTATTTTATTGCATCAAGAGCCTTTAAGGCCATATCCTTTATTACATCATAGGGTTTCTTAGCCTTTACTATAGCTGATGCTACAAGTACACCTATAGTACCAAGTTTAATTGCTGCATACACATCATCGCCACTGCTAATACCTGCTCCAGTAAGTATAAGTACATTCTTATTTACACGCCTTATTAGCTCCACAGATCCAGTGATTACCTCAGGCTTAGCCTTTGAAACAGGTATTCCTGTACCTATAAGTTCTGGAGGTTCAACAGCAACCATGTCAGGACCTAGGACAGCTACTGCTGCACCAGTCTCAGGCACATCTGCACATACAAGGGTTTTTAAACCGAGTTTTTGTGCTCTCTTAATAAGCCAGTTTATATCAGCTAGTTTAAGCCTATGTTCACTATGATTTAGTATAACTCCGTGTGCACAAGCTTCAACAAGAGCTTCTAATGGAATATAGCCTGTTCTAGCACCTGGTTCTACGGGATCAGCATGTTGCCCATAAACCTCTATCTCGGTGCCTTCAACAACTTCAATGATCCTCCTTATCTCGGTATATGGTGGTGCAAGTATTATTCTTATACCAGTCTCTTCCCACACTTTTCTAGCTGATTTAGCAAGTCTTAATGCATATTCACCGAAACTATATGGATAATATGCCTTAAAATTTACAGCAATTATAGGTTTTAGAGCCACAATAAACCACCTTCTAACAATATATATTATTTATTATTTATATGGGAAAAATAGTTTTAGTTTAGAGAAAAACTCATTTACTCGCTTGATTCTCTGGTTGTACTTAACATTTCACTTGGATGCTTATGGATACCCTTAGGTGCTGCAGCAACTTTTACAAACCTATCCTTAAGTTTTTCAAGAACAGCTGGCAACGTAGTGTATTCCATCTCCTCAGGACCTAGACGATGCGGCATGAATGGTCCATGTCTCCTCATATATTCTGCTACTAATTGTGCTAGTCTTCTAGTCTCATCAAATGCTACGTCGTCAAAGAGATCAGCTGGTCCAATGAGTTTGCCGTTCTTAATCTGCCATCCAAGAGCTATGATTCTAGGTGGTCCATCAAATCTTGTTACACGGGCATATCTCTGAGATACAGGCATGAGTGGTCCATGATGGCTGCCTCTCATCCATCCAGCTACTAGGTGTGGGAAGGCGAAGGCCTCTAGTACTTCACCAACAGCTGGTAAACCATGTTGCGCACGTACAATAGCTACTGGATCGTCTTTACCAACGTATCTACCAGCTATAAGATTTAGTCTTTCAGTGCTTACTACAGCTGCCTGTAAGCCATCTCTTTTTCTATAAACAGCCTTTATAACATATCTACCTGGAGTACCGATGAGTGCAAGTATATCATACATTTCTTCTGGAGCATTTAATTTAACACTCTTACCCTCAAATACGTCATAGACCTCGAATATGAATCCATCATGCATCTTAGGATCAATTACTAATCCAGCAGTATTAAATGGATCTGCAAATACCCTGAATAGTGGGAGATTGAACGCCCCAGGTTCGGTCTTATCAGCATGAAACGTTATTATAGGCTCACTAGGTCTTTCCTCAAATTCTATCTCTGCAACACCAGGGCCCATACCGCGTACATTACCTGAAAAAGCCTCACTTAAAAGATCCTGGCCTGCAGCATACAATCCTAGTTCTCTAGCAATCTTTGCAGCCTCTTGAAAAGCTTGCCATGCGAGTCCATGAATATCCGGGTGATCAACGCCCTTATCATGGGTCATAATTAACTGTATATCGTCTCCAACGTGTGTTACGTAGAAATCTATTATGATACCTTTCCTTTTAGCCTCAGCAAGTATTTTTGTACATGCAGCTAACTGATCCGGATGGGGCATGTGATGTCCGGCAATGGATCCAACATCTGCTTTAATTATTGAAAGAGTTGTTTTCTTAGCCATGCATAGTTCACCATATGTGGATTAATGATTTCACTTTGTATCTATATGTAGTAGGGGTTAAAAATGTTATTTTAAACATCTATATAATATCTTGGAGAATATACTTTGATTTTTTAAATATATATTTAAAAATTAGGTTTCACCACGCCTTTCGCAAGTTTCTTCAAGCATATAATATTCTCCACGGCTTTTTTGATATCGATCAAGATACGAACCTGGCTTATTGACACGCGGTCTTCCAGTAACTGGATCACGTCTAAAGGTTATGTCAAGCTCCTTGAGCAACATGTTAAATCCTGTCTTAAGATCAACTGGTTTTAAAGCCTTACCCGTTATACCCGGCTCGCCGGTAAATACCATGATCTTGTCTGCAGCAAAGTTTTGAAGCATAAGATCGTGTTCTACAATGAATGCCGTAACACGTTTCTCCTCGATAATACGTCTAATAACTCTTGCAATACTTAGTCTTTCCTCAACATCAAGATATGCTGACGGCTCGTCAAGTAGATAAAGCTGTGCTTTTCGTGATAATGATACAGCAATTGCTAGTTTCTGTAACTCGCCTCCACTAAGATCCTCTACATAACGATCAAGCATTCTATGTAGTCCGAGCTTTCTAATAAGCTCCGCATAAATCCATGAAGCAGGATTTAATGAATTTAGATCAGCTAATCTAAGGTTAGCAGCTACAGTATCTCCATCAAAAATCTTTGGCGATATTTCTTGAGGCTTATAGCTAATTTTTTCAACACCAATGAGTACTTCTCCATCGTCAGGCTCTAGCTCTCCACCTAATAGTTTAATGAAGGTAGTCTTTCCAATGCCATTAGGTCCAAGAATACCTATGATCTCTCCCGGGTAGGCTTCTCCAGCTTCAACTAGTAGTTTAAATCCATTGCCATAACTTTTTATCATGGAGCTCCACTGGACTATCGGATAATCCGTTGTTGGCGATATTCTCTCTGATACAAGTATTCTAAACCTTATTGCTTCTTTCCTAATTCTCATATTTTCTGCAGGCAAGTATCCCTGTAGATAATGATTTATACCTGCTCTAACACCATAAGGTTTGGAGACAATACCATATACTCCCGGCTCACCATAAATTACGACTACATTATCCGATATATAGTCTAGAATAGTTAGGTCATGTTCTATGACAGCTATATACCTGTCAGATACATTAATGAATTCATGGATCGCCTTAGCTATTCTCATTCTCTCCCTGACATCAAGATAACTACATGGCTCATCAAAGAAGTATGCATCAGCATCTTTTACGAGTACAGCTGATATAAGAAATTTCTGTAGTTCCCCTCCACTAAGATGCTTAATATTCCTATGCATAACTTCCTTTAAACCCATATAATCTATGACATCTCTATATATTCCCCGTTCATCAGCTCTTTTAAGTAGATCTTTTACTGTACCTTTTAATGCTCGTTTAGCAAGTTCTACGTATTGGATCTTAACAACAGCCCTAAGCTTACCACCGGCTAGACTCTTTAGATAATTCTGTAACTCTGTTCCACGAAATCTTCTAATAATTTCATCCCATTCAGGAGGCTCACTATATCTACCGAGATTAGGTCTTAAGAGCCCACTTAGGATCTTTATTGATGTCGTCTTACCGCTGCCATTCCTACCTATAATACCCAATATTCTACCTTTTTTAAGTATAGGTAAATTATAGAGTTTAAACATATTCTCTCCATATCTATGGACAACATTTTTTTCAAACTCCTCCGGTATGTTAACAATAGATATTGCCTTAAATGGACACTTCTTTATACAAATGCCACAGCCAATACATATATCCTCGTATATAACGGCTACTTTCCCATCCGGAGAAAGTTCTACGGCTTTCTTAACACCTCTTCTATTAATTGGACAAAATCTTATACACTCTAAATTACACTTACTAGGTTTACAATACTCTCTATCAATTATTGCTATTCTTGTCAAATTGATCCCCTAAGATTCCCAGTGCATCAATATTTAGATATATGAAATGGATATACCCAACTTATATAGCTTAGTAAAAACCTAATATAAATTGAAATAGATGATGAGTGGTGACGGCACGGACAAGAAAACTTCTTGGATGAAGAACTGGTATTATCTGAGAGAAATAGGTAGGAGATGATATTACTCGGCTCCGCCTTCTTCAGCTTCGAATGATTCTAAGAATACCTCATAATATTCCTGTAGCATTTCTCTCTCTTCCGGCGTCAATGCTCTTCTAATACCTTTTGTAGCTTTTGCAGTAACTACTCTTTTTTCTTCCTCAACCTCATATGATATCCTGTACTTCTCTCTAGCAGATTTGTCCATTTCAATCTTGTAGCCACACCTACTGCATTGCAGATATATTTTCTTACCAGTTTTTGTTGGTACCATTAAGCCCCCACATTTGGGACAGAATTTTACCATTAATCTACACCATTTATCATGCTTTGAATCTTTTTTAGTTTAGGTATAGACCCCCTATATAACCTTTCTATCAATAAACTAGTTACATACATGGCTTCTCTATAGTGGAAATGTTTTTAATCTAATCAAATGTAAGGGTTATCTTGAAAATGATAAGAGAATTCCCTAGGTGAAAGGGAGATGCTGTTCTATGAAGAAGAATGGTGGGAAGAAGAGGAACTAGAGCTTGAAGAAGAACTTGAAGAAGAAGAGGAATGGTGGGAGGAAGAAGAGGAATGGTAGATAATAATTAGGATTGCTCATAAAAGAGATAAGTAATGTCTAGTGATTTTAGTGATTACGATTTTTTCATTAACTTCCTGGTTAGTAAAAGGTTCTATGCCGTAAACTTCTTTAAATCGAGCACTCAATTCCCAGTCATTGTCTTGGCAATTTCTACAATAAACAAGGATATTTTTTAAATCATTTAATAAATTCTCTATATATTTCTTATAACCTATTATAATGAGTTTAGATTTTTTGCTAATATACTTATTTATAATGTTGATAGTGTCAAAAAGTTGTCTTTTAGCAAAAATAATTGATAATAAAAGTAGAGCTCTATTTCGTACCTTTCTCTTCTGTTTAAGATATATGTTGTAAGTATAGAGTGTTGCTAATGCTAGGACCCTTATTGATGGAATGATATGCATAGGTGCTAATGCTATTATTGAGTCTTCATATCTATCCATAATTTTAGAAAGTCTTTCAAGAATAGAAGTAGTAGGTTCACTCCTAAAGTTGCATATAAAGACATATCCATAGACTTCATTTTTATGAAGCCTAAACTTATATGAATAGGGTTTAAGGATTAATATTTCTGGTATTATGTCATGTAAGTTTTTCATTTTCCTATTCCCTACTTTAAAGAGTAGATTGTATCTTTAAATGAATTTCTTAATGTATAATGTGTATGTATAATTGTTCATAAAATACTAAACTAGAAATTAGATCTTTGAAACTGATAACAGTTCTCGTTTCTTTCTTAATTTTACTAGATGAGTTATATAACCTGCTATTCTATTCCTTATTCTCTTAGACTTAGTATTTATGAGTCTTTTTACAACTTCTTTATTATGTTCGAATTCCGTTGTAAATAGATCAGGGTACTTTTCTAGTAGTTCTCTAGCAGTTCTTTTAACTAGTCTTATTCTAACTTTGCCCATGCTATATCCCTCTAAGCTTTATACAGATAGTGTAGAGTAGTAGACAGCTATATACGTGGAATCGTAATAGATATTTATAAAACTTTACATATTCTCCATTAGGCTTAGATCTCTTGTACTAGTACTGCATTAACCAGATCATGACAGTAGAGTTTATATAGAACCTCTCTCATGGTATTTGATTAGATGGAATCATCAATACTTATCATGGAGGGTGATGGAAGTGGCTATCGAGCCTATGGGTGTACCTGTACTCATATTAAAAGAAGGTACTCAGAGAACAGCTGGTAGAGATGCACTTAGAACAAATATTATGGCTGTAAGGGCGGTAGCAGAGACTTTAAGAACGACTTATGGTCCTAAAGGAATGGATAAGATGCTTGTTGATACTCTCGGCGATGTAACGATCACTAATGATGGTGCAACTATTCTAGATAAGATGGATGTACAGCATCCATCCGCTAAAATGCTTGTACAGATTGCTAAGGGACAGGATGAGGAGGTTGGTGATGGTACTAAGACAGCAGTTATATTTGCTGGTGAACTACTAAGGTTCGCTGAAGAACTACTTGACAAGAATATCCATCCAACTCTAATAGTCAGTGGTTTTAGGAAGGCTCTAGAAGAATCTATTAAGAAGCTTTATGAAATTGCTGAACCAATAGATGTTAATGATGAAGAGATACTTAGGAAAGTAGCAACAACATCATTAACAAGTAAAGCAGTCCATGGTGTTAGAGAATATTTTGCAGAAATAGCTGTTAAGGCTGTTAGACAAATAGCTGAGAAGCGTGGTGATAAATACTATATTGATCTAGATAACATACAGATCATTAAGAAGCATGGTGGAAGTCTATTAGATACACAGCTAGTCTATGGAGTAGTTCTTGACAAGGAAGTAGTTCATCCTGGAATGCCTAGGAGGATAGAGAATGCAAAAATTGCCCTACTAGATACACCACTAGAGGTTGAGAAGCCAGAAATAGACGCAGAGATCAGAATAACTGATCCAAGTCAAATGAGAGCATTCCTAGAGGAAGAAGAAGAGATTCTTAAGAAAATGGTTGATAAGATAGCTGGTATTGGTGCTAATGTTGTTATTTGTCAGAAGGGTATTGATGAGGTTGCTCAGCATTTTCTTGCTAAGAAGGGTATATTGGCTGTAAGACGTGTAAAGAGAAGCGACATGGAAAAACTAGAAAGAGCAACAGGAGGAAAAATCATCAGTAATATCGACGATCTAAAGCCTGAAGATCTTGGTGTGGCGAAACTTGTTGAGGAGAAAAAGGTTGGAGAAGATAAGATGGTATTTATACAGGGATGTAAGAACCCCAAGGCAGTAAGCATTCTAGTACGTGGAGGCCTTGAAAGATTGGTAGATGAAGCTGAGAGAGCTCTTAGAGATGCTCTTGCAGCTACAGCTGACGCCATCAAGGACGGCAAGATCGTTGCTGGTGGAGGGGCCGTTGAAATAGAGTTAGCCAGGCATCTTAAGAGAATTGCTAGAACTGTTGGCGGTAAGGAACAACTAGCTATTGAAGCATTTGCTCGTGCTCTTGAAGGATTAGCTATGGCTTTAGCTGAGAATGCTGGTTTAGATCCTGTAGAAATAATCATGAAATTAAGAGCCGCACATGAAAGCGAGGATGGTAAGTGGATGGGTATTAATGTATTTACTGGCGATATATCTAATATGAAAGAGTTAGGTGTTATAGAGCCTGTAAGTATTAAAGCTAATGCTTTGAAAGCTGGGACTGAAGTAGCTACATTGATCCTTAGAATAGACGATATAATTGCTGCTACGCGGGCTAGTAAGGAAGAAGAAAAAGGTAAAGGTCCTGAAGAGAGAGAAGAGGAAGAGTAAGATATTTTTTAACTAGGTATATTTTCTCCAACCTTTATGATAACTGGATACTTGTAGCTGGGGCTGTAGAATATTGCTTCACCTGGATCAAGTACAGGTAATAATTTTTCATATTCGTATGAAAGCTTCATAATTTTACTTATGACATCAATATCTATTGAGGATCTTATTGAATGGATTATTTTTGTTCCAGTATTTTTCATAACATCTTCTAAAATGCTTGAAGGAGACTGTGTAACTACGAATAAAGCAATACCAAATTTTCTAACTTCTGCTATAAACTTTTTTATTAGAGAATGCTTTGAGCCTCTGGGAAAAATGTTATGAGCCTCCTCAATAGTTATGAGAATATTACTCTTTATAGCATTTATTTGCTTTAGATGGAGAAGAGTTTTGAGTAATAATAAAGTATATACTTTGCGAGTGTTAACATTTCTTATTCTACTAACATCGATAATTAATGGTTTTGTATATGTATGAATAATTTTTATAAGCTCATCATTGCTATTTCCTATTAACCATCCTTTATTACTAGTTCTTAGTATAACCTCGATTTTTCTAAGTAGGGCATATTTTGATTCTCTTTGCCAATTAGATTCTTCATAGTAATTCTTAACACTATTTATAAGATCGCTTGGATCTAATAAATACTCATTACTATTCTTCAGAACATTCTTCAATACTTCATAAAGTATATATGACTGGGCACTTGTTAGATCCAGTGATTCTTCAATTATATCTATAACTTCATCTAATGACTCTTTCTCTATTGTTAATCCTATTAGAGGTTTTGAGTATGGATTATAATATATATAATCATCTAATAAGTTCTTGTACTCTCCATGCCAATCAATAACTACTACTTTATATAGCTTTGGATATGCTCTCAATAGATTCTTTATAAATATAGATGTTGTCGTTGTCTTACCGCTCCCCGTAGCTCCAAGTACTAAAATATGGTGCGGTATGTTAGCAAGAGGTATACCTATCAAAACCCTATTATCATCTATTGTTCTTCCTACAGGAATAATATTATCTATGGGACTTACTGTCTGGACAGGATAGAAGATCTTTGCTTTAATAAAGTACTGGTTGGAATAATATATTTTGTTTTTCCTTCGAAAAAATCCTATGTTTGGTAAAGGTATTATATCATCCCACTTAATCTTCACTCTCGTTATCCAAATATTATCTAAATGTGTTGACACATAGGATTCTATGACCTCAGCCTCCCTTTCTAGTAAACTTAATGAATTATCTAGATTTTTGACAGGTTTTATAATTATGTACCCGGCGTATTTTCCTCCATATGAATAAGATAATGATATGAATTTAAGCTTACGATTCATTTTTGAACGTGTATGGATAAATTTAAGTAAATTACTTAATTCCGTTATAATGGTTTGTTCTTCGGCCTCCCTATTTTTATATATTTCGAAGACTATTAGATTGTCTTTATTATACAATTCATTCCCTACAAATAGTATATGGGTTATAAAGAGATTATTTTGTTAATCTTTTTATTCCAATATAGTACTTCTCGACTACTTTAAGTTTATCAATAACATCTGATCCATGCTTTACCTTAATAACGATCAATAGTCCTCCCATAGACAATATTATTCTATGTACATTATTAATATTTGTAGATGTAACTACATATCCCTGGCCACAAAAATCATTCTCTATACACTTTTCTTTATCCGTTAATATGCTTAATACAATCATATCATCTATATTTAATCTATATACTTGTTCTGGTAATTCGGCAACTATCTCTGATTCATTACAGAATAAATGGTATCTATTTATTCCAGGGACCCTTAACGCCTCGACATTACTAACCTTACATTCAAATTCAATCATTACATGCAACCCCCTGTTTAACTTATGCTGCCTAGGCATTAATACTAGACACTATATTTATTAATATTGCCATATATGTATCCGTAACTCCCATATATCTCTAGTACTGTTAGTGATTATGGAGGTGTATGGCTGGTATGAGTATAACTGATGCTACACGTAGATTGATATCGGCTTTACAATCAATGCTTGATAAGAAGGTAACAGTTATACTAACTGATGGTCGTCGCTACGATGGCGTATTGGCGGGTTTCGACCATCCATCTCTAAATATTGTTTTATCCCCTGCTACAGATACTCAAGGCAATACCTATCCAACAATAATTATTCGTGGTGAAAGAATATCTGAATTAATGATCGCTGAAACACCATTGTTTGATCCAAAGGAATTCGCTGAATATGTTATTAAAAGACTTAATCTTAGAAGGGATTCTGTAAAGGTTATACCTGAAGCAAATGCTGTACAGATCTATAGGATTAAGGTTAGTGAGAAGGGCGTCGAAGGTAGCGGTGCTATGGCACAGACTATATATGAGGTATTTGAAGAGTATATGAAGAAGAGAAGAAAAGAATTGGGTATAGAGTAAAGATAAGGGACTGAATATATTGCAATACTATGAGATAAAGGATGTAGATCTAGCTGGTAGAATAGCTAAACTAAGGACAGCCCATGGAGTTTTAGAAACTCCTTACTTACTTCCAGTCATTGATCCTACTAGGCAAGAGGTAAAACTTGATTTTTTAAGGGAACATGGATTTAATGCATTTATAACGAATGCATATCTCTTTTATCGTAGAAATAAGGGTAAGATAAGATCTATTCATCAAAGTTTAAACTGGAACAAAATCATAATGACTGATTCGGGCGGATATCAGATACTTATTTATGGCGATGTAGAGATCGATAATAAGACTATAGTTGATTACCAGCGCCGTATAGGCTCTGATATTGCAGTCATATTAGATATACCTACGGGTGGCCATATGGATAAACATGA
>Ga0190311_1000088_pt1 | contig 32743 bp, 57 predicted proteins | sample 48700789_MG_FD_165037 | JGI IMG/M metagenome (GOLD analysis project Ga0190311, IMG submission 165037) | Hydrothermal vent sediment bacterial communities from Southern Trench, Guaymas Basin, Mexico - 4870-07-8-9_MG | ecosystem: Environmental > Aquatic > Marine > Hydrothermal vents > Sediment ...
CCTGCACCACCTGCTGGAATGGGTAAGATATATGGGATAGTGCACGACCACTTGTTCAAATTCCCACTAGTCGCAACAGTAATGGCAAATGGAAATCTAGATGTAAGCGGTGCAGATGGTAGATATGAGATCACACTAAGTCCGGGTAAGTATAGGGTTGTCTGCACAGCACCACTCTATAGACCAGCAGAGGGTGAGGTTGAAATTTCTGCTGGAGAGTCTAAACCTATTAGCTTTGCACTAGAGCCAGTAGTACCATGGTGGGTTTCAATATCACTATCACTTGCTGGAATTGGATTAGTCTGCTACCTTGCATACGAGGCTTCTAAAAAGTAATTAAGTGCTTGGCAGCAATTATTATACATGGCAGAAGAACTGCTCGGTAGGATATCATATCAATACTACACCATCGAGTACCTAAGGTATCCAAAGAAGGTGACTGCTGGTAAGAAGTTTACAGTCATTATTGGGCTGACAAATGTTCTTGGTGCTACTGAACCACCTGCATTTGCAGCTATTAGGGAGAAGGGCAAGGATGTGTATATTGCAAAGGAGGAGAACATAACTGTTACTGCTGGAGAGATAAAGGAAGCTTGGTTGGAGCTTATAGCACCAGATGAGCCCGGAGAGTATGAATATACTGCTGTTGTTGGTGCCATGAAGTGGGATATGTATGAGGAGAGCGAGCACGATACAAGGGACTTTAAGGTTGAGGTAGTAAGGGAGGAAGTCCCACCAGTCAAGATACCAAAGGGAGAGATAGTTGACTTCGACTATCCAGCATATTCTATAGCGGGACAGAAGTTCACTATTAAAGTTGTTGTGAGGAATGCTGGTACTGGTAAGGGAAAGCTAGTGGTTGATGCTCTCTTTACAGAAGTATATACGAAGGAGGTAGTCCTAGATGTTGGTGAGTCTGCACCAGTAGGATTTGAACTAACTGCACCAAGCAGGATTGGAGATTATCCACTAGAGGTAAGGGTCTCGCATACTGACCCAGAGACAAACCTTCCAGTTATTGACGATAGCAGGAAGGTCTTCATAAAGATAGAGGAGAAGCCACCAGTTGGAAAGCCGAGAGCAGTAATAAAGATCAGGCAGGCACCAGAAGCAGTACGTGAGGGTGAGGAGTTTAAGATTGTAGTTGATGTGTCCAACTCAGGTGATGTAAAGGGTAAATTATGGTTGGAGACTGCAGGAACCTACTATGACCTTGGAATTGTAGATGTTGGTGGTTATAAGACTAGGATCTTTACATACGTTGCAAGTCCAGACGTAATATCACCTGGTCGATACATCAATATCAAATATACTGCGGGACACTATGAAGATGCTAAGAGGGTAAAGGATGATGAGGCTTATGTTAGCATTCCTGTATTACCACCAGTACCACCGGGAAAGGGTACTATTAGGGGGAAGGTGATAGATAGGGGGACTAGATTACCACTTGCTGGTGCTGTAGTTACTGCAACTGGAGCAAAATCCTATACTGCAAAGACTAATGCGGAAGGAATATACAGCATGAACGTAGAGGCTGGTACATATCTAGTTGAGGCTACGTATCCAGAGTACGAGCCGCAGTCTGAAAGAGTAGAAGTTAGTGCTGGTGAGGAGGAGATAGTTGATTTTGCACTAGCAAAGAGAGTACCACCGCCAGAAGTCTCTGTAATACATGGGTATGTAATTGATGCAGAGACAAAAGCTCCTATTGCTGGTGCAGAGGTAACATGTGCAGGTAAAGCATACTATACTAAGGCAGATGGGTATTATAGGTTTGAGGTCACGCCGGGAGTATATAATGTTGTCTGCAAAGCTACTGGATATGAGGATATGATTAAGACAGTAGAGGTTAGGAGGGGTGAGGAAGTAAGGTTAAACTTTGAGTTGAAGAGACCTGCAGCACCTCCACCACCAGCTAGAAAGGCTATCATACATGGGTATATAGTTGACGCTGCAACCAAAGCACCAATACCTAGTGCTGAAGTAATAGCTAATAAGCACAGGGCACTTACAGATGAGAAGGGTTACTATAAGCTAATTGTAGACCCCGGAACCTATACTGTTACAGCAAGAGCAGCAGGATATTCAGAGGCATATAAGGTTGTTACAGTTGAGGCTGGTGAGGCTGAGATAGTTACAATAGAATTGAGGAAGGTTGCAGCCCCACCACCACCTCCAGCTCCACCTCCAACAGCAATACCTCCAGAATGGATAGTTGCTGGTGCAGTTGCAGTAGCATCTATTGCGATTGCAGGAGTAGTAGCATACCACTATATGACTAGGGAAAGGGGTGGTAGATAGTGCACCACTACGGAAGGCCTAATATTACTACCAGCATGGACACGTATGATTGGAGGTTTGCTAGCAGGATGGACTTGCAATTAAGAGTGCTATACAGGCAGAAGGGCACGCTTGTAGAAAGGGTTGCATACACAGTACCATTTAAGAGGGTTGCAGATATGGTAGTAGTCTCAATACCACTAAAGCAATTGTATGAGAAGTACTCTAGCGAGATGAACGAACCTGTCTTCAGGTGCATAGCTAGATACTATTCTTACAAAGAGCAGTCTTGGAAGCTTGTAAGGGAATTGTATATTAAGTATGTGCCACCGAAGAGGGAGCACTCAACTATTGAGGAGATAATTGGAGAGGTGGAGAAATGGCTGCGGAAGATTCTACCATTATAGCTGTGATAGGTGTAGTTGGAATAGTTGCAGTATGCTTCTTCGGCTATCTAGCATTCTTATACTATGCGCACAATAGCAGGCAGTATTATTCACAGCAGCAGGGACAGTCAACTAAGATAACTACTTTCAAGAGGGATAGGGAGGGTAATATTGTAGAGATGATAGAGGCATGGAGGTAGTAGTTGCAGAAGAAATAGCTCGCAGGCTAGCTAAGATAATACCAAAGCAGAGATTACCATCTAGCAGATTGCTAATTGCCGATGGAATGTATCTGCGTGGAGTGCTCACTATAATATACTCTAGCACAGCTGGAGAGATAGACGAAGTTAGCATACTATACGAGCAGCCAATTAGGATAATGCTGTCCGCAGACGGTAATAAGCTACTAGACCACTACGTTCCAGATATACAAGACCTATCAGCACACGTAGAATGGTTAGATGCATATGAGAATGCTGTGAGAATATCAGATTTCTACTGGAAGGAGAGCTGCCTATTCGCAATTAGCAGTAGTGGTAGTAGGATTAGGAAGCTAGCGGCAAAGTGGAGAGAATACTAACTTGCAGTAGGTATTTAGCTGCAGACAAGCAAAATAGCATGATGCTACGCAAGCTAGTCTTTAGGGATAGTATGGAGTACGTCCTACTGCACTCACATAACTTACCCGTTCTTCCAGATGAATTCAAGGAAGTAAAGAGCTATGAACTCTCTTTTTCTGAACTGGAGGAGGAGCTAGAGAAAAGGCTAGAGGTGCTAATGAAGATAGGCAAGTATAGGTTTGATGTCATAATCTACCCTCATGCCGATTCATTTCGTGTGTATGTTGGAGACAGATATTATCTCTATTTGGGTGGCAGACTTGCTGAGAAGTTCTGGATGGAGCATAAGGATACAAAGCTAGAGACCATATTGCAGGCTGCAAAGGAAATACTCCTAATCGATGCAGTAAGTACGCTTGCTAATAAGGCTGTCAACTATCACCATCTATACAAAAAGGCAAAAGACCCAGAGGAATTAGTAAAACTGCTGAGGGAGTACAGGAGGCGGCTAATGATTGAGCTCCTTTAATTTCTATTTGCTTCTGCAGTTCGCAGTAAATTACTTCTTCATGCTGGTTTGTAGTTTAATTAGCTTCTCGCACCTATTCAAATACAATCTGGTTAAAAGAAAATTCTTAGATTTTCACGTATTTGACCTAGCCCAAACACAGCAAAAATCAAGAATTTTTATGGTCAGGTGGAGAGAAAATGCTGAGCGATAGGAAGGAGCTGGTGAAGAGGTATGCATATGGTAGGGTGCTAGATGTTGGAATAAGGGATGGATATGTCTGGGGTAGTAAGGTACCAGAAAATGTTGTAGGTGTGGATCTAGAGGTATGGAAGCACCCAAACTTCGTATGTGCTGATGCTAGGATGCTACCGTTTAGAAATAGTGCGTTCGATACTGTTGTCATGACTGAACTACTAGAGCATATAGCACCAGATGAGAGGCATTTAGTAATAGGCGAGGCGAAGAGGGTCTGCAAGGGTAGGATAATTATTTCTGTCCCAGATGGTAATGATCCTAGGAGCTATGCTAAGGAGAGGGATCCATACTGGAGTGCGAAGCATCCAAAGTGCATTAGACCTCTACCACCTGATAGCATACCGCACCATATGAAAGAGTGGATGTATACTGCAGACAGCATAAGGAAGCTTGCAGAAGAGCTTGGTGCTGAACTGTTCGAGATAGAGAACAGATACTACAAGGGCTGGGGACTAGTAGTCAATAAACGCTATATTGCTGATAGCAGATAGAAAATACATGAATGCTGACTGGTCGGAGCAGTTAGAGAACTTGAGGAAGTGGTTATTACCGAAAATACAGTGGACGCTAATTATGCTAGGAATGCTGGGCATTACATACGCAGCAATTACTATAATACAGCAGGCATTTAGTTCTAGCTCCAGCCCAACACCAGGCTATCTATATAAGACTCCACCAGAGAAGTGCTATTGTAGTAAGTGCGGTGCAGAAATAGACATGAGAAAGTTTGGATTATATGGCAAACACTGCCGTGAGATAGAGAAATGTCCAGTATGCGGTGCAGGAGGTCACCCACTATGGAGGAGAAAGTGGTGGTAAAGGAGAGGATAAGGAAATTCTGGCAAGAGCACCCAGACTTTAACGATAGAAATCCAGAGCACGTAAGAGAAGCTGAGAGGCTTCTAGGAGAGCTACTTATGATAGCAACGCCTGATGTAATAATAGAGGCTATAGGAGAGCTTGTAGAAGAGGCAGAAGCGGCAGTCAAGAGGGCAAGGGAGAAATTCTACCATAGCTTACATGAAGTTTATTAGGTCTGCAAGCATATACTATTATCATGTCAGAAGAGGCAGCAAATAGGATATTCGTGCGTGCACTTAGGAGCATAGTTGAAGGCATGAAAGAAAAGATGCTAGAGCAATTCAAGCTTATGGATCCTATAGTCTGTGATAAGCTTGTATCGCGAGAGCTCGATAAGATGGAGCTAGAGCTAAAGGCAAAAGAGAAAGCAGGTATTCTAACTCCAGCAGATAGGGCAGCACTAAGAGCACTTGAGGAGAAGTGGCATGATATTCTACATGCTATTTGCTGGAAGAATATTGGAGCGATGAAGACTCTTGAGTACCATTTCAGAGTGAATATTCCAACAGAAGATGTGCTTGGAAGAATATACAAAATTCCCGGCTATACAAAGATAAGAGATGATATACTCAGCATCATAGAGAGCCTGTAAGGATAAATACTTGCGTGCATCCATTAATAAACATGCCAGAGAGGGAAGTATTAGAAGCAGCAGGTAGAATATACAGGCAAGCACTCTTAGGAATATTGGATAATGCTGGAGAGGAGATGGTTGAAGACCTTAAGAGGTTAAGGTATTCTGCTTGCAGGCGTGGTGTAGAGAGAGGACTTAGGAAGCTAAAGTCTGAGATATGGGGTAAGGAGCTAAGGGGAGAGCCCCTAACACCAACAGAAGAGATAATTAAGGCAGCACTAGTGAGGAGCTGGAACACTATTATAGACACCATATGCGATGAAAAGCTGAATGTTGTTAGGGAAGAAATGGGGAGAATACTCACATATCTAGTCCCAATTACAGAAGCGCTAGAAGAACCCTATGAGGAAGTATTTGCAGAGGAGTTCGTAGACATCATGGCTGCAATAAAGAGAATTGTAGAGCAAGTTGTCTGAGTGGATAAAGTTTATAGGACTACAGCATATTTATTTTGACATGTCAGAAAAAAGAGTTGCAGATATACTGTTGAGGAATGCAATTCAAGGCATACTAGATTGGATTGGTAGTGAAGCTATACGTGCTGCTGAGAGATTGGATTATGAGCGCTGTAAGTATACTGTAGGGTGGCAGCTTAGAGATCTAAGAGGAGACTTAGTGATGAGGGAGAGAATGGGCTATCTAAGTCCAGAAGAGAAGAAGCTCCTGAATATACTAAGGAAGAAGTGGAGCGATATCATAGATACTATATGCGAAACAAATCTGGGTGCAATTAGAGCAGAGTTGGGAGACGTACTGAGAAAACCTGCTATTGAATACCAGCTGATGGAGATATACGAGGATAAGCTTGTTAAGAAACTAGCCGATGTTAAAGCTGCACTAGAGGAAGTCATACGGGAAGTAGCCTAATATTACAGCATTAATGCTTGAGCGCTATTCTGCCCTAATTACACATGAAAATCCTACCAATCTTACAGATGCTTGCTGGAAAGAAGTATACTGCAAAAGAGCTTGCGAAAGACCTTGGAGTAGCATATAGGACTGCAGGAAAGTACCTAAGGCTCCTATACAAGAGTGGAGTCGTAGCTAGGGAGAGAGCTGGTAGGGAGTATTTATACTACATTCCAAGGAGGCAGCTACTCTTCATAGTGCACGATGCTGAGATAGATATTCTGAAGAGGAAGGGATACTACCACAAAATACTAGAAGGATTAGAGCCTGCGAGAAAGTGCGAGCTAGCAAGAGCTATTGCTGGGGACAGCTACGAGCTTATATCAACAATAAGAGTTGGACAGTCCAACTTTATGGAGTATATGAAATTGCTGCTACAGATAGCCGCTGAGATCAGAGACGTGCAGATTATTACACTATAAGGTGTTGAGAATGGAGACATCTAAGTCAAAGCTGAGAAAGCGGTATGAATATAGATGTCCATACTGCGGCTACGTCAATATACGCTATGAGGAGACTAAGAGGATAGTCTGCGATAGATGCAGGAATGAATTCTATACTTGAGGTGGGAGCATAAGTGCAGAGAGTGATATAGATGGTGGGCTATACCCTTAGGTGTCCACACTGCGGTGCCCAAGTAGTAGCAGTATCAGAAGCTAATCTGAAATGTCCTATGTGTGGTAGGTATTTCGAAGTGCTATCAATATGGTACGATGGTTACACATCATCAGCTATTACTTCAACAAGTGAGACTGACGAGGTGTCGTACTATGAGGACTGTTAAGATAGCTTGGGTATCTAGGCATATGCCACTTCCTGCACAATTAGCTGAGCTCAGGAGGATTTTTGGAGACTACGAGCTGATAAGGATAAGCAAGACGTTTAGGGATGCTAGGGAGGTTGCAAGAGAAGTAAAGGAGAAGGGCTGCAAGTATGCTGTTGTAGTATTACCATTAGCTATGGTTGCAAAGCTAGTAGAGGATAGGGAAGTGATATGGATACATGCAGAGATGCGAGCACTACATATGTGCAGTAAGGGTGAGAGCTGTCCAGACTTTAATGTAAATACTGACGTCTGGATACCGCTAAAAGGTACAGAAGAGGGTAGACACTTGAGATTTGTAAGGTTCTGGAGGATAAAAGAAGTAAAGCTAATACTTGAACCACTGCGCGTAGATAAAGTCAAAGATTAGATATGGTGCGAGCTTTGTTGCCCTCTCCTTAGCTACTACTCCCCTTCCAAGCTCGCTCCTAAACTTCTCAAATGCAAGCTCGAGGTTAAACTGCTTAAAGTCCTCCTTCAAATACTTCCTCAACCTCTCTAGAGCATCCTCCTGTATGTAGATAGCTGCAAGCACAGTAGCAATTATAGTCCAGTCTATGTATGGTGTCCTATACCTCCTATACCAAGTCTTAATCCTCTCCATGGGCAGGAAGTAGTACTTATCCCTCTTCTTGAAGACAATATATCTTGCATCCGTGCTCCTTACAGATTTTGGTATTAATCTTCTCACGCCTAGCGACATATTGTACTTTCCAAATACCTCATAGCCCTTAGACTGTATATAGCTTAGCAGGCTGGCAAGGAACCATTCGAATGGTTCTTCAGGTTCTACTCTTACTGCAAGGTAGATTGCCTCTCCCTTAATATCCCTCAACCTCTGCAGAGCAATATCAATATCCTCAACTAGCTGTTTTGAAGTTAGCATTATGCCCCTTAGAGCAGATTGAATGTGCACTAGGTTGTGCTCTAGTACTTTAATCTTCTCCTCAATATCTGCTGCACTCATCCACTCACCCTCTTGAGCATTATTCTCTGCTTTACCTTCCCATATGAGGATGTATATTTCTCCCTTACAACACTCCAACCTAGCTTAGGAGCTGTCTCCTCTAGTGCATGATAGAATAGCTGCAGATCCACTACACTATTTAGGCTGTATCCTCGCTCTCTAAACCACTCTCTTAGCATTTTCCTCTTCAGATCGCTCATGAAGATAATATCCCCCTTGATCACTGAACTAATGTACTGGAGCCAGCTCTCTACAAGCCCTACAATCTCCTCATACTTTAAAGTTGCTAGACGCCTAGACTTCATTCCTCCTCAACCTCCTCTTCATGCACTTGTATGTATATCCTAAACCTAGCACCCTTCTCTACGGCAGTTTTATAATGCTGAGCTAGGTTGGCAGCTAGTGCCATCACTTCTGCCATTATTTCTGGGAGCTTATGGAAGTTCAGCATGTGTTCAGGAAGATTATCTGCATAGCACCAGTCTGGATAGGCACCAGCCTTGTATGCACTAGTCTTCCTATACTCCTCATACTTCTTGCTAGTATCGACTAGTAGCTTGCATATTGGGCACAGCACCTTCTCCACCTATATCACCTCCTTCCTAGCTTTCTCCACCAGCTCTATAATCCTCTTTTCTGCTTCTTGCAAGCTATCGTATCTCTCAACATCATTAATAAGCTTCTCACCATCGTATATCTCGTACTTACCGAGTGTAGTAATACCACCATGTATAAGGCTGACCGAGTATCCAGTCTTTGCATCCATATAGAGGTAGTGTAGGTGCTTTAGGGCAGCATGCTTTAGTGGTATCCTAAGCTTCAATCTGAGTATACCATCGTATGGTTCATCAACGCTAGCAATATAGTATCCTTCCTCCAGCAACCTGAGAACCCACTCTATAGATTCTTTCAGCAATCCCCCTCGACCTCTTTCAACTTGCTATCCATTATCGAGCATATTAGCATGATATCTGGCGGTATGTCTCCTGCTGACCTCTCTTTCGAGATGAATGTCCTATTAGTTACTACTGTTACCACTTTCGTCTCTGGAATATTGCTGATGTCATAGGAGAAAACTACAGAAGCCTTACTCACTTTATAGAATACTAGCGTTGCATCTCTAGTCTTAAACCTCCCTATCTCGCTGTGCAGTCCATATACTATCTCGTGCTTGATATTATCTGTCTCCTCTACCACCAACCATATTGGAGTTATCATGCTGTATAATCTGCAAGCTCGCTTGTGCTTGTACTAGATAAATATACTGCGAACAGGCGGCTAAGATATATTGCATAATTCATCATGCCGAGGCTAGTATTTGAGACCTGCGGTGAGTTTTTGGAGCACACAAAATACATACTGAGGAGGAAGGAGTACACAGCATACATAACTGAAAAGGACGAGATAATACTAGTGCCAGTCAGGTCTACTAGGCCTGTCATCTATTGCTATTACAAGATCACAGACGAGAGGGAGAAGGAAGCTATACTAGATCTGCTGGAGAGCCTCAAGGTTCCAGTCTTCTATATTAAGTCGTTTGACTGGGATGCACAGAAACCAATTGGAGCACCACAGAAAGTTGAAATCTAGCAGGAGGTCATATATACTCATGAGTAGAATAAGCAAAGCATTTGCAACCAAGCTTGGAAGACTAGCTGTAGTAATAATAGTGCTGAGCCTCTTCGGACTGCTATTCATAGGTGGAGCATGGCTATATGGAATATGGAAGATCTGGGCAGGAGTATATCTATGCCTATTGCTCTGCAGCCTAGTAAACCTCGCTGCCTTCGTAATGCTACTAGTATTCTTTGCACTTGGGCGCAGGCAAGGAGTATTTAGAATCTAGCCCTAAACACTCGCAGTATTTTTTCAACAGTCTGCCTACCAATACCCTTTATCTCATCCCAGTACTCAATATTCTCTATTGCAGACTCAAGGCTACCATACCTCTCCAATATTTCAATCGCCCTTGCTGATGAAATACCTGGAAATCCCTCTAATACTAATCTAGCGTACTCCTTATCCTCTAGACCCTTGGGCTTAGACCTTAATGGTGGGACTGCAGTAGTACCCTTTACCTGCACCTTTTCTGCAAGCTTGTATAGGATTTTTGCTGTCATCCATGCATAAGGCGTCCATAATAGTTGAAGCTTCCAGCTATGTGCTATTGATAGTAGCGCTAGGTATAGTGCGTCCAAGCTAAACTTAGAGTGCCTCTTAATCCTCCACACATCACCCTCAATAATCATATAGTGCCTATCAGCTGGGTAGTTGCAGAGGTTCCTAAGCTGCCACCACAACCTACCACTAATAATGCTATTTGCAAGATCCACAACTTCCTTCCTCTCTATAGCTACTCCAGAACCACTACTGTCGGGAATATAGTAGTCTATCTCTAGTACCTGCTCTACTACTTCTGCACCTAGCTTCTCTAGCATGCTTATTATCTTCTTCTCGTGCTTGTCGGCAACTATCTTAACCATGCTGAAATACCCCATCCAACGCTTCCAATTATCCTCTCTGCAGCCTGCCTCAGTATTTTGTAATAGTAATCGTACCCACTCGCACGTATTTTTGGTATTACACCATCTACAACTGGTTCAACAGCTATCTTTCCAGACCTAGTAGCTACAATAACGTACTCGACAGGCTCTCCAATCCTATACTTCCCCATATCCCATAATCTCTTGGCAGCACGTATATATGGTTGGTCGACAGTATACTCATATGGAAGCCTCGATAGCCTCTTCCTATATATCAATAGCTTGTCTAGTGCACGCATGTACAATAGCTCCCTAGTCCTAGATAGTAGTGTGGAAACACGCTCCCTTGCCCTATCTATGTCTCCCTCTTCAAGCATTGCCTTCAATACCTCAAACTCGAACTTCCTCTCTAGTGGAAAGGTATCAGTCCTCTTATACCCTACAACATATGCAATACCCAGCTTTGTCCTAATATGCGATGGTAGTAATGTTTCTGGTGGTTTGCTCCTGATCGCAGCATATCTCTTCTTAGCACCAGTTACTGGGAATGCAATCCTCCTAAATACATCCTCAACCTTCAATTGTATCCTATACCACTTTTCTGGTGGGTTGAACTCTTCTAATATTGCCTCCTTCAACCTGCTATTTATCTCTCTCGCAAGCTCTGGGGCTATCTCTATAGCCCTATCAAAGCTAGTGTTAGACAGTATGTATATTGCATCCGTGTCACCATATATTACCCTGTATCCAAGGTCTCCAGCAATCTCCATAGACTTTAATAGTATCCATCTGCCGTATGCAGTAATAGCTGCAGCCACACCCTTATGGTAGATCCTAGAAGTATTGTCACCAATCACACCATATACTGCAGCCATAATTGTCTTCACTGCCCTCTGCATAAACTTATACTTCTCATCCTCTGCAGCTAGCTTTTTATACTCCAACCTCTCCTTCATCATATTCTCTAGCATCTCTGCAATACAGCTCCTCCTCGAAGCTGAAAACTTAATGCCTATCGGGCTACCAATATCATTACCTATGCTGTCTATCGCAGCGTTGAAAGTCATAATAATAGTTGGGTATAGTGACGTATAGTCGAGCTCAATAACATTATCTGCAATATGCATAGACGGCTTTAAGATTACTGCACCTTGGTACTTCTCCCTCACCTTCTCAGTATACTTCCTATATGGCAGGCAGATCCTAATGTCTCTGTCTAATTGTGAGATTAAGAAGCTATTCTCGAATATCCTGTGCATGCTGAGGACATCCCTATAGAATAGCCTGCACCTATTTGCAATTGCTGCGACAGTCCTAGTAATTCCAAGCTTCCTATCTATCTCCAAGCAGAGCCTAGCATCGTTAAGATTATACTCCTTCAGCTTCTCCCTCTCCTCCTTAAACCATTTTAGGAGAGTTTGCGAGATTGGTGGAGGTACTTCTATCTTCCTTCCGACATTTAGGGCTGCAGCTACACCATCTAGGCTGTACTCAGCAATATCTAATAGTACACCCCACTTGCTCGCTGTTGATAGCAAATCTATCCAGTTTAGCTGGTTAAAGTCAAATTTAATCCCAAGCTTCTGGCACCTAGACCTTAAGTATGGAATATCGAAAGAGTCAATATTCCACCCAGCAATAATATCATACTCGAGAAGCTTTTTCAGAAAGTCAGCTATCATCTGCTCCTCATCGTCATATGAATATACTTGCTCGCGACCATAGCTGTCTACAATTGCAAGTGAGATTATCCTCTCTGTTGGGTGTGATGGTAGTGGGAAGTGCTTGCTGCAGTCAACCTCAATATCAATATAAGCTACTGAGGGTTCAGGAGAGACAGTATATCCCTCATCTATCATCCACCTTCTAACGAAGACAATATCGCTCTCATATGTTGGAATGCCGACCTTCTCTAGCTTATTCCTAAGCACAGGTACTTCAGATGGAAGGTCTACAGATAGCTTTACTAGCTTCCTACCGTCTGGTGAGTAGTAATCTCCCTTCTCACACTTAAGATAATCTGCTGCCCTCTTATCAGCAAAGAAGTATGGTCGTATCTTGGGCTTTACATAAGCTCTACCAGAAGCAGTCTGCGCTAGTATATAGAGTTCTCCACCTTTCACTACCCACTTCGCATTCCTCAAATACATGTAGTATTATCCAGATGCTGAACTACTCCTCTTCTTGTAATAGTAGTATGCCAGCCCACCAGCAATAATAGCACCTGCAATCGCAAGCCCAGCTATGATAAGTTCAGTTGGAATTGCTGGAGGTGGAGGAGCAGGTGGAGGTGGTGGTGCAGTAGGTTCTAGTTCAATAGTCAGCCTCTTTGTCTCTCCACCTTTAATAGTAACAACATCACTCCACTCCTTATAACCATCCTTGCTTACAGCAACTTTATATGAACCTGGGTCTAGTGTTATCCTAGCATAACCATTCTCATCTGTAGAGTATACGCCCTCATCTATCTTTATAGTAGCTGCTGGTACTGCTGCCTTTGTCCTAGCATCTATTACTACAAGCTCGAGCACTCCTTTTTCTGGTGGTGGGGTTACAGCTCTCTTCAACCTTATAGTGATCTCCTTTACCTCACCAGCTTTAAGTGTAATAGTCTCCCTATATCCCATATAGCCGGGTGCACCAGCAATTAAGTAATATGAACCTGCATCAACCTCTAGCTTAAATGCACCGCTCTCATCTGTATACTTGCAAATGCTATTTAGGCAGACGCTAGCGTGAGGTATAGGTTCACTAGTCTCATAGTCGACAACAGAACCCTGAAGTATTGCCTTTTCTGGTGGTGGTGGAGGTGCTTTAAGCTCGACAACTTTCTCAACCCTATCATCCTCTATCTTCTTATCGTCCTCGTAGTGCCCTGCTGCAGCTATAATCTTTACAGTCTTATTTGGCATGGTGAAGGTTGCAGTCCTAGAATCTTTCCTGCAGGGTGCTAGCTTCTCCCTATAGCTTGCAAGTGATATATCGTCTGCAGCCATATCTACCCATATCATTCCCTCAGCATCACCAGCATTATGTATAGTATATGAGACTGTCACGCTGTCTCCAGCACTTGCACTATCTGGTGCCACCAGCTCTACAATATCTGCCTTGGGGTATTTTGGTGGTGGAGGAGGCGGTGGTGCTACTACTGGTTTGAGAGTTATATCCTTCCTTAGCTCCTCGCCTGCCTTAATGCTAAACTTCCACTTATACTCCTCATAACCATCCTTCTCTGCAACTAGCTCGTATGAACCTGGTGGTAGCTTTAGTGAATAGTATCCCTTGTCGTCAGTGTATACCTCATACTTGCCTACCACTATCCTCACACCTTGTATAATTTTTCCAGTCTTAGCATCATAAACATAACCATGGAGCAGTCCTTCCTCTACAACCTCCTCAGGTTCAATAACCTTCTCACTCCTATCATACAAGTGAGTTGCTGTTGGATCCCATACCTCTCCAACAACCTTTACCCTATTCTCAGGCATGGTGAACGTAGGATTGTATACTTTCGAACCACCAGCCTTGATATGCGGTGAGTCTATAACCAAATGCTTATCATCGTAGTAGCAGTATGCTCTACATATGCCATCTGCACCACCAATATTCTTAACAGTAAAGTTCACCCTGACTGGACTTCCAGGAACTGCTCTATCTGGTGCAGAAAGCGATACTCTAAATACTGGTTCTGGACTAACTGCAGGCTTTAGGTTTACATCCCTCCTAGTGTCCCTAGTAATGTATATTCCAGTCACATCCCTATACTTCTCATATCCAGCCGCAGTCACCTCAAATAGTTCATATACCCTTCCAGACAGCAATCTCAATTCATAATACCCATCATCTTTTGAGTAAGTCCTTAGCTCTTCAACATTTGCCGCGACTGCCCTTACCTCAGCATTTGCTATTGGTCTCAAGCTTCTTGCATCCCTAATATACCCGTACAGCTTTACCCTAATCGGCTTTACCTCTGGTTTGATAGTGAACTCCCTAGTCTCGTCTGTGAACTTATTTCCAGCAACTCCACCATGCCCAGCATATAGTACAAGCTTGACCTCCTTATCACCTATGGGGATGGAGTAGGATCCAGTAAAGCTGTCACCGGGCTCTAGCTCCCTCTTCTTTATCGGTAGCTTATTGCTATCGTACTCACCCCAGACACCAATAGTGCTCCTATAATTGCCAGCGTTCTTCACCTCGAACCTTACTGGGAATGATGTATGTGGTGGCCATGCTTCTGGTACATCAATACTAACGAACTCTGCCTTTGTACCATATGCTGGAATTTCTACCTCGCAATCTGCCTCAGTCCTATATATCTTCTTGTCGTTCCACACAGCTTTGAGAGTATAGGTTCCCGGTGGGAGCTCGAAGTTATAGCATCTTATCTTATTCTCTGCAGTCACCATATAGTCTGGTCTCACACCATCTATCTCAACACTCTCAATAAGCCTAACTGCCTCGCTATAACCAAACTCGCCAGCATTAACAATATCTACGTAGACTACCCAACCAACTTCCTTATCGTGCTCTGCCCTATCGAACTTGATATGTATTGTCTTTGGTAGTGGTGTCACCTCATATGGTAGCTTAAACTCGAAGTGTGGAGTAAGCTCTTGTCCTGCTGCCTTGGAGTAGTATTTAATTGTTACAGTAATCTGCTCATCATGCCTTCCTGGAGAGTTATAGGTTCTATGCTCAAATGGGAATGATATCTTACCAGTAACAGGCTTTCCTAATTCCCACTTTCCAGAGAACAACCTACCAGCACGCAGTCCGTCTATATACAGCTCTCCAGACTCTATCTCCTCATCATATGGTGACACGCACTTCTTGACTGTAATTGTGAACTTCCACTCTAAGTTTGGTATCTGCTTGCCATACGATACTTGATTGACTGGTTCGAATTTGTAGTCAACTATATACCTCTCGTCCTTCTTCCAAGTTCCTTCTGCCTTCCCCATACTCTCACACCTTTATATCTACTTCCATCCTCTCGTTGTCTATATGCACTCTTACTGCTGGTGGGATGCTATCCTCGAAGACTGATAGCTCTCTAAGCTTTGCACGCCTCTCAGATAGATCCGTACTAGCACCAGTAGCCCTAAGCCTCATAAGGAATTCTGGTGGGATATCAAGCTCGAATTTCTCTGGTGCGAATATACCTAGCTTGCACTTGCCCTTCTTATCGCAGTAGATAATAACGTGGTATTCGTTCTCTGGGATATTCACGCAGTTTAGTCCGAGTTCTCCAAACTCTCTGTCATCATATATTCTCTCTTCACCACCAACACTAGAGCACATTCTCCTAAATTCCTCAAGCGCCCTATCTAGGTCTATAGACATGTTAATAAATGTCCTTCAGCTGTAGATAACTATTCAGTATACCTAGCAGTCCTATTCCTCCTATATGAAAAGCTACCGTGTATTCCAGTCTTCCTAAAGTCAACACGTATAATCCTATCCCCACGCTTGCTAATGCTAAGGTTCCCCAGACCCCTTATCTCTACATCATCACCCATATCTACACTCCAGTATACAGGCTTGTATATGCTCAACCTGCACCTTCCCATCCTATCACATGATATCAACATGTCTATATCAGATGGTGGGATATTAGTGCAAGTGCCATCCACATATACTCCACCTAGCTTCTTGCAGACCTCCTTCATACTCCTACCACCATGAAGTTGAATAGTGTCTCGGAGCAGACGTGCAATATATCTACACCAGAATTATCCACACCCAGCACGATTAATAATGGAGGTATCTTCAATCCAATTAGCGGTATTTCAATATACCCAATCTCAGTATGGTTAAAGACTACCATCTTCTCGAATGGACGTATAAAGTTGATCCTAGCGACACCCATGCCCTTTAACCTATAGCTCCCTAGCTCCATCCTATAGAGTGGTGGGGCTCCACCAGCAAATAGCATCTCTATAAGGCTTGCAGCTTTTGCAGTAAACCCTAGATCATAGTGGAATATGCGCTCAGGTGATAATTTTGGAGCAATAGGCTTCTCAAGCTTAACCTCAAACATGAGAAAAAAATCTGCTCGGGTTTAAAATACCTTAACCTCCAACAGTCATTCTCCTTATATAGCCCTCCTTCCACTCAGTACTTTTACCAGTTACTGATCTCCTGAACTCTTCTGCTGAGGTAGCGTCTACACCTCTCCTATACTCTTCCATTACTTCAGGATTGCAGGGGAGCCCAGTAAACTCTTCTATACCCTTGCAGAAGTCGTGCTCTTTCCCTGTGACAGCCTTCTTCCATCTATCGGCAGCAGCTGTAGTATGTCTCTCCCACTTGCTTGCAGCTTCATCTATTTTTGCCATGTTTACAGAATACTGCCGCAAGCTTAAATACATTATTTAACCAGCTGGCAAAAGATATATATCTAGCTGCGGCTAATGGTTGAACCTGATGAAGAAAGTAATATACCGTGGTGTGAGACTATCTGAGGCTGAGAATAAGCTCTTGGAAGATATTATGAGGGCTGCGAAGATTAAGAGCTACTCCGAGACAATTAGACTCTGCATACTTATCGTGCACGTCTTGATGTCTATTGGACTATTCTCTGTTATCAGACCGCTTCCTGAGCTAGCTAAAAAAGCAGTCGCGCAGTATACTAGGTACTAGTCGTATGCGGTATAATACACAGCATCAAAAATCCCTAGCTTCCTATACTTCCTCAATTTTGAAGACCTATCAGCTCTCTTACCAACCTCAATAGCTATTACCCTCCCCCTCTTGAAAGCAATAATATCTGGTGTCTTTCCAATTAGAGATAGTGGTATGCACCTATACCCACGCTTGCTGTAGTCTATAACCTTCCTCATCACAACCTTATCGTGCTCGTTATCTGGATTAAAGCCTATCAGCCCCAGCCGCCTAATATACTTCCTTGCAGTCTGCAGCGAGATCTTATATCTCTTTGCAACGCCCTCTATCCCACTCTTTAGAAATGTTGTCACGAGGTTTATCCTCTTCCTACAGCAGATATAGGGTTTTGCTCTCATTAGTTTTTATTTCTGCAAGCTCGCTATAATATACATGGCAACACAGTTTGAAAAGTGTGTTGTAGCCCTACTCAAGCGCATAATGCACCTCCTAGAGGGAATACTTAGGTGTAGGCACGCTTATGAGAGGCACCTTGCTGTAAAATTAAGCGTCCCAGTAGCTGGGGTGGAATATGACTGTCCCTTCACCATTTATGAGGCTATGATATATGCTGAGAATGGAGACGTGCAGGTAGAATTTAATAGGCCAGTAACTGATGACAGCTGGGTTATCAAGCGCGGTGCTGTCCTAGCAATAACCTTAAAGGTCAGCAAGATATATCTTAAAGCAGTAGAGGGTGAGGTAACAGTAAGGATGCTAATGCTAGGGTGAGAGCATGCTATATTATGGGATTGTAGACCTCAGGTCGCAGATAATACAGCAAATACCAAGACCAGTCAGGTACTATAAGCGTGGCACACAGCTTACTGATACGTTAGCATCTGGAACTCCAGCTGGGACTGTTAGCATTAAGGAAGCACCAGACCCACCAACAGGCTACCTATACGCAATAAGGTACTTCGAGCTGATAACACCAGCAGAGGTAGTAGCTAGCATAATTGTTGTCTGCGTTGATAATTCTGAGCTAGAGATAATAGATGAGCAGCCAGCAGGGACTAGCGAGTATTATGAGTTTGGAGACTGGAATAGCGAGTATTTAATACTGAGGAAGTTTAAGCTAAAGTCGCGAGCATCAGTAGATTTAACTGCAGACAGGGAGATAGTTTTAAAATGGTCTGGAGGGTTGGTGAAGGAATATGTCATTTAGACCAAGAATGGAGACACTTGCAGAACTTCTAAGGACTGCTGTAGAGGTAGGATTAGATACTGGAACAGTCACGTCTGCAACCTCTACAACACTAGAAGATAGCAGTAAGAAGTGGGGTGTAGACCAGTGGGTGGAAGCATATGTTGAGATTACAGATGGCAAGGGCAAAGGTCAGATTAGGAAGATAATTAGCAATACAGAGACTGAGCTTACTATCTCATCACCATGGAGCGTAGTACCAGATACAACTAGCAAGTATAGGATATTTGGAGCACCATCTGAGGTAAGGCTCCTAGACCAGATAAAGAGCATAGAGTCTACATCACAGCAGGAGATAAGGACTTTCAGATTGGATACATCTGCAAAGCTACAAGAGCTAATAGAAATTGGGCTGACGACAAAGCAAGAGATAAGAACGTTTAGACTGGATACTTCGAGCAAGCTGCAGAACCTAATTGGAATAGAGAGCACCTCGCTTGCAGAGATTAGGGACTTTAAGACTGGTGTTGTTAGCAAGCTAGATATAAGCCTCTCGTCACACGCAGGAATGATAATGGGTGCTGAGAATAAAACACTATCTGATGTGTGCGATGCAATAGAGAGGACTGCAGCAGATCCATATCCAGACCTTCCGCTTAGGACTTACTACCTTGTTGGAGAGCTAGGGTTAAGAGATACTGCGACACCACCAGATGTTGTTGAAAAGCTAGGCCCTGGTCAAAACGTAGCAAAGAGGTATAAGCTCTCATACATATCGAGAACAAGCATAGTTAAGGTCTTTTCAGTTTTTGAGATGTTCAGATCAGTAAATATCGAATCAGGAGTTTCAGTCAGTTATACACTACAGTATACTAGAGACAATGCTAGCTTCACTACTTTAGCAACACTACCACAAAGAAGTGCCTTTCCAACTGATTGGGTTATTTACAATTGTACTGTATTCACTTCATCTATAGTTCCTGCAGATGTGTGGCTGGTTGTTGAGAAGAGAATGATTACTCAGTCTGATTTGGCTGGTACTTTTTGTGAATACAAGGAGGGTTTAAAGCAGATAGCTGGCATACATATTGAGGAGCTATAATATTGATGTAAGCTACGGACTGAGTGTGCGTATTATACTGCATGCAGATAACAAAATGTGATATATGCGGGAAGGAAGTAGATCCTGCAAAGGTTGTTTGCAGAGTATTCTATAAGATTGAGGCTGTCGAGGTTACACCAGTTAGGAAGCTGAAGAAAGTAAAGTGGGTTACTAGGCGTGCAGACCTCTGCAGTAAAGAATGTGCAATAAAATTCCTCGAAAAGCTTAGAGACCTCTACTCTAAATAGGAGGATGCCATATTGCGCACTCGTGGAGTACTCTATAGGATCTCAGCAGTTTGCTCACAAGCCTATCTAGCTCAGCTTCACTTGCACCCCTTCTTACAGCCTCCAAGACCTTTATAGTATCGTACAGGAAACCATCAACTTCAGGATCGCATTCCGTTCCTACCCAGTCAACCGCTATTGGGAATTTCCTTAGTACTACCTCTAGAGCTTCTCTGGGCTTCATGTGATATTAATCTGTTTGCAAGTTAATGAATCTTATTCACAAAACTGTAATGCGTGCAGGCACCATAATAGAGCATGCTCCTGAAAGTTGAGGATGAGTATTTTAATGAGGGTAGCTGGGCAGTAAGGGAGAACGCTAACGTTCCAAAGTCTATCAGTGGTTTCTATACTTACCTGCTTGGAAAGTATTTGCGCTCTGAAGTAGAGAAAATGATACCTCACTTCGAACTGCACAAGGCTGGAGTAATACATATACATAAGCTTCCGATGTGCATACATATGCCATACTGCGCTGGTTGGGATTGGAGGAAGCTACTACTAACTGGTATTGCAACTCCAAATATCTCCACATCACCACCAAAGCACACAGATACTGCACTACTACAGCTAGCACAATTCTTCCTAATGTCATCGCAGGAGTTTACTGGAGCGCAAGCAGTAACTGCATGGGATATGCATATTGCACCATTTGCAGAGCTAGATGGTATAAGCAAGCAGGATGTGCAGAGAATGCTATACAATCTCAACTACGCATTTAGGACTAGCTACCAGTCACCATTCACAAATATTACACTACTACTAGGTCAGGCAGCATCGGATATTCCAGCAGTATTTAGGGGTAGGGAGCTAGGTGACAGCCTTACTGACTTTATGGATGGTGCAATAGAGGCTACGAGGTTGCTAATACAAAACTTGCTAGATGGTGATGCTAGGGGTGCACCATTTACATTCCCAATAGTAACGCTAGCAATAAGCCCAAACTTCGACTGGAACGATAGGAAGTGGGATGGACTAGCATATGAATTGTTTAGGCTAGCATCAAGAAGGGGACTGTATTTCCTAAACGGCTATGCGCTAGACCTTAATGCACTATTTGCCATGTGCTGTAGGTTAATCTCGCAGGTAAGGGGAATATGGAGCCTACCACCAGCTGTTGGTAGTATTAATGTTGTCACGCTAAACCTACCGCATATAATTGGAATGGGGCTAGACCTGCAGGAAGTTATCTCCAAGTGCATAGACATACTCGAGTTCCTATATGATAGGGTTAGCAAGGTGCATAGTGCTGGACTACTACCGCTAACGAAGAAGTACCTAGAGTGCTTCCACAGCTTCTACAAGACTATTGGAATACTAGGGCTGCCAGAAGCAGTTAGGATACTCGGGTATAGTAATGTGCAGGATTATATTAGCAAGGCGAGGAAGCTATTAGGAGATATTGTTAAGCTACTACCAGAAGAGGGGTATAATATTGAGCAAGTCCCTGCAGAGTCCGCAGCATATAGGCTTGCAAAGATAGACAGGAAGATACTAGGTGACTACGTGCCAGTATATGATGGTTATCCACTCTACTCCAATTCAAACTCGCCAGACTACCTATTTCCAGACTTTGTAGATAAGGTTGAGATAGAGGCTAGCTTGCAGAAGTGCTTTTCTGGTGGTGTCATATGGCACATATACTTAAATCAGGCTGCAGACCCAGACGCACTAAGAAAGCTAGTATATAGGCTAGCACAGAAGGACATAATCTATTTCAGCATTACACCACACAATACGGTCTGCAATAGTTGCAAGCGGTCTATGGTTGGAGCATATGATAAGTGCCCATACTGCGGGAGTAAGAATGTAGAGGTATGGAGCAGGATTGTCGGCTATTACAGACCGCTAAGAATGTGGAATGAGGCTAGGGCTGCAGAGTTCAAGCATAGATTATCTTTAAGTATGGGGGCAGCAGTATAGAATATGATGATAGTAATACCCGATGAAGTCAGAGAAGAGCTTAACCGCCTAACAGATGAGCTAGCAAAATTAGAAGAGGAGGGCAGGAGTATTGCCTACAACAGGGACGTACCTGATTACGTAAGGAAAACACAAGAATGGATGAATAGACTGCTAGACGTTCTAGATAAGATGGAGGAGAATATCATCTATTACCTAGAAGACGTAAAGGAGTTTGAGAGCGTTCGAGACTTCGTATCAGAGCTGAGATCCACTCTAGGAGGCATCTGGAAAGGTCGCAGAATATTCTGTGTAAAGGATGCTGAGAGGTGCATTAGGGAGGGAATAGATAAGCCTAAGGACTGCATAATTTCGCATAGAGTTGTCAATAATATGAAATTGCTAGACAAGGCGTCAAGGATAAACTTAGGAGAGGGTTGTGTATATCTTGCTGGTGTCCTAGATCCCTATACACTTTCTGCTTGGGTTAATGACTATACTGCATGCGTGCATAGGTTTATTGAACGAATGAGGAGGCTCCTATCTGAAGAGAGGATTAAGGAAAAGGGTAGATTCTACATCATCTATGAAGATGCCAGTCCTGAGATAGAGAAGCTAATTAAGACTTGGGCTAGGACAGCAGAGGAATTCTATAAGTTCGGACAATACTACACACTTGATCTCGAAAAGCTCTTTGGAATAGCGTTTGACGATAAGATTGAATTAAGAGTTGGTGATACTGCTGGACATAGAACTCACATATACACAGAGAAGAATAGGGTTGAGTACCACGATACTGACAAGAATGTCAATAGGATTATGTATGACCTCCTTACAGAATATGCTAACTGCAAGTGCAAGCTAGAGGAAGAGAGGGGAGTATTCTGCAGCGAGTGCAATTTGGATAATGCAGTAAAAATACTAGCTGGAGCTACTAGCTGCGATATAAGACTGGAGAATGAATGCAGAGCTAAGGGGATAGAGATCGGAGCACCAGATGAGGAGATAATAAGCAAGGAGAAGGAGAGAATACTTAAGATGGCTGGAATTCTGCAGTAATTCTCAATTAATTTTTGATACTGCGAGCTTTCTAAATATCATTCACAGCAGCAACTGCAAAATATTTAGCTATGCAGCCAGATGCAAATAGATTCTGGTGAAAAGAAAATTATTGAATTTTGCCTTGTTTGACCTAGAGCAAATACACCAAAAATCGAGAATTTTTCAGGGGTATTTGGACTAAACTGAGAAGCAGCGGTAGAAATTATTGCAATACCTGCAGAGCCATGTAGTATGCCTTGGTGGTAATTGGTCTGCCTGTATTGCCTGTAGTAGCTTATCCCTCCTCTCTATCATCTCCTGCTTGACGGTATCAATATCCCTTAGCTTATCTGTCACGTCGTATACATAGATATCGTCAAACTGGACGAGTGGGATATAGAGTATTGCAAACCCAATAACTGGATAACCATTCTCCTCGAGGAGAACTCTATAATACTCACACTGCCTGATATGGTGCTCTAGTGGGCTCCTTGGTGCTTTCATAATTGTCTTCTTCTCAATAGCAATACCACCCTCATACTCATCAACAATACCCCTAATATTCTCCCATTCAAGCTCAAGCTCGTGATATTCTAATATCTGCGTCTCGTGCAGTTTCCTACCAATCCAAGTCCTAATAACGCTCCTCATATCTGACTGCTCCTGACCATACTTCCTCAGAAGATATGAATACCTAGGGCAGGCATAGACTATCTCTGTCACGCTTACCTTATCTGGTTCTGGAACGTGCTTCTCCTGCTCTTCTAAATCCTCCCTTACAAGTGCAGAATAGAACTTCTCAAATACAAACTCTTCAACCTTACCCAGCCTTTCACTCATGTGTATTAATGCTATCAGATAGCTGTACGTTAATGCCCTTTAGTATAGCGTTCAGGCACTTCCTATATGCATGTATATTGTGCAACCCAGCAGCGTATGAATATGGTGCAGCCTTGAAGAGCACCCTAATACCATACTTCTTGCAAGCAGGACAGTCGCAGTATAGGAATGGTTTCTCACTAAAGAGATCAAGTAGCTTATCCTTAAACCTCTCTGCCCTTGGATCCACTTTCTTATAGAGTTCATACGCTCTCTTAGCATCTAGCTTATCTAAGCTCTCGAATAGGATTTTGAGAGCATAGCTATACTTACCACCCTTCCTTGGCACTAGCATAGGATACGTCTTCAGCTCGCCTTTATAGTAGAACTTTATCCATCCCTGCCCAATAGATAGTAGTGGACTGCTGCTATCAAAGCTCAATACCCTAACATTAGCATCCTTGCACAATCTAGCTACCTCGCCTAGTACAGTAAGCTTTGTAAATCCAAAGAGGTGCAGCCACTCAAGATTATCTAGTGCTCCAGCCCGCTTTAGGTATTTCATACAGCTAATAACATCCTTTGCACTCATGCTTGCTAGAGTCCCACCAATAGCTAGCTTCCTAATACCCCTCTTCACATACGCTCTTATCATAGTATAGAAGTCAGTAGCGTCTGCCCCTTGAACTACAGCAAGTAGAGTATAGCTTCCATCGTGCTTCTCTAGCATCCTTAGAGCATACCTATAAGTCCTCATCATCTTCTCGTACTTAAGCTCAGCACTATCACTCCTAGTAACCCTTAAATCTACTGTCACACCAACATCTGCCTTTTGCGACTTATAGTAGTACAGCATGCCATCAAGGCTATACTTAATAACTAGCCCCTTTGCTGAGAATGCACCGCAGTCTATCATCATTAATCTATTCTCACCAACAGTATGCCTTAGATTATAGCAGCTGGACTTCTCTGCAGTAATCCTGCTGACTAGGACTGGAAAGCTAGATAGGTCTAGCAAGTATGGTTTATACCTCTTAAGTGGTGGTGAGAGTGCTGCGAAGTAGATGACATTCATCATTAGTAAAACCACAAAATGCGAATACGACTACTGTAAGTTTTTATCGAGCATACAGAATTATTTTCCACATGATAAGCAAAGAACTGATATTTGGAATAGTGCTGGCAGTAGTTGCTGGCATACTATGCTATGCTAGCAAGATAAGCGGAGACCAATTTATGCAGATAGCTAGCCTCTTGGTTGGTGCAGTATTGGGATATAAAGCTGGGCAGCTATCTGCAAGGAGGAGGAGAAGATGAAGGAGATAGAAAGAGCAATACTAGACTGGCTGCAGAGTAGGAATGAGGAGAAGTTCAAGTGGGTATATGGTGGCAAAGTCCTTGGCAAAGACGAGACAATTAGATTGTTCAAGAAGGACAAGAAGTTTAGAAAGCTAGTTGTAACGCAGGCTATAAAGGCAGCGTGCGACCTATTCATGGTGAAGAGCGATGAAGGCAGTAGGAATAGCTCCTGAATTTGACGAGGTTACAAAGTACAGCAGGAAGTGGTATAGAAAGCTACTAAGGCAAGCTAGGAAGCTAAATGTAAAGGCGAGCTTAGAGGCAGAGGATGCGACTAGAAAGAACTTCGAGCGTGCAGTTAGGAAGCACAATCCAGACATAATAATCTTCTACAACCACGGGAATAAGTATGGACTCTTAGAGCAGGGTGGGAATGGATACGTCCTAGATATGGATAATGCTGAGCTCACAGCTGGGAGATACGTATATACTATGGCATGCGAGAGTGCAAGTGGACTTGGTAGGATTGCATATGAAAAGGGCTGCCTAGCTTACTGGGGATATACTAAACCATTTGGGTTCACAGTCTACGATGAGGAGCTATTTATGGAGGCTGCAAACTATGGGCTCATATACAAGCTTAAGACTGGCTGCAGCTGGGAGGAAGCACTAGAAGCTGCAAAGGAAAAGTTCGATGAACTAATAAGGAAGGCAGAAGACCCTTGGACTATAATCTGGCTATCGCACGATAGGGATTGCCTAGTCTGCTATACACCAAATAATCCACCGCCACCAGAAAGGTGCCCATTCAGAAGGGCTGCGATAAAGCTATTTGGAAAGTATGGTTACCTGCCACGTGAAGTATACATAGGAATACTCCTATCACTAGTAGGATATGGGGTAGCACTACACGACTTTGCACACCAAGTATGGGAATTAAAGGGCACCCCAGTATCGCTAGAGGGTGGGTATATTGGATTTGGAATACTGCTTGCTGGACTAATACTGCTCACATACAGGTACGTGAGGTGGTATAGGTGGATAAGAATCTAATACGATTGCTGAGGGTGCTAGCACTAATATTTGTCATAAGCTCGCTTGCAATAGAATTGTACTTAGTAATACAGGGGGCGGAGGTTTGAAAAAGCTATGCACGCTAGCAGTAGTAATCCTAGTCTTCACACTAATACTCGCATATACTTATGCAATATGGGAGAAATACCCTAGAGCACAAGAACCAGAGGGCATAAGGGCAAGGTTAGACATACTATTTTTTGCTGTCTGCATATTCATACTAATTGTCGTACTGCTCGCAGCACTAATAATGCTAGCATACTACATCATCACTCAAGAATAATATCATCAACAAGCTTCCTCCTCTTAATCATCTTCAGCTTTTTAAGCTTTTGCACAGTTGTCTTAAGGAACTTCCTCTTGCTACCCTTTGCATATATCTTAATCCTCCTCACACGATATGGTAATAAGATCCTACCGCACTTAGGGCAGCGTACAATCGTAGTATGTATATACCCATACTTGTAGCTGTACCTATTCTTAAGCTCCTGCACTATATCTACAGTCTCGCTAGCTATCTCTAGTAGCTTAAACCCGCAAGTTGAGCACTTTACCACTATCATAATCTCTGCACTTCTTTATCCCCACTACGTAATAACCTTTCTTCAAACAGTAGATGGCTCCAGTTGTCCTTACTGCGTACTTGCAGCCCCTGCACCTCATGCTGTATTATGCTAGCAGGCAAGAGCTGACTACTGCAGAAAATATACACAAATACATACTGAAAGCAGCTGGATAATACTCTAGAACACATATGTCTAACAGACAAGCTTGTTCTAGAGTAGACTAGAAGTATAAAATGCAGGATACAGCCTGATTTTGAAAGTGCTGCCCGCAAGTATAGAATACTGTCTCGAAAGCACAACTGTGATTAGCTATTACCTAAACAGGATAGCAAGTATACATGCTTAACCAAGTATAGCTATCTTACTTAATTACTGTTAGTAAGCATGCTTACAATATACTTATAGCAATAGTGCTTTATGCAAGCTTGCAATAATACAGCATGAGCGAAGAACTCTTGAAAAAGGCAGAAGAGGATGCGAGCACCTTTCCAGCAATATGGATCCCTGATAAGCCTGGCGAGTATGTGCTTGGGAAGGTAATTAAGATAGAGGAGAGCACAGACAGGTGGGGGAATGAGTTTAAGATACTGCACGTCGAGCAGAAGAATGGTGAGGTGGTCGCAGTCTTTGCTAATAGAGTTATGCTAGCTAGGAAGATAGAGGAGGCAATTGCAAATGGACTTAAGGAAGGCGATGAGATAGCAATATTCTACAAGGGGAAGGGTAAGAGAGCGCATATATATGGAGTTGCTTGGAAGCCTGCTGGTGGAGAGATTAAAGTAAGTCCGAAGCCTAAACCCAAACCCAAGCCTGCTCCTAAGCCAGAACTTAAGGTTGATGTTAGTGAGCTAAAGAAATACTGCGAAGCACTACTTACCTTCTACGATAGGCTACCACTGGACGAGTTTAACCACTATATCAACGAGGTAAAGGGCATGGGTATTCCAAAAGATAAGCTTGCAGACGCAGCTAAGCTTGCTGGATTAAAAGTAGTAGAGGAGAATGGAGTTATATACGTAACCAAGTAAGCTTTTTTGCTAGTTCAAGCATATTGCAGATTATTGTAATTGCAAACGCAGCAGCTAGCATTATTAAGAATAGCATGCTCGCATCTATATATGTATGCTTACTAAGCTCTTCTAATAGCTTCTTGCATAATACCATCATACCGCATATAGTAAGATAGTAAGCTATTACTAATGGGAGTGGTAGCTTGAATATCCTGCTTAGTATTGGGTTCTTTTCAACAACTAGCTTTGCAATTTCAGCAAGATAGTATGATGTAAAGTAGTCTACTGTGAATAGCAATATGACAATTGCAAGCAATATTGACTTTACAGGAATTCTATCAACCTCTCCTCCTGCTTTTTTAGCATTCTCCTCAAGTTTGCCTTTAGCTCTTCTATATTCTTTGCATATCTGTATGCTAGCGCGACATTATATCTGTCTGGGAATACTACAGCCTGGTGTAAATACAATAGTGCGACTAGCTTGCTGACCTCAAGCAGGTCTTCTAATTTCACATCCTTATGCCTCTTCCAGAACTCATATACTGTATTCCCGCAGCCTAGTGGTAGTGATAGGTGCTTAGAAACTATTACTACATCCCCACCATACTCTGGTTGGACTATTTGCACCTTTACATTCATTTTTGCAAGCTTGCTGTAGACCTCCTCTATTGCTTTCTTTGCAGTATCTAGGTCATTATATCTTTCTGCAAGCACCTTGAGCTTACCACTTCCCTCTGGGTATTCTATAGCAACACGCTGCCACCTAATATGCAGAACGCTATAATCCTCGAAGATGAACTTCTCTATAAGCATGCTACCACCCCTACAGCCTGCTTATTTAGCTCTTCCTCTACTACCTCAATAAGCTCTTCTACATTCTTTGCATGCTCGTAGTCTATTGCTGCCCTCTTCATCCTTGTCCTCGCGTAGAGTACTGTAATAAGCTTGCTCACCTCAAGCACTAGATCTAGCTTCGTCCTTATCTCATCTATCTTACTATTCCACCACTTCCAGCAATCTCTTCCATATCCTAGAAGTATTTGGTAGTCGCCTAGCTTTAGGACTGTAAGGTTGTCTGCAGTAAGCACAAGCCTTATCTTTTCTCTTGGTAGCTTCTTGTAAGCGGCATCGAGTATCTCTTTAAGTTCAGATGTAGTGCACTTGTAGAACTTCTTACCCTCCTCACCCGGTAGGAATAGTGTAGTCCACCTATGCTTGCCAATAGGAATGTTGATGTATAGCATTCCATACCAGTTAGTTACCTCACAGAATTCTTGCAACCCTCTCCACCTCCACCTTTCTTACTGTCTCCTCCATCTTCTTAACAGTCTCGTGCATGTTTGTGGATAATAGCTTCGCTAGGAAAGTATACCCGTAGTGGAGTAGCTTCCTTAGCAGCCTGCAGTATTTCTCTAGTGTCTCGTCGTCCATCTCTATCTTGTCGGCGTTCTTCAACCACCACTCGACTGCTTTCTTTCCAGAAGCAACGAAGTACCACTTTCCTTTTGAAGAGCGCATGAAGACTAGATGGACAATCACTTCATAGAAATTTGTGACCTTCTTGTAGTAGTAGCCGTAGACAATCTTATTCTTCTTTGAAAGCTTCTGGTTGCTGTAGATAGCATCGAGAAATTCGTCAAAGCTGTCAATCTTCCTGCGCGTATTTTCGTCAACAGGAAAATGTATCCACCGCTCGCCATCGTACCACATGTCGGCTGTTAGCTTTTCTACGAGTGACATTCTCCCACGCTTATTACTTTCATGCAAACACTTATCAACAGAGCGCAAGTTTTATTATCATGCCAATCTGCTTGATAGTTGTTGACAGCCTCTCGTATGAATATGCTCCAGACCTAGCTGGGTTTAGGAAGTCACTATGCTACTCACTTGCAGATAATACTGAACCGAGCCTAGCAACAATACTTACTGGCCTCGCACCATCGGAGCATAAGATTACTACGACTGGCGCTCCTGATAATAGGCAGAAGCTGGAGAGGGTTGCAGATAGAATGCTCACTAGGTTCTGCCGCTCGAGCTTTATAGCTAGTCCAGCAGTCATCTTCCATAAGTATTTCACTAGGAGTGCAGTCTGCAAGTATGTAGAAGAGCTAGCTTGCTCTACTCTCGGTGGTGAGGAGTTTATACTACTGCACTTTATGGACGTGCACGATTATAGGGATGTTGGAAGGGCGACTAAATACTATAAGGGGTTTGCAGAGATACCAGATAATGTACTTGACTGGGTTGCACCAAGTGGTCTTCCTAGGGTGCAGGAGAGCTTAATACAGTTGACTAGGGATGCTAACTTGCTAAGGGCAAAGTACCTTGGTGCAGTTGAGAGGAGCTTCGAAATCCTGCAGGATATAATACGGCAGCTAAGCGGCTATGAGATTATAATTACTGCGGATCATGGTGAGGATCTAGATTACTTCCACCACCATGGGAGGAATACTACTAGAGTCCCGCTGTATACTAGGTTCGAGCACGAGATTAAAAACCACATAGACCTCTACAAGTTCATGAGGGATTACTTAGCATGAAGAAGTGCTTTATGTGCAGGAAAGAGTTGCAGGATGTTGTAGAGATAAAGTTCAAGGCTGATAGCCTGCACGTGATTAGCATCTTCTTATGTACAGCCTGCGCGTATAGGATACTTAGCAAGTATACTAAGGAGGAGTGGAGGAATGCTAGTGTAATATGGCATGGTGTGACATGGAAGATAGAGTATAGTCCAAGGACTGATGAGGAGATAGAGCAGGTTATGGAATATGTGCACGATAGGGTATTATTTCCTGTAGAGGCGAGAGTATGAAAAATCTAGAGTGTCCCAAGTGCAAGTCTAGATTGTTTAAGATAGAGGGTAGGAATTTGAAGCTGAAGAACGGTTTCGTTACTGGTGAACTATATGCTGTGTGTGCAGACTGCAACTATAGGATAGCTATACATAGTAGTGCGTTCTGGTGACAGGATGATATATGTAAGAGCTAGGTTGCTGCCAAGGGCATGGGAGCTATCAATACTAGAATTGTGCAAGCGTGGTAGGATTATAATGACTGAGTATGGTGAGAGGAGTGTAGACTCACCAGCAGTAATACTAGTTGAAGAGCCGCTCGCAGAACCTAGAATACACCTTAAGGGTTGCATAGGTGGCATAAAGCTACTTTCTGAATATGTTGAAGAGGTGCTAAATGGTGCTAATGATTGGAGAGTTGGTAGGGATTGGCACTATACATACCACGAGAGGCTGTTTAGATATAGGCAAGCAGATGATGTGATCGACCAGATAGACTATATTGTCTGCAAGCTGTTCGAAGTACCTTATTCCAGAAGGGCAATTGCTATTACATGGCAGCCATGGAAGGATATTAAGGTTAGCAGTCCACCCTGCATAATCTACTTGTGGTGCAGGATTATAGGTGGAAAGCTTTGCATGCATACTCATATGAGGTCTAATGACGCTCTAAAGGCAGCATTCATGAATATGTACGCTCTAATCGAACTGCAGAGGATGCTAGCTAATAGGTTGGGTTCTCCAGTAGGGTATTATATGCATATTGCTGACAGCTACCACGTATATGAGAGGGACTGGAAGTGGTTTAAGAAGTTTGCAGAGCAAGTTGAAAGCGGTAGATCCAAAAAATACTGGATGTACACACAAGAAAGTTTATGATTTTGTAGCTACTATAAACTACTGAGGGAGAGCTATGGGTAGGACAATATCAGAAGCACTAAGAGAAATAGAGAGACCTGCCAAGTCTTCGCCACATAAAAACGCTTGATGATTATGAGGTATTAAAGATGTTTGCAAAAGATCTACAGCAGGCTGGTGTAATTAGCTTTGAGTGTTATACTGCAATTGATCAATTGATGCTTGCCTACACTCTAGCTAAGAAAGGATCGAAGAGGTATACAGCTTTTGATTTGAATTCAAGACTAGAGGACTATTGGAAGAAGTGTGCTGGAATTTAAACTGGAGAAATCATACTGTCAGAGCAGTGATTTTTCAGCATGAGTGATGTACTAGTGACACCAATATTCCTAGATAGGGTTATTGGATTTGAGACTGCATACGCGCATATTATAAGTGCGCAGAGGGATGATGTAATAGAGTTGCTGAAGAGGATTAGGGATGCTGTAAATAAGTATGTTGAGGGCAAGCGTGTCCAGCACGTCGTAGTAATAGAGAGCCTAATGAATGCATTTGCAGAGACATGTGCTATCTTCCTGCTAGACCTAGAAGATGAATATGATGAGATGACTAGCAAGGAAGTATGTCTTGCACTACAAAAGCTACTTGGCATGAAGCTAATCTACTACATGAAATTGCTAAAAGAAGAGAGAGGAAAAAATCCTAAAGGGATAGTTTGAGTTCAGCAGCCTGCAGTAGTATACTCCTCCACTCATCTGAGTACTTTGCCATCCACTTCTTCGCAGCCTTAGTTGTTAGGACTGCAATCAGTACCAAGTACTCATTTGTGATCTCTTTCAGCTCCCTTATCAGCCTTACTGCCTTCTGGAAGTTGGTGTATGACTTTCCTATGTATTGTGCAACCATGCTGCAAAGTATATACTGACCCTCCCTGTCAAGCTCTTCAATCCTTCTTCTACCTTCCAAGTAGTCTTCGACTGTACCGATGTCCTTCTTCATCCATGCATAGAACTTGTTGCCTGCGTTTGACCCTACTACTCCACATATTGTCTCCCTGTCATCAATCCCTTGTTTGAGTAGTAGTGCAAGTCTTGTCCAAGCTCTAGGTGTCGCAAACTGCTCAAACGTGCTTGGTGGAGATCTCTCTAGGAAGAGGTCTGGGTGTGTCTTGAGGAAGATATAAACTCTGATGTCCCAAGCGTCTCCATACTTTGCGTCCATCCAACTCTTCCAACTCTCAAGCTTCGGGGCATCAACCTTGTAGACTATCATTCGGTTGATTAGTGGGGCTGGGAGCTCTCTTGCAATCGCAGAGTGCTCTCCTGTGTTGCCAGTCGCAACGATTAGTGTCTTCTCTCCAAGCTTTGTAAACCCAGACAGCTTTTCTTGTATAAGTCTGTGGCTGGCAGCAATTACATCGTCCAGCTGTATCGCAGTTATTTCGTCAATCAGAAGGACTCCCGGAAATTTCTTCAGGAGCATAGCCCAGATGGGGGGTTCATAGGTCATCAT
>Ga0190311_1000090_pt1 | contig 32112 bp, 31 predicted proteins | sample 48700789_MG_FD_165037 | JGI IMG/M metagenome (GOLD analysis project Ga0190311, IMG submission 165037) | Hydrothermal vent sediment bacterial communities from Southern Trench, Guaymas Basin, Mexico - 4870-07-8-9_MG | ecosystem: Environmental > Aquatic > Marine > Hydrothermal vents > Sediment ...
AGGGCCCTAAATGCCATTGGCGTCCTATGTGCTACTGCCTATGGGGATTGCGTAAGCGATTTTGAAGCAGCTGAAACAATTAACCTGTTCTCTGTAGTTGAGGATAGGGATAAGGCTAGAGCTGTTATGGCATGGTTCAATAAGGTTGCTAAGCGCTATGAGCACGAGGTAGGCAAGTTCATCGTGCTTACAGTAGTCAGCATGGATGAGCTAAGCAATCATAACCCATCAGAGCTAGATGAAGCACTTGTCTCTGGCATCCAGATAGCGGGCAGCGTGGATAAGGAGTTCATACTAAGGGGCCTTAGGAGGCCCTATGCCCTAGTGATGATTGATATGACGACGATGAGGGTTAGGGATAGGATAGCTATGAGGAAGGAGTTATTTGGCTCTGAAGAAGTGGCCATCAGGGGGCCAGATGCCTTTAAGGGCATGAGGCCTGGCGTCCTAGATAGGCTTGGCGTCATTAGGCTAGATAGGGATACCTTCCTCGTGCCGATGGATAGGGTAGATGATGCAGCAAGGGAACTTGAGAAGAGGAGATTAAGGTACTTCATAAGGGAGGTTAAGCTATCCAGGGAGGACATAAAGCACCTGAGGAGTAGGTCTGCATGACATAAAAAAGTTAGGTGGGTAGCCCTTAGCCAAGGTATGGGATCAAGGCACCTATCCTAATGGATCTGTGTATAATGGCTGGCCCCTCACGCTCATACTCCTCTCGCTCTATCCAAGAGCGCTGGAACTCTGGGAGGCTAGCAAGCCTAGAGCAGCCTATCCAGACGGCGTACTGCCTGTTCTCAGGCGTAATGACGTTGGCCTTCAGCCTTATGCCAGCATCAGCTAGCATGGCATTTATCTCCTTCTCAACACGCTCCTTAAGGCCTGGGAACATGCTTGAGCCACCAGTTAGGACTATGTTCTCTATCATGGCCTTCCTTACATCTATATCGCAGGCCATGATGGCATCAAAGATTATCTCATGGAGGCCAGGCTCATCACGGCCAATTAGGCCAGGTGAGAATAGCACCTCAGGTGCTAGGAATCGCTCCTCAAAGAGCGTTACCGAGGAGCCATCTGGGAGGATGTACTCGGCTGGCTCTGGCTTCACCCCCTCTGGTGGGGCACCAGCGTAGTACTCTTTTACCCTCTCGCTCTCACCGTAGATGGCTGCTAGCTCTGCCTCTGGGTTTATGCTCACGTAACATAGCTTCTCCTTTATGTCCCTAACGATTTCCCTCTCAGCCGTGGTAGTAAGGGCCACGCCCCTATGGTGCATTAGGAGCCTTGAGAGGTAATTCGTGATATCACGGCCACCTATGTTCGTCCTCTGGATGGCATGGCGGAGGACGAAGCCCTCGTATATTGGCACGGCATGGCAGACGCCATCGCCCATATCCACTATGAGGCCCGTGAGCTTGCCAACGGCGTATGCAGCTACAAGGGCCTGCATGGCCACATAGAGACGGGACACCCTGAAGTCCTCAAACATTATCTCAGCCATCTTCTCCCTGCTCTCCCTTGGGTTCAGTGGTGCCTCAGTCAGTAGGACTGCGTAGTGGCTTGGGTCAACCCTTAAGCACTCCCTAAATGTGAAGTCCACGATCTTCTTAAAGCCATCCCAGTCCTTTACTATGCCGTGCTCAAGTGGGTAGCTTATCCTCATGACGCCCCTAAGCCTTAGGGCTTCTTCACCTACGTAGAACTCCTTATACCTTGGCCCAAGTAGGGCAGGTGGATACCTTGGCCTTCCTATTATCGATAGGAAGACATGGGCTGGCTGTTCCTCACCTGCCCAACCAGCCTTAGTAAAGCCACTGCCAACATCGATGACTATAGCTCTCCTCTCCTCCTCCATAACCATCCCCATGGTGATCTCCTATGTCGCCCTTAATAAGTTTTTAGGAAAACTAGCTAGGCCTCAGGGGAAGCTACCCTTAAGCTCCTAGCTAGCCTGCCTGCCTAGCCCTCTAAGCCTGCCTCCCTAAGGGGGTCTGGCCCCAAGCACCCTGCTCAGCTCTTCAGCTGCCTTCCTCACCTCGTAGAAGACCAAGCCAAGCCTTGCTGTCTTAGAGGCTAGGACTATTAGCATGGCCTCTAGGCCTATGTTCGTAACAAATGTGTATCCATCACTACCAGTTATTATGCTCATCTCAAAGCGACCCCTATTTAGCTCCTTGTTTATGCGCTCTGCAACACTTACCATGGCTGCCCCCATGGCAGCTACCCTATCCTCTGAGATCCCTGGAGGGAGGGAGCTGGCAAGCGTAAATCCATCAGCGCTTATCAGGGCAGAGCCCTCTAGGCCAGGGACGCCCTCAAGCCTTTTTAGAATCTTCTCAACCTCATTAGCTCTAAACGCCAATCCTCTCCCCCTCAACCTCCCAGGGCATTAGATGTATAAATAGCTGATGCTAACCCTTTTGCAAAGCCCCATTCCATACACGTTAAACCCTTCATGGGAAAGCTTAAATAAGGGTTCATCCACGCCCCCAGCAGGTGCATGGGCCGTGCGATTTTGCCCTAAGTGCGGAACTCGCTTAATGCGGGTAAAGGAGGAAGATGGCGAGTACCTGGCCTGCCCGAACCCAAACTGCGGGTATAAGGCTAAGTTTGAAGGAGCAACGTTAGTACCAGTGATAAGGTCGGAGAAGTCCCCAAGAGATAAGATAACTGTGATAGATAAGGGGGATGAGCTTAGGCCATTCCCAACTGTAGAGGTAGAATGCCCGAACTGTGGCCATACTGAAGCTGAGTTCTGGTCCGTTCAGACACGCAGTAGCGATGAAGGGGCTACGCAGTTCTTCAGGTGCACCCGCTGCGGTTATACGTGGCGTGAGTACGGCTAAAGGCCTTAAACAGGTGCGTGGATAAAGCTTAAGATAAGGCTCAGCTCCCCCTCAGCCGAGGTGGAGAAGATGTTTAAGCTAAGGGTAGCAAGTGCAAAGGAGTTCAAGAATGCACTGGATGCCATAGGCACGCTAATAGATGAGGGCACCTTCTTGATAGACCCAGAGGGCCTGAAGCTAAGGGCCATGGATCCAAGTAGGATAGCCATGGTGGACTTCATGTGGGGCCGTTCCGTTTTTGATGAGTACGAGGCCCCTGAGGAGGGCATCAAGCTATGCGTTAGCGTAGATGAGCTGAAGAAGCTACTTAAGAAGGCTAGGAAGGACGAGAGCCTTGAGCTCTCCCTTGATACATCAACTGGGAGGCTTAAGGTAATCATGAGGGGGCGCTACGTGAAAAGTTTTACCATACCTAGGCTTGAGGTCGCTGGCGAGGAGGTACCTGGGGAGCTGAAGATACCCTTTGATGCTAAGATAACGCTAGATGCTGGTGAGCTGAAGAAGGCCATAGCTGATGTATCGCTGGTTGGGGACTTCGTGAAGTTCTCAGCAGATAATGAGAGGCTACTGCTAACGGCTGAGAGCGATGTAAGCTCTGCCTCTGTGGAGTTCTCAAGGACCTCTGAGGCCGTGATAGATTTTGATGTGAAGGAGTCCTCGGCAGCTACATTTGATACCAGCATGCTTGAGAAGATGGTGAAGGCTGGCTCAGCCCTCGCCGATGTAGTAACGCTTGAGTTCTCAACCAACAAGCCAATAAAGCTTGACTTCAGGCTGCCCTACGAGGGCAAGCTGATCTTCTACTTAGCGCCGAGGGTCGAGGCAGAGTGAGGGGGGCAGAGATAGCTGGGCTCACGAAGCTTGATTTAGCTAAGTATCCCTTCCTAAGGGCTGCCTCAGCCTACGTAGCTGAAATGCACCTTGATATAAAGGATCTCACATCGCCTAGCCTATCTGGCGTCCTAGATAGGGCCGTTAAGCGTGTCTCCGAGGCCATCAGGGCTGGTGAGGTAAGTACATCAATTGTGGATGAGGACCTAGAGGTCCTATCCTACCCAGTGGCCATAGCCCTCGTAGCAGCAGTTGGCAATGACTACCTAGAGAAGCGATATGCACTAGCTGAGGCCAAGAGGGCTGAGCACTTCCTGCTAGCTGAGCCTGCTGATAAGCTACTGGCCATCGCAAGGGAGCTAGGCTGGCACTTGAGGAGGATTGAGGTCCTTGATGGTGGCATCCTATATGAGTTCTCAGTTAGCGTGCTAGATTACCTACGCAATGCCTCTGGCCTAAAGGGTCCTAAGTGGAAGTTGGTGAACAGGCTAGTTAGGTCGGGGGAAGTTCTCCTGACCAGCCAGGAGCTAGCTAGGCTCCTTACGGAGGAAATAAGGAGGAGAATAGAGGCATCGCTTGAGAAGGCAACTAGAGGGGCAAGGGAGCTACCAGAGGCCCTCAGGCCCTATGTGGAGAAGGTTAGGGAGCTCCTAAAGGAGCTTAGGCTTGGTGAGGGGCCAAGCCTTGAGGCCGTTGGTGAGGTTAGGTTTGAGGCCTTCCCGCCCTGCATGAAGGCCATATACGAGGCCCTAAGTGAGCGAAGGCACGTCCCCCATGTTGGTCGCTTTGCCTTCACGGCCTTCCTAATCCACATAGGCATGAGCGTTGACGATATAGTGGAGCTCTTCAGGCGTGTAGCTGACTTCAGCGAGAAGATAACACGCTACCAAGTTGAGCACATAGCTGGTGAGCGTGGGAGCAAGACACGCTATACACCACCGAGCTGCCGTACCATGCGCTCCTACGGCCTCTGCGTGGGGGCAGATGAGCTCTGCGAGAAGGTAAATCACCCGCTTAGCTACTACAGGCGTAAGCTACGGGCTCTGAGGAGGGCTAGGAAGGAGGCCAAGGGTGAGGAAGGAGGCGAGGGGGAAAGTGGACGAGAGGACAGCTAGGTTCCTGAAGAAGCTCTTCGCTAACTACTATGCTGAGAGAGGCCCTAAGGAGCCTAGGGACCTGCCTCATAGGGAATTTGCCTTCATGACCTTTGAGGAGAAAATGGTGATAAGGCATAAGGGCTTTAGAAGCTATGGCGAGCTAAGGGACTTCATGGCAAATCTAGGCCCCTCTGATGCCTTCTATTCATCTGCATATTTTGCTAAGCCAGATGAGCCAGATATGAAAGCTAAGGGCTGGCTTGGAGCTGATCTCATATTTGATATTGATGCCGACCACTTGCCAACGAGCTGCAGGGAGGAGCATGATAGGTGGGCCTGCCCCTCATGTGGCTACTCTGGCTGTGGAGAGGCACCTGAGAAGTGCCCTAAGTGCAGCTCAGATAAGCTACTTGAGGTAAAGTGGATTTGCGATAAGTGCCTTTCTGCTGCAAAGGATGAGCTGATAAGGCTCATAGAGGTCCTTGAGGGGGAGCTTGGCCTAAGGGCCTCGGATATGCTTGCCTCCTTCTCAGGCCACAGGGGATACCACCTCCAGGTCTGCTCTAAGGCCGTGCTAGGGCTTGGCCAGGATGAGAGGGGCGAGATAGTAGATTACCTACTGGCCATAGGGCTAGATCCTGAGGCCCTAGGCCTCATCCCTGGTGCCAAGCTAGATATGAGCGAGCCTGGCTGGAGGGGGAGGCTGGCGAGGGCGCTCTACGCCATATTGTGTAGGGCAGATGAGGTAGAGCTTAGGTCCCTTGGCCTAAGGCCAAAGGCAGTTAGGGCTCTGCTGGCCTCAAGGGATATCATGTTAGATTGTCTTGAGCACGGCAGGCCACTCTACCTGCCTAGGGGCTTTGGGAGGGCATCCCTGAAGAAGCTTCTAGTGGCCTGTGCTGAGAGGGAGGCCATAAAGGTAGACCCAGTTGTAACCAGGGATACGCATAGGCTCGTGCGCATGAGCGGTGCCCTACATGGCAAGACGGGCCTCCTGAAGGTTGATGTCCCACTTGATGGGCTTGAGGGCTTTGACCCCCTCTCCTCGGCCGTGGCCTTTGGCAAGAAGCCCATCAGGGTGAAGATTGCCGAGGGCATCCCTGAGGTGCCAGCCATAAGGCTTGGCGATGAGGCATACGGCCCCTTTGAGCCAGGTGAGTTCGTGGTCGTCCCCCTCTGCGTGGCCGTCTTCCTTATGTGCAAGGGGGTAGCATCTCTAGCCTAACGCAACCCCTATATCGCCCCTGGAGCACGCCCTTACTGAGCTTCCATGAGCACCTATGAGGAGGTACTTGAGGCCTGGAGGGCAGAAAGATCATCAGAGGGCCTTACCAAGCTGCCTGAGGGCTTCTATAAGAGCATAGCTAAGCTCATATCAGATCTAAGGGCTAGCCTTAAGATGGCAGATACAAGCACCTTAAGGGCTAGGCTAGCTAGAGCTGAGCTTTCCAACCTTGAGAAAATAGCAAGGGATGTCTTCTGGACACGGGTCGAGAAATCCATAATGGCTTTAATGGCTGGGAGGGGACTGGAAGTTGAGAAGCTAACGCCAGAGGAGAAGGAGCTCCTAGAACCAATTGAACTCTCCTTCATAGAGCTGAGGAAGTTCCTAGAGGGCCTCCTCAGGGGCGAGCTAAGGCTGCCCAGGGGACCTACCCCAGTTTCAGCCCAGGCTGCTGAGGCTCCGACCCAGCCCCAGGCCCAGCCTAAGCTGCCTAGGAGGGGCCTAATGCTGGTTAGGATTCTAGCTGATGTGCCAGCCATAGTTGGCCCAGATCTAAGGGCACATGGCCCCTTCAAGCGTGGGGACATCGCTTTTATACCAGCTGAGAACGCCCTGGGCCTGATAAGGAAGGGGCTGGCGGTGGAGGTGGAACTCCGTGAAGGTGCCCAAGGTCATTAGGACCTATTGCCCAAGGTGTAGGAAGCACACTGAGCACGAGGTCAGCCTGTACAAGCCAGGCAAGCGTAGGGCGCTAGCTAAGGGCGAGAGGCACCACGAGTGGGAGAAGAAGGGCTACGGGGGCCAGAAGTACCCACGCCAGAGGCGCTTCGCTAAGACAACGAAGAAGCAGACGCTCAAGCTCAGGTGCAAGGTGTGCGGCTACACGAGGCACAAGGAGGGAATAAGGATAAGCAGGCTTATCATAGAGTAGCTGCTGCCTCCTGCCTATGGCATGTTGCCAAGCTTAAAAAATCCATATAGGCCTTCAATCAGCTTAACATGGTCGCTAGGACCGCTAGGGAGGACGTTATAATGAATAGCAGCACTATCTTCAGGACCAGCACACGCTCCCTAGTTGGCCTACGGTAGGCCAGCAGGGTCTGTAGGCTCCTCCTGTGCTCTGCATACAGGTACCCCTCGCTTGTCATAGATAGCCTTGGCAGCCTACGCCAGATGAAGAAGTTAAGCAGTATCAGGCTTGAGTTGAGCACGTAGGGCAGTATGGCTATGAGGAGTGCCTGCTCCACGTTAGCTATTATGGCGTAGGCTGCAAGGGTTATGCCAGCTGAGAAAGAGCCAACGTTGCCCACGAAGATACGGCCAGTGAAGTTGAGGGCACCTAGCACGGCTAGGGCAGCTATTGGCACGGCGAGTAAGATGGCCATCTCTGCTACAACTGCCTTAGCAGGCCCAAGGATGGTCGCTAGGGCTAGGCCAGCCATGACGACCAGGGGGCAGAGGGTCTCAAGGCCATTTAGGCCACCTAGTTGGTTAACGGTGTTGGTCGTTATGGTTATTATGGCTGGCACTATAGCTATGTAGTAGAAGAGGCCGAAGTTAACCTTGCCGAAGATGTACGTTGCCATAACGGGATTACCCTGCCTAAGGGCCACGAGGGGCAGGCTAGCTATTATGGGCGTGAGGGCCTTATAACGCCACCTAAGATCCATCCAATCATCTAGGAGGCCGAGGAAGCCCCCGAATAGTATGCAGCCAGCTAGGGGGAGAGCACCCCTGGCCACTGCCTCACATGGGAAGCCCCAGAAGGCATGTGAGGCATGTAGGGCGAATAGGTAAGCAGCACTAGCTATCACGTAGAGGACACCAAGCCCATTTGGCACGGTTGGCCTCCCTGGCTTATGGTAATCTATGGCCCTTGGGAACGGCAAGCACACTCCCCACTACCCTTATGGGCTTGCAATAAAACCTAGCGGGTGTCTTTACTCAGCTAAGTGGGCCTACCGCTTCTTCAGCAGCACGACCACCGCAGCTACTACGGCTATGCCTACCCCAGCTATGGCTAGGTTCGGGAGCCACGGGTTATCTGGCCAGGGATCTACATTATCTGGCCATAGATCGCTATCTGCATCCTGCCCACTAGGTGGGGGCGTTGTCGGTGGGCCACCAGCCTGCCTCACTACGACTATACGCCCAACGACCACGAAGTTCCCATACTCATCCCTGAGCACTATGCTAGCTGGACCAAGTGGGGCATCCTCTGGTATGGTGGCCTCAACCTGGAGCCTGCCATGGCTATCTGGCTTAGCCGTCCCTATGACTACCCAAGTGCGTGTGTACGTGTACGGATCCACGTAGCTAAGCAATACCTGTATGGTGGCCCCTGGTAGGAAGTCATGGCCAGCTATCCTTATGCTAGATGCCCTCACAACGACCCCCTCTATGTAGTTATCTATCCAGCTTGGCACCCCAAATACCCTAAAGCTTGGATCGCCCAGTAAGTTTATGGCAAATACGTTCTTCCTGTACTTCTCGCACTCATCCCTACCCAGCTGGGATAGCTGTGATAGGTAATCATCACAGGCGTACTGGTAGGTGGCCTCATGTAGCACCATGCCTGGCCAAGCCGTGCTCTGGCTTGGGCTCCTAGCGTTGTAGAGGAGGAAGAAGTAGTGCCAGAAGTATATATCGTGTAGGCTCATGCCGTGGTCTAGGCATATCTCACCACTACCGTCATAGTTGTAGTACCAGTACCAGGCTGCCCTTGAGTAGCCTATGAACGCTACAGCAGAGCCATTCGTGTGGCTTGGGTTGGATATGAGTAGGCTCTCCCCAAGGCAGCAGCCATCAAAGGCCCCAGCATCGCAGGCATAGGCCGTGATTAGGAAGCCAGAGCTATTCGATATGTAGTAGTCCAAGGTGGAGTACATGAAGTCATCTAGCTTATCTATATCGCCATGGGACACACTATTAATCAGGATAGGGTCGTATGTGTTTATGAAGTGCTTCACGTTATCAAAGGTCGGTTGGCCATCCCCACCGCCCGACTCATAGAGCTTCTTAATCCTCCTTAGCTCGCTCATATCTGCTACTCTCTCCTTCACATCTGCTCCATCTGAGTATGAGTTAAGCAAGCACCCTATGAGCAGGAAGACCTTGTACCTATGGGCTGGCTTCAGGCCAACTTTACCTAAGTAGTTACAGAGCTTATTTACAACCCACTCTGCCTCCTCCTCGCTTGAAACAGGTATCCTGCCCACGTAGACCTCAGGTGCCCAATCTACCTCCTCTACGCCTAGGTCGCAGTTGAACTTGCTCTCGCCATACCTGTGGTCTCCATCATCATCCCACGTGCCATCAAGGCATGCGTAGTAGTAGTCAGTTGGCGTGTAATCAGCTACCCAGGATGGTGCATCACGGCCAAATATCTCCTCTACTAGCCTGCTATCTGCTGGCACGCCATCTTCCATATCTGGGTTGTACACGTACCTGGTCGGTACATCCCAATCCGTATCTAAGGTATAGTTATCTAGTAGGTCGCCTGGGTCTGCATCCCCGAAGAGGAGGACGAAGTCCACGCTATGGTACTGGTACATGCCCTTTATGTAGTTCCTTATCTTCTCAGGCACATCATAGCCAGACCAGTGGGATGCTATCCACTCAACGGTCTGGACGAAGACATCCTCGTGGTGTATGTTGGTCTTCATGTCCACAAAGGGCTGGAGCACATTTAAGAACATCTCCCTCGTTATTATGAGGTAGGAGAAGTTGAGGTCAATATTGATGCTCCACGCATGGGCTAGTATGTCCTTATTCACTATCTTGGGCATCACGACATCAGTGAATATGGGCTCTATTGGCTTAGCCTCAGCCTTCTCCTCGCCCATAGGGCCATAGCGTATCCTTACCCTAAAGCTCTCGTAGAAGCGGAGCTTCTTCTCCACTGGTATGTACTGGAGCGGATACAGGACTAGGAGGCGGTACTTGAGCCCTCGCCAGGTGATAGGCATGTCCGATAGGCTGTACAGCACGCCAGGATACGGCTGGTCTGAGTTGTAGACCTCTGGGTCTGGCTGTACTTCCCTTGGTCCCTTCCTACATGCAGGTGATGGGGCTGGAGGTATGTTGTAAGTGCCAGATAGCTCCTTCCACTCAAGGGGCTCAAGCTTAAAGCTCTCTATGCCCCCAGGGGGCTCAAGCACGAACCAGACCTGCATGGGGAGCATTGGCTTGCCTACTGCGCCCATGAGGCTGCCCCAGGGTAGCTTTACGATGTCGTACTCACCGTGCTTGAAGACCTTCGGGGCTCCCACGCATATATCGTATACGTGCTCTCCCTCAGCACTGCTCTTTCCTGGCGCTAGGGCTCCTCCGAGGCCAGATATGAGCACTGAGAGGGAGATGAGAAGGGCAACGGCCATGAGAGGTCTTAATGCCTTCTGCAACCCCCTCCCACGCTCCAGCCGAGCATGGCAATGGAAATCTTTATAAGCTTTGGGCTGGGCCTGCTCGGTTAGAGGGGGATGCCCACGTGGCGTCAGAGTATGAGGAAGAAGGAGATGTTGAGTACGAGTGCATAGTCTGTAGGTCAAGGATAAAGCTCAGTAGGCTTGAGGCCCGTAGTGGGTACATAAGGTGCCCAAACCAGCACTGTAGGAGCAGGATACTACGTAAGGTAAGGCCACCTGAGATAAAGCACGTTAGGTGCGATTAGGGGAGGAACTCCCTAGCTAGCTTAGCAAAGCCACCTGGCCCCCTAGCCCTGATCTCAATACAATCTGCCCCTCCTACTGCCTCCCTCAAGCGCTCTAGGTGCTTCTCCCTGAGGGCCAGTAGATCTAGCTCTGGATTAGCATGGGAGTAGGCCAGTAAGAGTAGGTCAGATGAGAAGTTAAAGGCCATGTCCGTACATATCGTGAGCTTCCTAAAGGCCTCTTCAGGGCTAAGCTCCCTTGCACCCTCTGGGCCTTGCTCAAGCACGAAAAGCAGAGAGAGCTTCCCCTTCATCTCCAGCCTTACATCGGGTGGCAGGATCGGCCCCTTGTTGATAGCAATGCCCCTCAGGATAGGTAGCTTCTCAAATGGCCTTACGACCAAGCTTGGCGTGCTCGGCCAGGCTAGGACACGGCCCCCTGGCCCAAGGAGGGTGACATCGCTTGACATCCAGCCTAGCCCACCACCAGCCCTCCCCAGGAGCTCTACTGCCGTCCTGGTCTTGCCTACATCGCTCCAGCCTGTGAAGAGGAAGGCCCTCCCCCTCCTCCCGATGCCTGAGGCGTGGATGAACGTATGCCCCCTCTTGGCCAGCAGGCGCACCATTATGGCCAGCTTTATGAAGTGCCAGATGGAGGCCCCCAGCAGCTTCTCCCTGAAGATCCTGTAGTGGGGCGTGAATGCTATGGTAGTAGGCCCCTCTGAGCCAAGTAGGTCCACGAGGAGGAGCCTTAGGTCGCCGTAGGAGAGGCACCTATGGAGCAGCACCCTCTTCCCCACGAACAGCCTTAGCCCAAGGGGCCTCAGTGGCCTTGGCCCTAAGCTAACCTCCCCCTCAACTACCCTTAGCTCTACCTCCTCAAGCCTCCCGACCTCAAAGGCCCTAGGCAGCTCTACTCGGCTTGCCCTTACCCATGCCGATAGCAGGTCGTGTATCTTGAAGTACCTGCCTCCTGCGCCCCTCAACCGCACCTCCACCGCTGGCCCTTGGGCACGAGTGCTTATCTACCTGCCCTATCTGGTGCTCCTGGTGGTGGGCATGTGCGAGTTCAAGGTGCTGCTGGAGGGCCGCTTAGTAGCTGAGGACATAATATATGCTCGTGAGGAGGGCTCCCAGGTTATCTTGAGGTCGGTAATAGGCTCTGAGAAGCGTATTGATGGCTGCCGTATAGTAGAAGTGGATACGCTAAGGGAGCGGTTGGTGCTAGCTAGGTCGGGCTAGGATGGCCTTGCCCTTCGTCTGGGTCTAGGCCCCTAGCTAGGGCACTGTAGTAGGCGAAGAGTTGGAGTGGTATCACGTAGATGAGGGGCGTTAGGAAGGTTGGTATGCCCTCTGGCACTGGGAGCACCGTATCTGCTAACTCCCTTACCTCACTATCCCCTTCCTCAGCTACGGCTATCACGCTAGCCCCCCTTGCCTTCATCTCCATGATGTTCCCAATTATATCATCGTGCGTTTCATCCATCTGGCAGATGAATATAACTGGGAAGCCCTCTTCAACAAGGCTGATCGGGCCGTGCTTTGATTCCCCAGCTGGGTAGGAGATGCCTGGCACGCCAGCGACCTCCATGAGCTTCTGGAGGCCCTCAAGGGCAGTTGGGTGGCCTAGGCCACGGCCTAGGATGAAGAAGAAGTCCCTACTTGCGTACTCACGGGCAGCCTCCCTAGCTGCTGGCTTAGAGATCTCTATGGTCTTCTTGATCAGGCTTGGAGTAGATAGGAGGGCCTCCTGGTGCTCCTCAAGCTCTACGTGCCCTATCTTGCCCTTCAGCACGGCTATCTCAAGGGCTAGCTGTATGAATACTAGGACCTGGGCCGTGAAGGTCCGCATGGACGCTACGCCTAGCGGTGGGCCTGAGTGCTGGCATAGGTATAGCCTTGCCATGCGTGTTAAGAAGCTGCCGAGCCTATTTGTTATGGCCAAGATGGTGGCCCCCCTGGCCCTAGCTAGCGTAATGGCATCCTTGAGCTTAGGGTGCTGGCCAGAGGCATCTGCTACCAGTATGGTCGTAGCTACATTAAGGGCCTCGCCGTAATGGTTGATGAACTCCACGAGCCTTACGGCATGGGCTGCTTGGTAAGCTAGAGATGAGAACAAGTAGCTTGCAGCTAGGCAGGCATTGTATGAAGGCCCATCGCCAACTAGGAATAGCTCCTCTGAGCTAGCCAGTAGCCTCGCCATCTGCTCTAGGTACTGCCTCTGGAGCCTAAGGGAGTTCTCAAGCCAGAAGGCCTGCTCGTAGATCTCCCTAAGGAGGACGTGAGGGTGCCCCTGGCCCCTTGCCGTCCTCAAGTCCACCTCAAATGGCCTGAAATCCCCCTCAAGCTTGTCTAGCCTAGGCAGGGAGAAGAGCTCCACCCCGCTTGGCCTTAAGATGGCTGCCTCACCGCTCCCCAGCTCTAGATAGCCCTCGGCTAGGCCATAGAGGCAGGATAGCTCAGAGGAGCAGAAATAGCCCCTTGGACCCCTAGCTATGAAGAGCCTTGAGTTCTTACAGGCACAGAAGATTGAGGATGGCTCTTCAAGCCACAGGAAGGCCATAGATATAGAGCCCCTCGCAGATTCCAGCACCCTAGCTATGGCTTCCTGGATGCTGAGGCCAGATTCCAGCTGCTCCTCAAGCATGTGGACTAGGGCCTCGCTATCCGTCTTGGATACGAACCTATGGCCCCTGGATAAGAGCTCCCCTCTTAGCTCATAGCAGTTCTCAATTATGCCGTTATGAGCTAGGGCGATATCACCGCTGCAGCCCAGGAGGGGGTGTGTGTTGGCCTCGTAGGGAACTCCATGTGTTGCCCACCTCAGGTGGCCTAGGCAGGCCCTGGCCCCACTGGGGAAGGCCCCTTCCTTGAGCTCCCCTACTGCCTCCGTAATTGGCTCTGCCTTCCTCCACAGTAGGATACGCCCATTAGATACGAGTGCGAGGCCAACTGAGTCGTGCCCTATGAAGGAGGCCCTTAGGAGGGCATCCAGAGTGAGTTCTGGGGCCTCTCCCTCTCTTATGGCACAGGCGAAGAGGACAGCCACTACACTTCCCTCTTGCCCTACCTGGCTTAGACGGCCCTTAAGCTTAAGCCTAGAGCAAGGCCTATCTTACGGTGCTTAGGGCGATGGAAGATGGACGAGAGGCCCATAGTGTTCATCGGCCACGTATCAATGGACCTAGTGGAAACGCCCTTTGGCTCTAACTTCCAACCAGGTGGTGGAGCCCTATACGCTGCCCTAGCAGCTAGGACAGTCTATAGGAACATCCGCTTGGTTACCGCCATTGGCCGTGATTTCGCATTCCCAGATGTCCTAAGGCCATTCCCAATGGGTGGCATAAGCCGTTATGATATGCCATCAACACGCTTCCACATAAGGTATGATGAGCACTGGAATGCCCACTACCTAGAGGCTAGGCTCGGCGTTGGAGCTAAGATAGGCATAAGGAGCATCCCCAGCGATTGGCTTAGGAGCGATTTAGTCCTCCACTTTGCCCCGATGCGCCCGACAAAAGTGCTACGCATGATAAGGCATGTAAGGGAGCACTGCCCTAGGGCTTTGATAAGCGTGAACACGTGGAATGGCTACATAAAGCAGGGCAGGAAGGCTAGGGAGGCCCTTAAGCAAATAGCTAGGGAGGTAGATTTCTTCATACTAAATGAGGAGGAGGTAAAGGCCCTCTCTGGCGTTAAGTCCATAACTAGGGCCATAGATGCCCTAAGCGCTAGGACCTTGGTCGTTACGCTTGGAGAGCTTGGCGCTATCATAAGCAGCGAGGGCCTAGGGGTCCAGATGGTCCCAGCCCTAAGGGTGCCAGGCGGTAGGGTAGTGGATACAACTGGTGCTGGCGACTCCTGGTGCGGTGCCTTCCTTGCTACCTACGTAGCTACTGGCGACCTGATGAAGGCCGTTACGGTTGCCTCCATAATAGCTGGCCTTAAGTGCCAGGGCTGGGGGCCATCTAGGCTCCTAGAGTTCCGATTTGAGGGGCCTGATGAGGCCATAGAGCACGTAGTAAGCATGAAGGAGGGCTTTAGGCAGAAGAAGCTAACGGAATTCACAAGTGCTTAGCCCAGCCTCCTCAGGATCCACCTCGTTATGGTGTTCAACTGTATCTCACGGGTCCCCTCGTAGATCTCCGTTATCTTCGCATCTCTGTAGTATCGCTCAACATCATAATCACCTATATAGCCATAACCACCTAGTATCTGAACAGCCTCATCACAAACCTCAACTGCTACACGACCAGCAAGAGTCTTAGCCATGCTAGCTAGGATTGGATCCAGCTTGCCTTGGTCAACCTGCCACGCAGCCTTATACACTAGCAGCCTAGCAGCCTCAATCTTAGTAGCCATCTCAGCTAGCTTATGTGAAATAGCCTGAATTTCTATGAGCTTTCGGCCAAAAGCCTCACGCTCCTTAGCATATTTCAATGCCCTATCAAAGGCCCCCTGGGCTATGCCCAGGGCCTGGGCAGCAATCTCTATGCGTGATTCATCAAAGAAGTATAGGGCATGGTAGAAGCCCCTGTTAAGCTGGCCTACTATGGCATCATCTCCAACACGCACATCTGAGTATGAGACCTCGCCGGTTGGGCTTGCCCTAATGCCCATCTTATCCCCTATCTTAGTTACATCTAGGCCCTCAGTCCCTTTCTCAACTATGAGTAGCGTCTGGCCCCTGTATGGGGGCTCAACCTCCATGTCGGTTTGGCATAGGGTTATGAAGAAGTCCGCTATGGGGGCATTCGTTATGAGCGTTTTAACGCCATTTATGACCCACTCGCCACCATCACGAATAGCCCTAGTATCAAGGCGTGCTGCTAGGTCGCTACCCCTAGCTGGCTCGGTGAAGGCACCTGCTGAGATCCACTCGCCTGAGGCAATCTTAGGTAAGTAGCGCTCCTTCTGCTCCTCAGAGCCAAAGCGTAATATTATCTCTGATGCGAAGTCGCCAAGTATTATAGCCGTGCCGAGCGTTGAATCTGCTCTACACATCTCCTCAGCTACTATGCAGTTCTCAAGGATGCCATAGCCCCCTCCACCGTATTCCTCTGGGAAGTGTATTCCTATGAAGCCAAGCTTACAGGCCCTACGGTAGAGCTCCCATGGAAATTCCTCCTCACGGTCCAGCTTCCTAGCAAGCTCAGGCTCAAACTCCTTCTGGCAGAACTCCCTAACCGCAGCCCTAATATCCTCCTGCTCCTCTGTGAACCTAAATCGCAAGGCAGGCACCAAGGTCAGGGTGGCCTTAGCTAAATTAAGCTAACGCCTAGGGGAGCTGGGATCCTACATGGAGCACTACGCCCACCCCATGTTGGCCCTAGGGCCTGGTCGCCTGGCTGAGGCCACTGGAGGGCCTACCATGGCGCAGGAAGGTGCCTAGGCACTAGCTATAGAGGCAAGGGCATATCTCGCTTAAGTAGGTGGGCAGGGGACCCTACACTGGGCTGGTGTAGGGATTGAGCCTGGATGAAATGCGTAGGAGCTTGAGCTCCATAAGCATAGTAGTGTTCCTGCTCCCTGGCGATGAGCAAGGCCTTGTTGAGCGCATAAGGAGGGCCGTAGAGGGGGCTGGCATGAGGGCCTTCATAAGAGCTGAGGGGTATGCCTTCATGCCATCTGAGGTGGTCGGTGCCCTTGGCCTCCCCCACCTAAGGCTAGCGGTAGTTGAGGATAGGATAGTGATGTGGGTTAGGGACCCATTTAGGCTTGGCGAGGGCTGCCTTGAGGCTGGGCTAGCCCCCCAGGACCTATATGAGGGCATAACGAGGGCTGCTAGGGCTGCTGCCTCAGAGGTCCTAGCCTACTGCTCAGAGAAGGGTGCTGGTGCTATAGTCCACGTTCCCTAGAAGACTTAAATTGGCCCTTGCGGAGCTGAAGCTGAGGGGGCCATGAGCACTCAGTTCACTAGGGAGGAGCTAGAGGAGATAGAGAAGATAAGGCACCTCCTTGAGCCAGGCGAGCAAGTGCTAGTAGTAGCTAGGCAAAGCCGCTTCTGGCCTGGTGGGAGCCTCACGACGCCTAATACCATATTCGTTACGGATAGGAGGATTATAATAAGGAACCCAATGCTCCTGGGCCTTAGGGAGGAGATAACCATCATACCCTACGACCAGATCACGGCCATAGAGCTTGAGAAGGGCGTATTCACATCTGAGGTAAGAGTGGTAGCACCTGGCCTCTTCCCAGTTGGCGTTACGGAGGATATCCTAGGCGGTGGGATAAGGGTTGAGGGAGGGGCAGCTGTCATACAGGCCATACCCAAGGACAAGGCAGAGCTCATAGTTAAGGTCGTTAAGGAGCGCATGGAGGCTATCAGGGCAGCAAGGGTAGCCCCAGCACCAGCTCCAGCGCCCTCGCCACTAGATGAGCTGAAGAAGCTAAAGGAGCTCTTGGACATGGGTGCTATAACAAAGGAGGAGTATGAGGAAGCTAAGAAGAGGATACTAGCTAAGCTCTAAATCACGGCCAGAGGACCTAGCGAGCTTCAGTTACCTCGCACCTCAAGCGTCTTATTATGTCTTCTGCTTCTTCAGGCCTCACCTTAAGCGTGTAGAGGCGACTTGGCGTCCTCAGCTTCAGCTTAACGATGTCGCCACTCCTCTTAACCAAGCAGTATAGAGCCCTCTCGGAGATACGTATGAACTCCTCTGGGTCAAATACCTCCATTGGCATGCCTTCGGCCTCCCTCAGCCCTCCCCCAACAGGCTTAAAAAGCATTTGCCGTAGGCTGCTGTGCCATGCTCATGCCATTTAAATAGCTGGAGTAGGCATTTACTTAGGTGGAGGGCTTGAAGCTAAGCATAAGCGAGCTGGCCAAGCGGATAGATCATGCCATCGTGAAGCCAGATGCTACATGGCAGGATGTCAAGCAGGGCTGCCTTGAGGCCAGGGAGCTTGGCCTAAGGGGCATCTGCGTCCCACCATGCTATGTTGGGAGGGCCTTGGGGCTCCTAGAGGGCTCTGGAGTAAGGCTGTGTGCTGTAGTTGGCTTTCCCTTCGGCTTTGATTTACCTGAGGCAAAGGCCCTTGAAGCCCGTAGGGCCGTGGAGCTAGGTGCTGATGATGTAGATATGGTTATTAACATATCGGCCCTTAGATCTGGCCTCTACGACCTAGTGCTTGAGGACCTAAGTAGGGTGGTGGAGGCTGCTAGGGAAGGGGGAGCTATCGTAAAGGCCATAGTTGAGGTCTGCTACCTCTCTGAGGAAGAGCTAAGGGCTGCCTGTGAGCTAGCCCTAAGGGCTGATGTGGATTTCATAAAGACATCAACGGGCTTTGGCCCATCTGGTGCTAGCGTGGAGGTCGTGAGGATGATAAGGTCCATAGTGGGTAGTAGGGCTGGCATCAAGGCCTCTGGTGGCATAAGAACGTATGAGCAAGCGATGTCCATGATAGAAGCTGGTGCAGATCTAATAGGCACGAGCACGCCTAGGGCCATACTAGGTGGTGCGAGACCTAGGTAGGCCCTAGTGGGTGCGGTAGCTGGCCTTCTATGAGCGGAAATGCTTATCACCACCTACACGACCTAGGGCAGGGACGTGGGAGGTTGAGGGACCTAGCCGACCTAGCTGTTGAGCTGGCCCTTAAGATGGGAGCTGATTATGCAGAAGCCCGCTTCCACGAGGACGTAAGCAATATGTACATGCTTAGGAATGGCATGCCAGAGGTAGCTGGCTTCGTTAGGGCTCGTGGTATTGGGATAAGGGTGCTCGTGAATGGGGCACTTGGCTTCTCATCCCTTAACAAGCCCGATAGGGCGCTACTTGAGCGTAGGGTTCAGGAGGCCATATCAATGGCTCGTGCCTCAGCTAGGACGAGGAAGAAGCCAATTCGCTTCTCAGAGGAGAAGGCAGAAGAAGCTAGGTGGGAGGTGAAGCCCAAGGAGCCATTTGATTCAGTAGCTATTGAGAATAAGATGGCCCTACTATACGATATAGATAGGGTGCTCTCAGATGAGCAGGAGATAGGTGCTCGCATCCCCTTCAGGCTCCTTGAACTCTCAGAGAGCACTAGCACACGCTACTTCGTCAATAGCGAGGGGGCACGTATATCCTCTACCGTGCCGAGGATCATGTTCCTCGCCGTAACAACCGTCCTTGAGCCAGAGAAGGGGACCGAGCAAGATATGGTGCAGAAGGGGGCTTCTGGTGGCTGGGAGGCCCTTAGGGCATGGGACCTAATGGACATGCTAAGGGAGCGCCTCAAGGCCCTTACTAAGGTGCTTAAGGAAGGTGTGAGCCCACCGAAGGGCAAGATAGACATCGTGCTTGGCTCAGAGGTGGTCGGCCTGATGGTGCATGAGAGTTGTGGCCACCCGTATGAGGCAGATAGGATCCTCGGCCGTGAGGCAGCTCAGGCTGGTGAGTCCTTTGTCTCGCCAGATATGCTAGGCCAGAGGATAGGCTCAGAGCTAGTTACGGTAGTTGATGACCCAACCGTTGAGGGCTCCTACGGCTACTACCTATATGACGATGAGGGCGTGAGGGCTAGGAGGCGGCTCCTCATAAAAGATGGCATAATAAATGAGTTCCTACACAACCGTGAGACAGCTGCTTCCCTTGGCGTCTCAAGCAATGCTGCAGCTAGGGCAAGTGGCTTTAATAGGGAGCCCATCGTTAGGATGGCAAATACCTTCATGCTGCCAGGCGACCACGAGTTTGAAGAGCTGTTAGAGGACGTGAAGCTAGGCGTTTACATCAAGACCTATGGGGAGTGGAACATAGATGATAGGCGATTTAACATGCGCTTCATTGGCCGTGAGGCCTACCTAATAGAGGGCGGTGAGCTTAAGGGTCCAGTTAGGAGGCCAGTGCTTGAGATAACAACGCCAGGCTTCTACGGGAGCATAGACGCCATTGATAAGAACCTCTCCCTAGATGCTGGAACGTGCGGTAAGGGAGATCCACCACAGGGGGTGCCAGTTTGGTTTGGTGGGCCAAACGTGAGGTTAAGGGGCGTGGCCCTAGGGGGGTTGTGATGTGGAGCTGAGGGAGCTAGCCCAGCTAGCCCTTAAGGAGGCCCTTGGGCTTGGGGCTGATGAGGCAGCGGTGATAGCACATAGGAGCATATCAAGGCAGGTGAGGTTCGCAAACAATGAGATAACAATCACGAAGACCTGGGACGACCTGAACCTATACGTGCTGTTGGCTAAGGAGGCAAAGCTAGTTATAACCTCCCTAGCGAACATAGAGCCAGATGCCATAAGGAATGCCCTAAAGGACCTAATGGGCCTTGTAACCGTCATGAAGCCAAGGCCAGATTACGCCCCGCTCCCAGAGGGGCCGTTTGAGTACAAGCCCATCCCAGGCCTCTACGATGAGAAAATAGCCCAGATGAGCGATGAGGCCATAGATATAGTCCAGGAGGCCATAAACAAGGCCCTTGAGGCTGGCGGTAAGCGGGTAGCTGGGACGTTTGCCTTTGGGGTTGAGGAGGCCTCCCTCCTGACATCAAGGGGTGCTGAGGGGGAGGGGCGTAAGACCAGGGCCACGTTGGTCGTAAGGGCTCTAGCAGATGGGGAAGCTGCTGGCATGGGTACTACATGTGGGACACGCCTAAGGGATCTGGATCCAGCCTCAGCAGGTGAGGAAGCAGGTCGCTTTGCAAGGCTATCCTTGAACCCTGAGCCCCTTAAGCCAGGTAGGTACGATGTTGTATTTGGTAGGCCAGCTTGTGCCGTATTCTTTGATATAGTAGCTGGCATGACATCTGCATTTTACGTGGATTCAGGCCTCTCCTGCTTCATCGGCAAGCTAGGGCAGCAGGTAGCTAGCGAGCTCTTAAGCATCTATGACGATGCTAGGCTTGAGGCTGGCCTTGGGAGTAGGCCATTTGATGATGAAGGGCTGCCTACGGCCCGTAAGGCCATAATAGAAGGTGGCATCCTAAAGACCTACTTGCACAACTCAATCACGGCCAAGAGGCACGGCACGAGCTCAACGGCTAATGCAGGCTGGATAGTGCCCCAGCCCTGGAACGTGGTCGTTAGGCCAGGCGACCTAAGCGATGAGGAGCTACTGGCTGAGGTAAGGCATGGCCTCTTCGTGAACAACATAACCTACGTCCGCTTCCAGGACTACGCTAAGGGCGATTTCTCAGCTGTGATAAGGGATGGCGTCTTCCTCATAGAGGATGGCGAGCTAGAGAAGGGCGTTAAGGGCCTAAGGCTAAGCGATAACGTGCTGAACATCCTCAAGTCCATTAAGGCCCTTTCTAGGGAGGCCCGCCAGGTATCGCACTGGTGGATGGAGTGGGGCAGCCCAGCTGTTGTAACACCGCTCTTCCTAGCTGAGCGTATTGGCTTCACGGTCCCAACTAAATAGCATCCTTTTTGCCTATTCCACCCGTTCCCCGCCTAGCTGTCCCTCTAGAGCCCAGGATGGAGCAGGTGGCACTACTGGCTGGTAGGCAGGGGCTGCTGGCTGTATGTAGGATGGCCTCCTACGCCTAAGGAGCATCCTTATGCCCTGGATGAGGAACACGAGGAGGGATAGGCCACCGATGGCCATCTCAGATAGGATTACTAGGCCAGCCGTTAGGTAGGCTAGGATGTCGTAGGGGGCACGTTGTATCCACACCGACCAAACCTGTATGTGGTAGTTGAAGAACCAGTGTAGCAGTATGGAGGCGTAGATGCCGTAGCTAGTGAAGCAGGCACCTAGAACCAGCCCTATGGCTGCAGCCGTTATGGCCTTCCCTGGCTCCCAGGTGCCAGCTGCCACGTGGGCTAGGCCAAAGGCAAGGGAGGATGCTATCACTAATAGCCAGGTTAGGGGCCTAAGGCGCTTCCTCACGTCCTTGCTCAAGGCCCCTGGGCAGAATAGGCCCTTTAGGAAGAGGGATAGGGAAGATGGCCCTTCCTTCACAGCGTACGTGCCCCAAGGCGATGATTTAGCCCCTCTGGCCAGCATTGCAGCTATGCCCATTGGCAGCCCTATTAGGAGTAGCCTGAAGAATAGCTCCTCTACTACTGCAGCATAGCTTGCCTCAAGGAGCATGAATATTGGGCCTGGCAGCTTGCCCTTCACGCCAGTGCCGATGCCAGCCATGTTGACTAAGAAGTTCAATATGAACCAGCCAGTTAGGGAAGCAGTTGATATGAAGGGGAAGGCGTAGAGGAAGTTGCTCATGGCCTTCTTCAGTGGCTTGCCATAGCTATTTATTAGTGCCCTATGGTATCCACCTGAGCTTATAGCAGATGCTATGAAGCAGGTTATGAAGATGCCCTGGAGCACGGCTGCTAGGACCCAGGCTGGCGTGCTGGGCAGTAGGATCGCATATGCCAATATCAGGATATAGGGCCTAAGCACAAGCGACCATATATCTGTTACCACGAAGCCAAAGGCACCCATTGAGGTGATGCTATCGCCATCATCCTGAATGGATACCTTCAAGCGCACACATCCATCCCCACCAGCGTAGAACACGCTAGTTAGCACGTCCGTCCCATTTGTATCATAAGTCCACGTGCTGCCCGTATTTAGGTCTGTTACCACGAGCACATCCCCTTCCTCAAGCATTACATCAATAAACCAGATCCTAGCCCAGGGCACCCTCACGGCTATCTCTTCCTCCCAAGATGGGGAGGCTGGGTATGGGCATGGGCTCTCTACCTGTACTAGCTCCATGTTGTAGGGCGTGTTGAAGAAGAAGTTAGCGCCCATGTACAGGCTGGCTAGGAACAGTATCAAGATGAGTATGGATATGACCGTTAAGAGCACCCTGATTAGCTTCTTCAGCACAGCAAGGCCCCCTTCCTCCCGCTCAGCGGGGTACGTGGGCGGGATCACTGGCACCATGGCCCTTGAGCTCATGCTCCACCACCTCCCCTGGTTGGCGATAGGGGATATAAAACAGCTAGTGGCATTAGGTAAGGGCCTAGGCTTGAGCGAGGGTGTGATAAGCTCAAGGGACATGGCAATTGCTGATGAAAATGCGAGCTTCCTTGGCGTGCCAAGAGCACTACTCATGGAGAATGCTGGCAGGGCAGTAGCAGATGAGGTAGCTAGGCGATTTGGCGATCTAAGGGGCCGTAGGGTGGTCGTGGTAGCTGGCCTTGGAAATAACGGTGGGGATGGGCTTGTAGCTGCTAGGCACCTTGCCTCACGTGGTGCAGAGGTAGTCGTCATCCTGTTGGGCAGGGGGGAGCGTATAAGGACGGGGGAGGCAAGGGCGAACTGGCGTGCCCTAAGGAACATGCCCTTGAGCGCTAGGACCTACGAGGCCAGCAGTGCTGAGGAGCTAAGGGCAATCTGGGGCCAGCTGGGGGTCCACGAGGCAGATATCATAATAGATGCTATCTTCGGTACTGGCGTTAAGGGGCCTATAAGGAGCCCCTACTCAGATGCCATAGAGCTGATAAATAGCTCAAGGGGGTTTGTAGTAGCTATTGATGTCCCCTCTGGCCTTGAGCCAGATACTGGAAGGCCCCTTAGGCCAACTGTAAGGGCTAGCAGTACCATTACCATGCACAAGGCAAAGCCAGGCCTCCTAAGGCCAGAAGCACGTGATTTCGTAGGTGAGCTCATAGTAGCCAACATAGGAATGCCACCAGAGGCAGAAGTAGTAGTTGGTCCAGGCGACCTAAGGGCCTGCCTAAGGCCAACTAGGCCTCCAAATGCAAAGAAGGGCGATTTTGGCCGTATCTTAGTCGTAGGTGGAGGCCCCGATTACTCTGGTGCGCCTGCTCTCTCTGCCCTTGCTGCCCTCAGGGCTGGAGCTGATTTGGCCATAATTGCTGCCCCTAGGTCCGTAGCAAGCGTGATAAGATCCTTCTCGCCCAACCTCATAGTAAGGGCCTTGGGTTCTGAGGCCCTCTCACCAGCCGATGTCCCCTTCCTACTTAAGCTAGCTGAGCGCTCCACCTGCGTAATCATAGGGCCAGGTCTAGGCCTTGATGAGGGCACTTTTGAGGCAGTAAGGACCTTCTTAGAAGCTATTAAGGGAAGGAAGCCACTTGTTGTAGATGCAGATGCTATAAAGGCTCTAGCTTCTAAGCCAGTTGACCTATCTGGCACTAGCACCGTTATAACACCTCACGCAGGTGAGCTAAAGCTGCTCTCAGGCCGTGATGTGCCTCCACCTGAGGACCTAAGGGCTAGAATGGAATTCGTTAAGCAGGTAGCTAGCGAGCTAGGCACTACCTTGCTCCTAAAGGCCCACATAGATATCATATCTGATGGCAGCCGTGTGAAGATAAACATAACGGGGAACCCTGCCATGACGGTTGGTGGCACTGGCGATGTCCTAACTGGCCTAGTAGCTACATTCCTCTCCTGGGGCCTAGGCTCATTTGAGGCAGCTTGCCTCGGTGCCTTCGTAAATGGCATGGCTGGCGACCTAGCTGCAAGGGAGCTGGGCTACCACATAATGGCCACGGATGTGATAGAGCGCATACCTAGCGTTTTAAAGCCCTACGAGCGTGTTGAGCTTGGGACGCCAGGCCTTAGCTAGCCACGTGCTATGGGCAGCTCAGCGGTGGCCTCCCTCCTACGGCCTCGGCTAGCGAGCACTAGCCTAAGCCCATAGCGCCCCCTGCTTAAGCCCCAAGCGACCTCGCCTCCCGTTAGCTCCTTTAGGCTTAGGAGGGCATCTTCCTCTGGGTAGAGGATGGCTAGGATCGGCTCCCCTGGCCCTAAATCACATGAGAACTTAGCTGTTCCCTCCCTCACGGTGGCTAGCGTGCAGTTGAAGGCCAAGGTGGCAGCCTGGCCACCTGGCTCCCGCACGGGTATCTCACCTACTAGCTCAAGCCTAGCTCTAGCAGCCCTTCTGCCTGGGGCCTTCTCAAGCCAGCCCCACAGGCGCCCTTCCCCAAGCCTAACCATGGCCTTAGCTATGCCCTGGCCATCTGCTACGGCGAGCCTAATGGTATCCCGGCTAAATCGCACGTGGTCTGAGCCTAGGTAGCATAGCACGATGGGCTGGGATAGCAGGTCTCTTATTCTCACGGCTGGCACCAGCATGTACGCATTGAGCTTCCGCCTTACGAGTGTGTAAGGGTGCCTGAGGGCTGCTATATCTATGGTATCTGCTTCTAGAACTCCACCTTTAGGCCTGAACTCAATCCACGCAGCATACTTTGCCATGCTGCCATAATTTAAGATGCCCATCACACCTTCTAAAATGCCAAGCTCTACCTTAGCTCGCTTAGGCAGCCTTATGTTCTCATGGGAAATATGTAGCTCCTGAGCTAGCCTCTGGGCCTCCTCCCACCTTGCCTTAGTATTTAGCCTCTCCCATATCGACATAGCAATTGAAGCCATCCCTACTAGGATCGTTGAGGAAAGGATCCACAAGACATCCCTCGGGACAGCACTTACATCACCCCTCAGCGCAAGTGAGATCATGAAGAGGGAAATGCCAACTAAGCCCATGCCAGCTAGGGCAAGCGAAACCACGTTCCCTCGGTGGTAGCGCCTAGCTAGCACGACCACCTTGGCCAAGGCCCTCACCTCTAGCTTAGAGCTGCCAGAACTCAGATTGTATGTGCCTTACGCTCCTAAGCACCTCCTCAGCCTTCCTCCTTAGCCTAGCTGGCGTCCTGGCCTCCTCATCAACAAGCTCGTAGTCCTGGCCAGCTAGGAGGGCTAGGTCGGCTGCGAACATCTTGCCTATGTGCGTGAGCGAGTAGCCCCCCTCTAGGACGGCAACCAGCCTGCCCGAGCAGCAATCACGTGCTAAGCGTGCTATGACCGAGAAGGCCCTCAGCTGGCCGAGCATGGATAGGCCAAGCCTGGCTACTGGGTCGGCATAGTGGACATCGAACCCAACCGAAGCGAGCACGAACTCAGGCTCGTACTGCCTTACTATGGGCTCCACTAGCTCCTCAACGGCCCTTAGGTACACATCGTCCCCAGTGAGGAAGGGCAGGGGTACGTTCACGGTGAAGCCACGGCCATCTAGCGTACCAACCTCGTCCTCAAAGCCAGTGCCAGGGAACCACGTTGGATCCTGGTGTAAGCTAACGTACAGCACCTGGTCGGTTTCATAGAAGAACTCCTGCGTCCCATTCCCGTGGTGAGCATCAATATCAATTATGGCCACCCTCTTCAGCCCACGCCGTGAGAGCAAGTGCTGTGCCCCTATGGCCACGTTATTGAAAATGCAGAACCCTCTTGCGTAATCACGGCCAGCGTGGTGGCCAGGTGGCCTAACGAGTGCGAAGGCAGCCTTGTAGCGCCCCTCCAGCACTAAGTCCGTGGCCTGTATGACGGCCCCAACAGCGTGGATAGCAGCCTCATAGGAGCTGGGGCTAGCTACCGTATCGCCCAGGTCCATGACCCCACCGCCTAGGGAGCAGAAGTCCCTTACCCACCTTACGTAATCAGCATCGTGGAGGAGTTCTAGCTCCTCCTTGGTAGCTGCCCTAGGCTCTATGAGCTCGCAGGCCCCAGATGATAGGAGGTTAGAGCGCTCTAGCTCACTTAGCATTACTTTTAGCCTCTCTGGGCACTCAGGGTGGCCTAGCCCTGGCTCATGCCTTAAGAACACATCTGAGTACACCACGGCTACCTTCATGCCTGCTTAGGCAGGTTCCTAGGTCGAAAACGCTTTCGCCTCATAGGAGGGGGGCATAGGCCCATATCAGGAGCGGGGAGGCCACTAGCATGGAGGCTGCATAAGCAGCAAGCCTTGGGTACATCTCAACCTGCCTTAGCTCAAAGTACTCCGCAGTAACTATGAAGCAGAGGTGCAGTGGCGATATTATGTAGCCCACCACGGCCCCACTGTAGGCCATTAGGACCTCAGCCGTGCTAAGCCCCGTCGGGAGGATGGTCATGGGCAGGAGGGCACTACCAGTAGCTAGGCCGAGGACCCAGCACAGCAAGGTGTAGGAGGTGATCTCTGGTAGGGGGAGCGAGGAGAAGACAGCCCCTAGCTCCGTAGGAGTCCCTGAGGCCTTAAATGCATCCCTGAATAGCATGGCTAGGAGAACTGGGGCAGCTATGTTGTATGCCCTGCTCCCCCTTAGCGCCCTCATGGCCGAGCTAGATAGGCCCTCCCTCCGCCAGGCTAGGGCAAGCGAGAGGGCTATGGATATGCAGACGAATAGGCTGAAGCCTAGGTCAGGGGCTCCTACTGCAGATAGGATGGCCTTAGCAATAGGGGCCACTAGTATTGGTGCTAACCCCCTAACCAACCTCACAACTGCCTCCTTTCTCCTTTCGGGGCCAGCTTTAGCTTCGCTTTCCTTACACTGGCTTATTCGGCTAGTCCTTGCGAAGGAAGCAGAGTAGCTTACTATAATATGTAGGGCTGAGATAGGCAGGAGGGCAAGTACGACCATGAAGACGCTCATGTTAAGTAGGGCTGGGCCAGCTAGGAACATGAGGGCTGGGGAGAATGGGTAGGCGAAGAAGTTGAGGTGCCTGAAGAGGAGGTTAGCTGTAGCTGGTCCCCTAAGGCTCTCCTCGCACTTGCTCTCCTCCTCAACTAGCGATGCAGATAGCACTGCCCCTCCAGGAACTGGTAGGAGGCCAAATAGGATGGATCCAGTGGCCATTAGTGGTCGCCCCCTTAGGCCAAGCCCCCTGAGGCCCTCTGTTATATCCTCTATTTGGCTTAGCTCCCGCATTAGGGCACCTAAGATGGCTATTAGGCCCACGCTTATGGTTAGGTCCCATGTCCATATGTTGGATAGGCCTGCAATAAGGACATCACATAGGCTAAGTGGGCCTAGGGCTAGGAGACCAAAGGTTAGGAGGGCTACTAGAACGCAAGCCCACGTCCTAAGGCCAGCTAGGGAGAGGGCCACCATGATGGCTAGCGAGAGGGCCAGCCACCACACGACGCCCAGGTGTCTCCACCTCCACGCCACAGCCAGGCTAGCATGTTAAAAAGGGAGCGGTGAGCAGCAAACTAGGCTACCTTACGCCCAATGGCTTGCCCATCTAAGCGAATAGTTTTTAAGATAGCTATCACATGGTGATAACGCCCGTAAGTGGAGGTAATCATCTTGGCCAAAAGGGTACTAGTAGCTCTAGGGGGGAACGCCCTCAAGAGGCCTGGTGGCAAGGGCACCTACGAGGAGCAGCTTGAGGCCGTGCAGAAGACGGCTAAGCAGCTAGCTGAGATGGTGGCTAGAGGCTACGACCTAGTGATAACACATGGAAATGGTCTCCAAGTTGGCTACCTGCTCATCCAGCAGGAGGAGGGCGTGAGGAGGGGGGCTCCACCTCAGCCCCTAGATGTGCTCAACGCCATGACGCAGGGGCAGATAGGCTACATGCTCCAGCAGTGCCTTCAGAATGAGCTTAGATCTAGGGGCATAAAGAGGCCAGTCCTAACAGTTGTAACACAGGTCCTAGTTAGGCCAGATGATCCTGCGTTCAGCAAGCCAACTAAGCCAGTAGGTCCTTGCTACACTGAGGAAGAAGCCAGGAGGCTTGTTGAGGAGCGGGGCTATGTGGTCATGGAGGTCCCAGGCTCAGGTGGAAAGCGATTTAGGCGTGTTGTCCCATCTCCAGATCCAGTAGCCATAGTAGAGGCAGAGGCCATAAAGCGCATGTTGGATATGGGCATGGTAGTTATAGCTTGTGGTGGCGGTGGCGTGCCAGTTGTAGAGCAAGGTAGGAGGCTAGCTGGTGTTGAGGCCGTAATTGACAAGGACCTTGCTAGTGAGAAGCTAGCAGAGGTGGTTGGGGCAGATGTCCTACTTATCCTAACAGATGTGAAAAAGGTAAAGCTGAACTACGGCAAGCCTAACGAGCGTGATATAGATGCCATGAGCGTGGAGGAAGCCAAGCGCTATATGGCCGAGGGGCACTTCCCACCTGGCAGCATGGGGCCAAAGGTTGAGGCCTGCATAAGGTTCCTTGAGCAGGGAGGCAAGCTAGCTGTTATAGCACATCTGGAGGAAGCCCTAGAGGCCCTTGAGGGCCGAGCTGGGACGGTGATCTATGCTAGGCCACCTACACTAGAAAAGGTTAAGAGGGCGGGCGTGCTGGGGATCATGCCATGAAGTATAGGCTCATGGACGTGCTTGCCTGCCCAGAGTGCAAGGGCTTCCCACTTGAGCTAATCGTGCTCTCGGAGAGGGAGCTTGAGGGGGTTGAGGCCCCTGAGGGCTTTAGGTGCGAGGAGTTCTGTGGCCTAGAGCGCAAGTTCGTGAAGGAGCTTGAGGCCGAGCCAAACTGTAAAGCCTGCTTTGCCCGTGAGGTCGTAGAGGGCGTCCTATACTGCCCATCCTGTGGCCGTTGGTTCCCAATAATAGATGAGCTCCCCAGGCTCTTCCCAGATAGGATTAGGGAGGAAATCATGAAGAAAGAGGAGTTGGCATTCCTCAGGGAGCACGCCAACGAGCTCCCAGCTAAGATAACCCAGGAGGGGAGGCCTTACAACCTCTCAAGCACCTAGGCTAGCTTAGGTTAAGGTTATGAGCCTGCACTAGGCCTCTAGGCATGGGGCTGTGAAGAAGGCTAGATTGGCTGATAGATGATGGAGCGGGTGAGCTCCAGAGCCCCAGGGGTTGCTTTTATAAGCTAGCTAGCCTAGGACCGCCTGGCGATGAGCTGTACTCCCGGCACTGAGCCAGCCTCGGTGGGCAGTGATGTGTTGGGTTTCAGCGAGCCAAGGGCCGTGAAGAGCACTGGATAAGCTGAGTGGCGTTGGAGCGCCATGAGGAGCCGTGTGAGGGCTGAGCCCATGCTGATGGGGAGCTACGTAGGTTGCTGCCCCTGCACCTAGGCGTGGTTAGGGGAAGGCCTATCCCCCGCCCCAGCTACATCCTGGGGCCTTGAGGGCTGAGGTAGGTAAGCTTAGGCCAGACGTGCTAGCCAAGCTCGTGTTCTCTAGGTTGGGCTCACCAGATCCTAGCGTGCTCGTTGGCCCAGCCTACGGTGAGGACTCAGCCATAATAGACCTCGGTGCCTTCGTCCTAGTGGCCCACTCCGATCCGATAACGGAGGCAGTTGGCCGTATTGGCTGGCTTGCCGTCCACGTGGCCTGTAATGATGTGGCCGTGAGGGGTGCTAGGCCAAGGTGGCTCCTTCCTGTCCTGCTGCTCCCAGAGGGCTGCCCAGAGGCCACCCTAGATGCCATAACGGCCCAGATTGATGAGGCAGCAAGGGAGGTAGGTGCAGCCATAGTAGGTGGCCATACTGAACGTGCCCCTGGCTTAAACAGGCCTATAATATCCATGACGGCCCTCGGCCTAGCACCAAGGGATAAGTTCGTGGTAACTGGTGGTGCTAGGCCAGGGGATGTAGTGCTCATGACGAAGGGGGCAGCCATAGAGGGGACGGCCATCTTAGCTACCGACTTCCTTGAGGAGCTTAGGGAGGCTGGCCTACCAGAGGGCTTGCTTGAGCGAGCTAGGGGCTTCATGGCTGAGGTAAGCGTGGTGGGGGAGGCACTTGCCCTAACCGAGGTTGGCGTTAACTCCATGCACGACCCAACCGAGGGAGGCCTCCTCGGTGGCCTAGCTGAGGTTGCCTATGCATCAGGATGCCTGATAGAGGTTTGGGAGGAGAAGGTGCTTGTAAGGCCAGAAACAGAGGCCATATGTAAGGCCCTAAAGGTAGATCCCCTCAGACTGATTGGCTCTGGCTGCCTTGTGGCCACTTTACCACCAGATAGGCTAGATGAGGCTGAGAAGGCTCTTAGGAGCTTAGGCGTGAGCTGGGCCATAATAGGCCATGTCCGTGAGGGCCGTGCTGGCCTCCTGCTCCATAGGACGAGTGGGCAAGTTGAGCTAATTGGCCAGTTCGTGCCCGAGGAGCTAGCTAAGTTGTGGGCTAGGAGGGCAGGAAGATAGGGGCTGATGGCCTAGAGCCTCGTGATAAGCTCTTCCCTATTGAAGGTGGTGTAGGCGAGCTTGAACACCATGGCATCTATAAGGGCCAGTAGGCCAGCTAGTGCTACTATGTGGATGGCCTCCATGACCATTAGGCCAGCTAGCTGTGCCAGGAGGATGGCTAGGATCGGGAGTATGAGCACACCAGCGTAGTTGCTAGCATCCCTAACCGTGCTTGCCCTCGTGGATCCAATTATGACCAAGCACATCCCAAGGAACGCATAGAGAGGCCCTACTAGGCACACCATGAGCGTGGCATTTAGGGTTGGGAACCAGAGGTAGCCGAAGATGCCAGCCGTTAGGGCATTCACGAGCAAGCAGGAGATGCCAAAGGAGATGTAGAGCAGGGCTATAGATGGTATGAAGGAAACTAGCACCTTGCCTAGGAATAGCTCTGCCTCGCTGATTGGTGCAGCCAGTAGTGGCTCTATGGTCTTCCTCTCCTTCTCACCTGCAAAGCTATCTGCAGCTATAGTAGATGATGAGATAAGCGTTGCCAACAGGAACATAAGGGGCAGGATCAGGGCTCCAATTAGGTAGGCAGTTATCTGCTCTTCCGTTAGCCCCTCGGCACCAGGTAAGATAGACCTTAGGTGCTCAAGCTCCTCGGGCGTAAGGCCCCCAGGGCTAAGGGAGGCAATCGCAGTTAGCAGAAATATTATCAGCATAGGGATGGCATAGGGGAGCACGAAGGACGCCAGCGTTAGCTTGCTTGAGAAAATCTCCTTCCAATCCTTCTTAGCCACCAATAGGGCCTTCTTAAGCCTCATCTCTCCCTCACCAGCCTTAGGTAGACATCCTCTAGGCTAGGGCGAGCTAGCTTGACCTCTAACAGCCTACAGCCAGAGAGGGCGAGCTCCCTTACTACATCAGCTATGGCCTCCTTCTGCCCTAGGATAACCAAGGCCCTATCCTCACCCTTCTGCTCAACGTGGATTACGCCCTCAACCTCCCTTGCCCGTGCTAGGTACGGCCCTATTGGCCCTATTGAGGTCAGCTTAAAGGCATACTTACCCCCTGGCTCCCTCATCAGCTCGCCTGGTCGCCCTACGGCTAGTATGTGCCCCTCATTTATGATGGCTACTACATCGCATAGCTCTTCTGCCTCGGTTAAGTTATGAGTACATATCAGGATCGTCTTCCCCTGCTCCCTTAGGCCCCTTATGATATCCCTTATGGCCCTAGCCGATGCTGGATCTAGGTCTGATGTAGGCTGGTCAAGAAGCAGCACCTCTGGATCGTGGAGCAAGGCCCTTGCGATAGCTACCCTCTGCCTCAGGCCCTTTGAGAGCGCCCCAACCTTGCTGCCCGCCCTGTCCTCAAGCCCAAGGAGCTCTAGGAGCTCTTTTATCCTAGCCTCAAGCTCGCCCTCTGGCACATCGTATAGCCTACCGTAGAAGGCTAGGTTATCCTCAACCGTGAGGCGCTCGTAGAGGCAGGGCCTCTCTGGCAGGTAGCCCACTAGGCTCCTGACCTCAAGGGCCTCATCTAGCACGTCAAGGCCCATTACCTTAGCCGTGCCAGCATCGGGCCTCAGCAGGGTAGCCAGTATGCGCACCGTGGTCGTCTTGCCAGCCCCATTAGGCCCCAGGAGGCCCATGATCTGCCCTTTCCTAACAGAGAAGGAAATGCCATCTAGGGCCTTCTTCTCACCA